>Ga0209343_10002229_pt1 | contig 25218 bp, 19 predicted proteins | sample RifCSPlowO2_02_FD_184026 | JGI IMG/M metagenome (GOLD analysis project Ga0209343, IMG submission 184026) | Groundwater microbial communities from Rifle, Colorado - Rifle CSP2_plank lowO2_0.2 (SPAdes) (version 2) | ecosystem: Environmental > Aquatic > Deep subsurface > Groundwater | place... | reverse complement strand
CTGAAAATGCAGCTCGGCCGCGTTTCCAGGCCTGTTTGGCCCGTTATGTCCAGAGACCCACTGCGTTATGAGTGAAAACGACTATTTACTTGCCTGGGGCGCTTACCTGATCGCCGCGCTCGGCTGTCTGCTGGTGTGGTTTCGCCTGACCGGCTGGATGTGGCGCTACCTGCGCGAGCCGCTGCGGGTGCTGATGACCGTGCTGCTGTTCACTCCGACCATTGTCGATCCGGCCAAGGAACAGTTCGCCCCAGCCGTGGCGATCAGCGCCATGGACCTGCTGCTGGATGTCGGCAACAACGTCTGGCGGGCGGTGGCCGATCTGGCCATGTACAGCCTGATTGCCCTGGCGCTCTACCTGCTGTTCGTGGCGATTCGCTGGCCGCTGGTGCGCTGGTGGAAAGGCCGGGCGGGCGAGGTCGCGGACGGTGAAAGTGAACCGACATTGCGCGAGATGCTGGAGCAGGACGATTACGCCGCCGCACACTATGACCCCCGGCGCGACCATGGCGGGCGGCTGGAACCGCGCCTCTGACTGAGGCGCGCGTCACGCTGTAAGCCTTGCACCCGGCTGCGCGGCCGTTCAGCATGGCCCCTCGCCGACGAGGAGGACTTATGGACTGTGTGTTTTGTGCAATTGCCGGCAACCGGCTACCTGCACAGCGTATCTACGAGGACGAGCATTTCTTCGTCCTGCTGGATATCTTTCCCCTGCGCCCGGCCCATATCCTGATCGTCAGCCGCGAACACGCGCCCTTTCTCAAAGACCTCTCCACTGCTGCCTGTGAGCAGCTGCTGCCGTTGGCGCAGCGCGTGGCCGCCGCCTTGCGCGCGGCCGGTTATGGCGAGCAGGGCATCAATTTCCTGGTCAATGACGGTCCTACCTCCAATCAGCATGTACCCCACCTGCATCTGCATCTGATTCCAAGGCGTAGCGGCGATGTCATGCCGTTGCTGTGGCGGGCCCTGACGCGTTTTTTGCCGTTGGCGCGCAAACGTATCGAGGCGCGTCTGGCCAGTGAAGCGCAGCAGTTGCGCCAGGCGTTGCGTCATGTGTGAACTGCTTGGCATGAGCGCCAATGTGCCCACCGATATCGTCTTCAGCTTTACCGGCCTGATGCAGCGTGGCGGCCGCACCGGCCCGCACCGCGATGGCTGGGGCATCGGCTTTTATGAAGGGCGGGGTCTACGCCTGTTCCAGGACCCGCGTGCCAGCAGCGAGTCGGAAGTGGCGCAGCTGGTGCAGCGTTACCCGATCAAGAGCGAGGTGGTGATCGGCCATATTCGCCAGGCCAATGTCGGCCGCGTCTGTTTGGCCAACACCCATCCCTTCGTGCGCGAGCTGTGGGGGCGCAACTGGTGTTTCGCTCATAACGGTCAGCTCGCCGACTTTGCGCCGGCCCCAGGTTTCTACCGGCCGGTCGGCGACACCGACAGCGAGGCGGCCTTCTGCGACCTGCTCAATCGCCTGCGCCAGGCCTTTGCCGAGCCGGCGGCGATCGAGGCGCTGTTGCCGACCCTGGTCGCTGCCTGCGCAGCCTACCGGCAGCAGGGCGTATTCAATTGCCTGCTCAGCGATGGCGACTGGCTGTTCAGTTTCTGCTCCAGCAAGCTGGCGCATATCACCCGACGCGCGCCTTTCGGCCCGGCGCACCTGAAAGATGCCGATATGCAGGTGGATTTCCAGGCGGAAACCACGCCCAATGACGTGGTCACGGTGCTGGCCACCGAAGCCCTGACCGATAACGAAAGCTGGACGCTCTACCAGCCAGGTGAGTGGCGTCTGTGGCGTGGCGGTGAATGTGTGGCGCAAGGCATAACGGACTGAATGGGGGAGGGACATGTTTAGAAGCTATCTGCGGTTGGCCTTGTTTGCCCTGGGGTTGCTGGTCGGGGTGCAGGTGCCGGGTTTTATCGACGACTACAGCAAGCGCGTCGAAGCCCATCGGATCGAGTCGGAGCAGGGGCTAAAAGGCTTTCGCGAAACGGCTCGGCGCTTTTTCAATGGCGATCTGGTGGCCTTGGTCGGCCATTACCAGGCCAGCGCCGATCCGGTGATGCGCAGCGATGCCCAGAGCCTGGGCACCCTGGTCGAGCGCTCGGCATTCCTTGAGCGCGAAGCCAAGGCCATGCAAGGGCCCTGGTACGGCCAGGTCTGGCATCTGGCTAGCGCCGCAGACCATGAGTTAGTGGAAGAAACCTTCGCTGCCTACCGCTACCAGGTGCTGCTGGCTCCCGAGGCCATCGCCTGGGGCATCGCCTGCGCCATGCTGTTGGCCTGGTTGCTGGAAAGCCTGGCGCTGCTGGTCGGTATGCTGCTGGGCGTCGGCCGCAGCCAGAAGGTGCAGCAGCGGCACTGGCGCTAAGTTGCATCACCCAAGGGCTAGCAAGAGTCCTTGGTGTTTTGCCAAGCCTACTGGCCGGGTGACGCGGGGGTGGCGAGCGCCTGCTGGCTCGCTTTAACGTCCTCGGCAACAGGTGCCGGTTGAACGGGCGAGCGTTTACGCCGCGACACCAGCAACACCCCTGCCAGCACCAGTCCAGCCCCCGCCAGTTGGGCGAATGACACCGGCTCCGACAACAGCATCCAGGCGAAAACAATCGTCAGGATCGGCCCCAGGGTGCCAATCAGCACGGTACGCGCCGAGCCAATCAGGCGCAGCGCAGCCGATTGCCAGAATATCGGCAGCACCGTGGAGAAAATCGCCATCGCCGCGCTGTACGCATACACCTCCATTGGCTGCTGCAGTGCGGCAAGCGGCTGAGCGGCGAGGAAGTGAATCTGTGTGGCGAAGGTGGACACGATAATCGCCAGGGAGGCGAAGCGGATGGTGCCTAGCCGGTGAATCGCCACCTCGGCCCCGGAGCTATACAGGGCGTAGCACAACGCAGAACCGAAAACGAACGCTGCGCCGATCAGCACGGCATGCAGGTCCTCGGCTACTTGCAGGTCGTGGGCGAAGGCCAGGCCGATGCCCGCGTAGGTCAGCAACAGCGCCGCAATCTGGCGCTTCTCCAGACGCTTACCCATAAACAGCACGCCGATCAGCACGGTCATGGTCGGGTAGATAAACAGAATCAGGCGCTCCAGCGCCGCCGAGATGTACTGCAGGCCAATAAAATCAAGAATGCTGGCCCCGTAGTAGCCCAGCAGCCCCAAGGCGATCAGCATGCCCCAGTCTTTGCGCGTAAGCGGCGGCGCAGCGCGGCACAGCCACAGCGTGGCCCACAACGCGATAGGCAGGGCAAAGCTCATGCGCAGCGTCAGCAGGGTGACGGCGTCCACTGGCGCAGCGGCATAGGCGAGCTTGACGAAGATCGCCTTGAACGAGAAACCGAAGGCGGCGAGTACCGCGAGTGCGATACCTAAGCGTTCGGCTGACCAGGTTTTCCATGGCATGCTAAGTAACGTCCTAAAGAGTTGTGCTGATCCGAATGATGCTGGGTATAGAATCCCCATGGAATTGGCTTTTTCATAAGTAATCGTTCGGATTTCACTAACGCTATGCATTACGACCTGATTGATCTGCGCCTGTTTGTCGCCATCGCCGAAGCCAAGAACCTGACCCGAGGTGCCGAGCGCGTGCACCTGGCGGCGTCGTCGGCCAGCCATCGCATGCGCGTGCTGGAGGAGTCGATCGGCACGCCGCTGCTACTGCGTGAACCGCGCGGTGTCAGCCTGACCCGCGCCGGCGAGGCGTTGCTGCGTCATGCACGCCAGGTGTTTGCCCAGCTTGAGCAGATGCATGCCGACCTGACGCCCTTCGCCAAAGGCGTGCGCGGGCATGTCAGCTTGTGGGCCAATACCCATGCCACCCATACCTTTCTACCCGACAGCCTCTCGACCTTTTTGCAGCGCCACCCGCAGGTCAGTATTTCCCTGGAAGAGCACACCAGCCCACACGTGCTGATGGCGGTGGCACGCGGCGAGGTGGAAGTTGGCGTGGTGGCGGGGACGATTGCGGACGCTGAGGTTGAGCTGATCCCGTACCGGGCTGACCGACTGGTGCTGATTGCGCCGGCCGATCATCCACTGGCAGCACACGCCAGCAGCCTGTTTGCCCAGGTGCTGGACTACCCCTTTGTCATGCTGCATTCAGGCTCGGCCATTCACACCTTTACCATGAATGCCGCCGCCGCTCTGGGACGACACCTTGAGGTGCGGATTCAGGTGCGCAGCTTCGAGGCCGTGTGCCGCATGGTCAGTGCAGGGGTTGGCATCGGCCTGGTGCCGCGCAGTGCGGTAACCGCTGGTGCGCCGCTGGCTGTGATTGAGCTGGAAGAGCCCTGGGCGCAGCGGGACTTGAAGGTCTGTGTGCGCAAGCGCGAGTTATTGTCGGGGTTTGCTGCAGAACTGGTCGACTGCCTGACCGCTAGCAGTACGGCAGGCTAAACAAAAGGCACTGTCCCAATGTTGTGTTCAGACCTGAACCTTTCGCGCAGAGGCGGCAATGAGTAGGGTGCGCCGGCGCACCAGCTTGGGCAGCAAATTACGGGTGCGCACAGCGCAACCTGCGGATCAAGGTCATTCCAGGCTCAGTGGCGATAGCCGGGCGTAACAGGCTATTGGGGCATCGCCAAATAAAACGGGCCCTGCTGGGCCCGTTGGTTTTACTTGGAGAGAAACTTCATCCCGTCTTCCAGACCCTGCAGGGTCAGCGGGTACATCTGATCCTCCAGCAGCTCGCGCATGATATTGGTCGAGGCGGTGTAGCCCCAGCTGTCCTTGGGGTAGGGATTGATCCAGATAAGCTTTTTGTACTTCTCCATAAAACGCTTGATCCAGACGTAGCCCGGCTCCTCGTTCCAGTGCTCGACGCTGCCGCCGGCCTGGGTGATCTCGTAGGGGGCCATGGCCGCGTCGCCGACGAACACCACCTTGTAGTCCGCGCCGTACTTGTGCAGCAGATCCTGGGTGGAGAAGCGTTCGGAGGTGCGGCGCAGGTTGTTCTTCCACACCGACTCGTACACGCAGTTATGGAAGTAGAAATACTCCATATGCTTGAACTCGGTCTTGCAGGCGGAAAACAGCTCTTCGCAGACCTTGACGTGGGCGTCCATCGAACCGCCGATGTCGAAGAGGATCAGCAGCTTGACCGCATTACGCCGCTCCGGGCGCATCTGGATATTCAGCAGGCCGCCGTCCTTGGCGGTGTGGTCGATGGTGCCGTTGAGGTCCAGTTCGTCCTGGGCACCCTGGCGGGCGAACTTGCGCAGGCGACGCAGGGCCACCTTGATATTGCGCGTGCCCAGTTCGACCTGGTCGTCGAGGTTCTTGTACTCGCGCTGGTCCCAGACCTTGACCGCCTTGCCCTGGCGCTTGCCGGCGTCGCCGACGCGAATGCCTTCCGGGTTGAAGCCGCCGGAGCCGAACGGGCTGGTGCCGCCGGTGCCGATCCACTTGTTGCCACCTTCGTGGCGTTCCTTCTGTTCTTCCAGGCGCTTCTTGAACTCCTCGATCAGCTTGTCGAGGCCGCCGAGGGATTCGATCTTGGCGCGCTCCTCATCGGTCAGCGAACGCTCGAATTCCTTGCGCAGCCACTCATCGGGGATCAACGCCTCGATATGCTGGTTAAGGTTTTCCAGGCCCTTGAAGTAGGCCCCGAAGGCGCGGTCGAATTTGTCGAAATGCCGCTCGTCCTTGACCAGAATCGCCCGCGACAGGAAATAGAACTCGTCCATGTCGGCGAACACCACGTTGTGCTTCAACGCGTTGATCAGATCGAGCAGCTCGCGCACCGACACCGGCACCTTGGCGGCACGCATTTCGTTGAATAGGTTGAGCAGCATGGCAGTTGTCTCCCGATTACCCGTAGGGTGGATGACGCTCTTTTCATCCACCGGGCCTATACGGCATAGGCGATGGGCAAGGTGGAAAACGCTTCGCGGTTTTCCACCCTACGGCACTTGGCTCAAGGGCTCGCGAGCTAGAGCCAGGCAAGGCGGAATCAGGTAAGGAAGCGGAGTTTACGTCTGTAAGCATTACTCGCTTCGCTCGCCCCTTCGGAGCCGCCCTTTGGGCGTTCAGTGGCAAACCACTGTGCGAACCTGATTCCAACGCAGCATGGCCGACGCGCAGCAGCCCGTTTATTAACGCGAAGCGCGGCGGCTCATAAAGGCCAGACGCTCCAGCAGCTGCACATCCTGCTCGTTCTTCACCAAGGCACCGGCCAGGGGCGGAATGGCCTTGGTCGGATCGCGCTCGCGCAGCACGGCTTCGCCGATATTGTCGGCCATCAGCAGCTTGAGCCAGTCAACCAGTTCGCTGGTGGAGGGTTTCTTCTTCAGACCTGGCACCTTGCGCACGTCGAAGAATACGTCCAGCGCTTCGGCGACCAGATCCTTCTTGATGTTGGGGTAGTGCACATCGACGATCTTCTGCAAGGTCGTGCGATCCGGGAAGGCGATGTAGTGAAAGAAACAGCGACGCAGGAAGGCGTCCGGCAGTTCTTTTTCGTTGTTCGAAGTGATGATGATGATCGGGCGCTTTTTCGCTTTGATCGTCTCGTCGGTCTCGTAAACGTAGAACTCCATCTTGTCGAGTTCTTGCAGCAGGTCGTTGGGGAATTCGATATCGGCCTTGTCGATCTCGTCGATCAGCAGGATGACCCGCTCGTCCGACTCGAAGGCCTCCCACAGCTTGCCCTTCTTGATGTAGTTGCGTACGTCGTGGACCTTGTCCGAATCCAACTGCGAGTCGCGCAGGCGGCTGACCGCGTCGTACTCGTACAGACCCTGGTGGGCCTTGGTGGTGGATTTGATATGCCAGGTGATCAGGCGAGCGCCAAAGGACTCAGCCAGCTGCTCGGCCAGCATGGTCTTACCGGTGCCCGGCTCGCCCTTGACCAGCAACGGACGCTCCAGGGTGATGGCGGCATTGACCGCGAGCTTGAGGTCGTCGGTGGCGACGTAGGACTGGGTGCCTTCGAACTTCATCGGTAAATCCTCGAACGGTAACGCGCAGGGCCATACCCGCGGGTTCAGTATTTGAAAAGTTCGACTATAACGCGCGAGCTGGGCCACTGTGAACGTAGACAGCTTATTCAGTCACTGAATGGTCCGTCACTCCTTGACCGGTTCACGTCGGTCGGCCGGTTTTTCGAACTGGGTGGTGAATGCTTCGACAAAACCATTGCGCAGAATGGCGAGGAACGCCTGAAACGCACTGATATTCTGCTGGCGCACGTTGCCGCTGAGTTCCACGCGGGTGGCGAACTGATTCTTGCGCTGGTTCTTCAGCAGGGTTTCGCCGCCGCCGACCAGGGCTTCCCAGAGGCCGCGCAATAGGCCCTTGTCCTGATTGGCCACATCCTGCTGCCAGTCGAACACCTCCACATTGCGCAGCAGGGGCTTGATGTAGCCGCTGAGCTGGCCGTCTTCGGCGCTCGCCTCTATAACCAGGTCGCCGCTGCCGGCTTTGAAGTCGAACTTGCCATAGGCCGCGGAAAAGTCGTTGAGCTGGGGTAGGTCGATATCGGTGGCGCGCAGCTTCAACTGGAAATCTTCAAACCCTCGCAAGGGGTCGAAGGTCGCGCTGCTTTCCAGCGGTGCGTGGCCGAGTAACTGGGCGCTGCCTTCGAAGTGCGCGACGCGCTCGCCCTGTTTGTCGCTGACATTGGTCAGGTTGTAAATGTTGGCGTTGACCTGGGTGGCCTGCAGATCCACCGGGGGCGTGGAGGTCAGGTTGTGAAAGTGTACGACGCCCTCGATCACCTGCACCTCATTGAGGGTGATGGGCAGCAGCTTGGTTAGTTGCTCGCTCCAGTCGGTGCCCTGACCGGTCTGTGAACTCTGCTGGTTTTTACCGTCGACAAAGTTGACCACCGGCTTCTCGAACACCACCTCGGCCACCACGGCGCGCTCATTCCAGAGCGCTTTCCAGCTAACCGCAAGGTCGATAAGCGGGGCTTCGACAAAGGGCAGCGGCACCTTGCCGTCGACTTTGATGATGCGCAGGTCGTTGATCTTGTAGGCCCCGCGCCACCAGGCCAGATCGACATCGGCGATATGTCCGCGGTAGTCGCCCATCCTGGCGAGCTTGTCATTCAGGTAGTCGCGCACCAGCAAGGGCAAGGCGAAATGCAGCGCCACCAGGGCGACGACTAGGCCCAGGAGTATCCATTGAGGAATGCTGTAGCGTTTCTTCATAAAGGACAGACTCGTGGTGGGGTGGTGGAGAGGGGTTCCGGGCTGGACGGCCAGGCACATCAGACTTAGGCTTGACAGCTTATTCGGCAACTTCGCACAAGGACACCGCCATGAGCCGCATCTATGCAGATAACGCGCAATCCATTGGCAACACACCGCTGGTGATGATCAACCGCCTGGGCCCCAAAGGCGTCACCATTCTGGCCAAGATCGAAGGGCGCAACCCGGCCTATTCGGTGAAGTGCCGCATCGGTGCGAGCATGGTCTGGGATGCGGAAGAGCGCGGCGTGCTCAAACCGGGCATGACCATAGTCGAACCCACCTCGGGCAACACCGGTATCGGCCTGGCTTTCGTTGCTGCGGCCCGTGGCTACAAGTTGCTGCTGACCATGCCGGCGTCCATGAGCCTGGAGCGGCGCAAGGTGCTCAAGGCTCTGGGTGCCGAACTGGTGCTGACCGAGCCAGCCAAGGGTATGAAGGGGGCTATCGAGAAGGCTGCGGAAATCGCCGCCTCGGATAGCAGCACCTACTTTATGCCGCAGCAATTCGATAACCCGGCCAACCCGGCGATTCATGAAAAGACCACCGGCCCGGAAATCTGGAACGATACCGACGGCGCAGTCGATGTGCTGGTGGCGGGCGTCGGTACTGGCGGCACCATCACCGGGGTGTCGCGTTATATCAAGCAAACCCAGGGCAAGCCGATTCTTTCGGTCGCGGTTGAGCCGCTGGGCTCGCCGGTGATCAGCCAGACGTTGGCGGGCGACGAGGTCAAGCCCAGCCCGCACAAGATTCAGGGCATAGGCGCGGGCTTTGTGCCGAGCAATCTGGATCTGGCCATGGTCGACCGGGTCGAACTGGTAACTGACGACGACGCCAAGGCTGTGGCCCTGCGCCTGATGCGCGAAGAAGGCATTCTCTGCGGCATCTCCTGTGGTGCAGCCATGGCAGCCGCACTGCGCTTGGCAAACGAGCCGGGCATGCAGGGCAAGACCATCGTGGTGATCCTGCCGGACTCCGGCGAGCGCTACCTGTCGAGCATGCTGTTCAGCGATATGTTTACCGAGCAGGAACTGCAGCAGTAAGCGTCACGCAGCGTCTGTGAACGAGCCGCCTTCGGGCGGCTTTTTCGTAGGGGGTGCCGTGCGCACCGCGGCTCAGCATGTGTTGTTGGCACGCAGCCCGTAGGCCGGATGTAATCTGGGTGGCGTCTATGCAGCAAAGGTAGGATGGGTTGAGTATCACGATACCCATCGCCTTGATGGGTTACGGCACCCAACCATTGGGTTTATCTCATGATCTTTGTACCAGCGCCTAACCCATCCTACGCCTTGATAGCGCTCGGCCGCACCACCAACCACAGCGCCACGGCGATCAGTACGCCACCATACAGATAGGCCCAGGACAGCGGTTCGTCGAGCAGCAACCAGCCCCAGAGTACGCCAAAGGGCGGAATCAGAAAGGTGGTGGTCGAGGCCTTGATCGGGCCGATATCGCTGAGCAGACGGAAATACAGGACGTAGGCAAAGGCGGTGCAGATAAGCCCCAGGCTCGCCAGGGACAGCCACACATCCAGGCCGCCCCAACTGGCCGGCGGCTGCAGGGCCAGTGCACCGGCAAACAAAGGCAGCAGGAACAGGCTGGCACCGCACAGGCTGGCGAAGGCCGTCAGGCGGTTGTCCAGGCCGCCCTGCTGGCCGATCCAGCGGCGGGTGAGGAAACCGGCAAAGCCATAGCAGGTGGTCGCCACCAGGCAGGCAGCCGCGCCCAGCAGCAGATCCAGGTCAAACTCGACCGGCCCGGTGCGGGTCAGCACCGCCACGCCAAACAGACCGATGGCCACACCGGCGGCCTTGCTCAGGGTCAGCGCCTCGGCGAAGAACAGCATGCCGATCAATACCCCCATCATCGGAGTCGTGGCGTTCAGAATCGACGAATAGCCCGCCGGCAGCACCAGGGCGGCCATGCAGTACATGGCCGAGGGCAGGCCGGCATTGATCACCCCCAGCACCAGGCAGTGCTTGAGTTTGCCGCGAAAGTCCCAGCTAAGCCGCATCAGCAGCAGAATCGCGAGCAGGCCGAGCATGCCGAAGCTGGCGCGGAAGAAGGCCGTCGGCATGCTGCCAAGCACCGGCGCGACAATGCGCATAAACAGAAAGCTCGCGCCCCAGATGGCAGCCAGCAAGAGCAGACGCAGCAGGTCGGCAAGGCGCACGACAGACTCCACAGCAGTTGAAAAGGCCGCGCAGTGTTGCCTGGCCTGGGCATCAAGGCAATTCGAAAAACGCTTTCAAATAGCTGTTCGCCGATATTTCGCCGCAGATAAGGCCCTTTACGGTCTCTGCCGGCTTTTACTTGCCGCCGCCACTGGCTAAGCTCGCCGGGTGCTCCGTCTTTCTTCGCGCAGAGGTTCATTCATGCCGCAGCAATGGCCCGCTGGTGCTATCGCCCAGCTTATCCTCGATGGTTTTGACGATTATCGTGAGCAGTTCCGCCAGATCACCAATGGCGCGCGGGTGCGTTTCGAGCAGGCGCAGTGGCAGGAGATTCAGCAGGCGTCGGCGGCCCGTATTGCCCTCTATGAAGAGTGTGTCGGCGCGGTCAGCGCAGACCTGCATCAGGCCTATGCCGACGAGGTCCTGCTGGATGTGCTGCAGTGGCCCCTGGTCAAGTCGGCCTATATCGCCCTGATCGACCCGCGCTACGACGACGAACTGGCGGAAACCTGGTTCAACTCGATCTTCTGCAGCCTGTTCAGCCACGACCAGATCAATGACGGCTGCATGTTTATCCATACCACGCGGCCGTCCCTGCGCGGCAACGTGCGGGCACCGCAGACCCGGGTCTACGAGCCGGCGGGCAATATGGAGCAGGCCCTGCGCCAGGTATTCGAGGACTTCAGCTTCGAGGTGGGTTATGAGGACCTGGAGCGCGATCTGCGACGTTTGCTCAAACAGCTGCACGCCAGCCTGCCGGACTGGGTATGCAAGGACCCGGAGCTGCGGATCGAGCTGTTCGCCTCGCGGCTGTATCGCAACAAGGGCGCGTATCTGGTGGGACGCATCTACACCCGCGACGAGCAATGGCCGCTGGTGATTCCGCTGTTGCACCGTGAGGGCCAGGGTATCCAGATCGATGCGCTGATCACCGACGAGGCCGAGGTGTCGATCATCTTCTCCTTCACTCGCTCCTACTTCATGGTGCGGGTCGGCTACCCGGCGGAGTTTGTCAGCTTTCTCAAGCGCATTCTGCCGGGCAAGCATATCGCCGAGCTGTACACCTCGATCGGCTTCTACAAACACGGCAAGTCGGAGTTCTACCGCGCGCTGATCAACCACCTGGCCACCACCGACGACAAGTTCATCATGGCTCCCGGGGTGCGCGGAATGGTCATGAGCGTGTTCACCCTGACGGGCTTCAATACCGTGTTCAAGATCATCAAGGATCGTTTCTCACCGTCGAAAAACGTCGACCGCGGCACGGTGATCGAGAAGTACCGCCTGGTGAAAACCGTCGACCGGGTTGGGCGCATGGCTGATACCCAGGAGTTCGCCGATTTTCGCTTTCCGCTGTCCAAGTTCGAGCCCGAGTGCCTGGCCGAGTTGCTGGAGGTGGCACCCTCGACCGTGGTGGTGGAGGGCGATACGGTGCTGGTGCGTCACTGCTGGACCGAGCGGCGCATGACCCCGCTGAACATGTATGTCGAAAGTGCCAGCGAGGCCCAGGTGCGCGACGCGCTCGACGATTACGGCCTGGCGATCAAGCAGCTGGCGGCGGCGAATATCTTCCCCGGCGATATGCTGCTGAAAAACTTCGGCGTGACCCGCCACGGCCGGGTGGTGTTCTACGACTACGACGAGATCTGCTTTCTCACCGAGGTCAACTTCCGGCGTATTCCGCCGCCGCGTTACCCCGAGGACGAAATGGCCTCCGAACCCTGGTATTCGGTGGCCCCGCTGGATGTGTTCCCGGAGGAGTTTCCGCCCTTCCTGTTTGCCGATATGAAGCAGCGCAGGCTGTTCAGCCAGTTGCACGGCGAGCTGTATGACGCCGACTACTGGAAAAGCCTGCAGGAGGCGATTCGTGCCGGCAAGGTGATCGACGTGTTCCCCTACAGGCGCAAGGCCGAGCAGGCCGACAAGGAGTATTGAACCGCCTGTGCGGGCAGCGCTGCAAGCGCTCGCATGGCGGCATTTCTGTCAGATTGAGCTAGGCTCAGATCAGGTGCACGCGCGCCTTTCCGTAGTCCTTGGCAGGAGGGTGTCCCATGATCGCCAAGTTGCAAAGTGTCTTGCATGACCTGCTAGTTGCCCTCGGCTTGCTTGATCGGCCGACGCTGCAGCCTGTTCCGGTGCGTGACGATAAGGGCGGCCGGCAACCGCCGCGGCGGCGCTGACGGGCCTGTCTGCAGTGCGTTGAACAGCAGATCCGCTGCCGCATTCGAATGGCTGCAGGGCTGATCCATATGCCGGATGGGGTTGTTTGTTGGTGAGACTCCCCAGTGCCTGGTGGCGACTGCTATAATCTGCCTGTTAGGTCAGGTTTCTCTGCTCGGAGCATCCTCGTCAGGCGCTTGCGCGGCAGTCATGTTCAGGTGGAAATCGAACAGGCGTACGTTGCTAGCGCAACGCTGGCGTTTTGCTAGACCCTGCATGGCAGTTACACGAATACCCCCAGCTCTGATAGGGAGACCCTTATGCGCCAGAATCTTCCGATAACTCAGCGGGAAAGAACCTTTGCCCAGAATGAGCGGCTGATTTCTACCACCGATCTGAACAGCATCATCACCTACTGCAACGATGCCTTTGTCGCGATCAGCGGCTTTACCCGCGAAGAGCTGATTGGCCAGCCGCATAACCTGGTGCGCCATCCCGACATGCCACCTGCTGTATTCGGCCATATGTGGGAGGTCATCAAACAGGGCAAGCCCTGGATGGGCATCGTCAAGAATCGTTCGAAAAATGGCGATTTCTACTGGGTCAGTGCCTATGTCACGCCTATCTACGAGAATGGTCGGGTAGCCGGTTATGAGTCGGTGCGTTCCTCGCCGAGCGAGCAGCAGAAGCGCCGTGCCGAAAAGCTCTATGCACGCTTGCGTGAGGGCAAGCCGCCAGTGCCCAAGATGGAGTCCTGGACCCGCGGCGTTGTCCACTCATGGCCGCTGATTCTCTGCGGCCTGAGCATTCTCGGGGCTCAGGCCCTGATCGAGGGTCCCTGGTTGACCGGCTTTATCGCCGCGGTGCTGTTTGCCCTGGGTGCATACCAGCTGTATGACCAGCGCCGCTTGATCCGCGCGACCCTGGCGGAGCATCCGAAGGCCTTTACCAGCGCTCTGGTCGCGCTTACCTACAGCGATAATCGTGGTGCTCAGGCGCTGCTCGATATGGCCATGATCAGTGAGGATGCACGCCTGCAAACCGCGCTGACACGGATCGAGGATGCCGGGGAAAGCGTCAAGAAGCATGCGAGCAAGTCCGCCGGGTTGTCCCGATCCAACGCCAAGATGCTTGATCAGCAGCGCAGTGAAACCGATCAGTCGGCCACCGCGATCAATCAGATGGCCGCGACTATTCAGGAAGTGACGCATAACGTGCAGAACACCTCCCATGCCGCCGAAGAGGCCGATCGCCTTGCCAAACAGGGCCTGCAACTGGCCAGCGGCAGCCTGGAGTCCATGCAGCATATGGCCAAGGCCGTGGTGGATATCGGTCAGGCGGTCAATGATCTGGCCAACTCCACTCAGTCAATCGGCAGCGTGGCGGATGTCATCACCTCGATTGCCGAGCAGACCAATTTGCTGGCGCTCAACGCGGCGATCGAAGCTGCTCGGGCAGGTGAACAGGGCCGTGGTTTTGCCGTGGTGGCTGACGAGGTGCGTTCGCTGGCATCGCGTACCCGTCAGTCGACCGAACAGATCCACCAGATCATTGCTTCGCTGCGGGCCGGGGCCGAGCGAGCGGTGGTAACCGCCGGCAAAGGCGAAAGCATTTCACGCGAAAGCGTCGAGAGCGTCGAAGCGGTGCGTACCGCCCTGGACGGCATCAGCGAGGCCGTCAGCCGAATTACCAGCATGAGCCAGCAGATGGCCGCCGCTTCCGAGCAGCAAAGCCATGTGGCCGAGGATATCAGCCGGCAGATTACCCAGATTGCCCAGCTCTCCGACCGCAGCGCCGAGCAGGCTCATCAGGGTGCCGCTATTGGCCAGGAGCTGGAGGACATGGCCGATTACCTGCATAGCCTGGCGGAGCGCTTCAATCGTTAACCCGAAGGGCCTGTCGGTGTTGGCTCTAGCCGGTTCGGCAGCACTCGGTTTGATGACCTAGAGGGACGCAGGCCCTGCGATGCAAGGCCTGCGCGCGAATTCGCCTACGCCGCAACGCCGTACCTGGTCAGGCTTATGGCAAACTGCCGGGCATCAGGAGATGCTCATGTCACGCCTTGTCTGCCCCGCTTGCCACCGTCCACTCGCCCTCTGCCTGTGCGCCCTCGTTCCCCGCCTGGACAGCCGTACCCGGGTATTGATCCTGCAGCACCCCAGTGAGGTCCGGCATGCGCTGAATACCGCGCGTCTGGCTGCGCTGGGGTTGCTCAATGCCGAGTTGCGGGTGGGTGAAGTATTCGAGGACTTGCCTGCGCTGCTCAATCAGCCTGGCTACCGGGCTTGCTTGTTGTTTCCGGGGGTGGGCGCGCTACCGTTGCCGCAGTTCGCCGAGCAGGCGGCCGGGCAGCAGACCCTGCTGGTGGTGCCCGATGGCACCTGGCGCAAGGCGCGCAAACTGCTGCACTGCAATCCGCTGCTGGCTGCCTTGCCGCGGGTCAGCCTGGAACCTGGCCTGCAGTCGCGCTACCGGTTGCGCAAGGCACCGCAAGCGGGCGCGCTCTCGACCATCGAAGCCATTGTCAGCGCGCTGGAAACCTTGGAGGCCCCGGCGCAATTCGCTGCCTTGCTCAGACCGTTCGAGGCCCTGATCGAGGGGCAGATCGCAGCCATGGGCGAGCAGACCTATCAGCGTAACCACCTGAACCCCGCAGATCGTTAATAACGGTCAGCAAGGCCGGTACGGCGTGGTTAGTCCAATTCGTGATAGCTACTCACCAATTATGGGAAAAACGGTCTTAACGATTAGTTAAACCAATTACTCGATCCGCTTGCCCAACCCTTGTGCATTGGCTTGGCACTACAGAACGGATCGGGTGCGCCTCTTGCGTTGCTCTGCCGCTTATCAAGGAGAGGATGCATGAGCAATTCCATTGGGGTGGTTACTCAGGTTGTTGGCAAGGTCTCGGCTGTCGCGAGCGATGGTTCCACCCGTCTATTGGTCGAAGGCGATCGGGTGTTTCTCGGCGAGCGCTTGGTTTGCGCCAATGACGGTGCCGTGGCGATTCGCCTCGACCAGGGCGGCGATCTGACCATGGGCCGCGCGAGCAGCCTATTGCTCAGCCCGGCATGGCTCGCCGACCAATTACCACCTGAGCCCAGCGCCGAGCAATTGCGCGAGGTGGAGGCGCTGCAACGTGCCATTGTCGCCAATGAAGACCCGACCCTGATCGCAGAGGCCCCGGCGGCCGGGCCGCAGGCGGGTGGTAATGGCGGTGGCGGCGGTCATTCGTTCGTGTTGCTGAGCGAGACGGGCGGCCAGCTGGAACCGGAAATCGGTTTCGAGACCGGGCCGCTGCCTTTTGCCAGCCTGGATATAACGCTGCAGCCGGCCGCCGATACGTTGGATGACGTAGATCCCGCGGTTCCGAGTACGCCCGTGCCCCCGGTAACGCCACCGATCGATCCGGTCACGCCTGTGCCTCCGGTAACGCCGCCGATCGATCCGGTCACGCCCGTGCCCCCGGTAACGCCGCCAATTGATCCGGTCACTCCCGTAGACCCTCCGCAGTCGCCGCCCCTTCTGGTGGTCGGTAGCAATGCCGACGACGAGGCAGGAAGCAGCGCGCCGCATCTGGTGGCCAGCCCGCTGGACGCCGATGGTGCCGGCAGTCTGACCGGCAGCTCCGGTAACGATGTATTGGTCGGCGACGCCGGCGGGGTGCAGAGCCTGATCACCGCCGGCACCAACTACAACATCGCCCTGATCGTGGACATCTCCGGCAGCATGGAGCGCGATTCCGGCTCGGGAGTTTCACGTATCCAGTTGACCAAGGATGCCCTGACTCACCTGGCCAACCAGATCAAGGACCATGACGGCGTGATCAACGTCCAGTTGATGCCGTTCAGCAGCACGGCGGGGACTGCGACCACCATCTATGGACTCAACGCCGGCAACGTCGGCCTGTTGCTGGCCGCCATCGACGCCATGAGCCTGACCGGCCATACCAACTACGAGGCGGCTTTTGTCCAGGCCACGCAATGGTTCAACGAGCAGATCGTCGGTGCCGGTGCGGACAGTGCGAACAACTTCGAGCAGCTGGCGTTTTTCCTTTCCGACGGTCAGCCCACCATGTATCTGGACGAGCAGGGCAACCCGGTGCTCGATACCGCCAATATCTCCAATTTCCGCGATGTCGACGAAGCCCTGCAGGCCGCCAACAGCATGCTGCACACCGGCATTGGCGGTAATCCGATCCAGGTGCATGCGATCAGCATCGGTTCGGCCAGCACCTCGGCGGTGCTGGATATGTTCGACAACACTGGCCCAAGCGGCACTGGCACGGTGTTTCTGCCAGACGGCAGCACAGTCACCGCCCCGACTGGTGACTCGCAGATCGTGCACAGCGCCGAGGAACTGCAGGCGCTGCTGGTTGGCGACTCCACCGATATTATCCCGTTGCCGCTTGGCGACGATCAGCTCTATGGCGCGGCCGGTGACGACATCATCTTCGGCGACAGCCTGAACACCGACCACCTGGCCTGGGACGGAAATCCCGCCGGCAGCCACGACGGCCAGGGCTATCAGGCCCTGCTCGACTTTCTGCAAGCCAGCAATGGCGGGGGCGTGCCCAGCGTGGCGCAGGTGCGCGACTACATAGTCGAGCATGCCATGACGCTCAACCTCAGCAGCGACCCCCGAGGCGGCGCTGACCTGCTCGTAGGCGGGGCGGGAGACGATGTGCTGTTCGGCCAGGGCGGCAACGACACCCTGATCGGCGGGATGGGCGATGATCTGCTGATTGGCGGTAGTGGCCAGGATGCATTCGTCTGGACCGCGGGCGATCAGGGGCACGACCGTATTCTCGACTTCACTCTGGGCGGCAGCGAGGGCGATGCGCTGGATCTGAGCGATCTACTCAGCGGCGAAACCTCCGGCAGCTTGAGCGATTACCTCAATTTCGCCGTGGTCGACAGCGGCGGGGCGCTCAGTACGCTGATCTCGGTCAGCCCAAGTGGTGCAGGCCCAGCGACCCAGACCATCGAGCTGGCCGGTATCGACCTGGCCACGCATTACGGCGTCACCCCCGGCGCGGGTGGCATCGTCAGTGGCGGCGTGGATACCACGCGGATGATCGATGGCTTGTTCGGCGACCAGGCACTGCGGGTGGATTCGGTGTGAGCTGAACGCTCGTTTCTTCGCTATGGCGCACCGCTCAGACGCGCAACTTGTAGTCCGAATAAGCCTGGGCGCAATCCGGCTACGGGTGCGTGCTCCGTTATCCGCAAGGCCCGCGACTTCGTAGGGTGGATGACGCTTTTTTCATCCACCACCGCAATTGGTGGATGGGTAAAGCGTCAGCTACGCGCCCCGATCCACCCTACACAACTGCAAGGCTTGCGAATCGTAGGGCGGACATGCCGAAGGCTTTCCGCCATCTGGGCTGCAGCGGTGCATAAAGCTTCGCTATGTTCACTCTACAAAATCCACTTCTAACGCTCGCGAAGCGCTTCGGAGCGGGCCTTGAGCACCGGTTTCAACAGGTAATCCAGCACGCTTTTCTTGCCGGTGATGATGTCCACGGTGGCCACCATGCCGGGGATGATCAGCAGGGGGTGCTCGTCACTGCCCAGGTGGCTTTTATCCGTACGAACCTGAATCAGGTAGAAGCTCTTGCCTTCTTCATCGGTGATGGTGTCGGCGCTGATCAATTCCAGATTGGCTTTCATGCCGCCATAGATGGTGAAGTCGTAGGCGCTGAACTTGACCATGGCTTTCTGCCCGGGATGGAGGAAGGCCACATCCTGGGGGCGCACCTTGGCTTCGATCAGCAGGCTGTCGTCCAGAGGGACGATTTCCAGAATGTCGCTGCCCGGCTGGACGACGCCGCCGATGGTGTTGACCTTGAGCTGCTTGATCACCCCGCGCACAGGCGAGGCCACGGTGGTGCGGCTGACCCGGTCCTGGATCGCGACGCTGGTGGAGGTGAGTTTGGTCAGCTCGGTGCGAATTTCATTGAGTTCCTTGAAGGCATCGGAGCGAAAGCCCAGTTCGGATTCTTCGATCTTGCTTTTGATTTCGGCCATCGCCGATTCCGCTCTGGGTATGGCCAGGTTGGTGGCATCCAGCGAGCCGCGTATTTCCACCAGGCTGCGACGCAAACGGAGAATCTCAACCTGGGAAATGGCACCGCTTGCGACCAGCGGTTGTGACATATTCAGCTCCTGCTGGAGCAGCCCCATACTGGCGCGGTACTGCTGAGCTTTGGAGCGAAACTCGGCCAGTTCCTGGCTTTTTTGCCGCAGTTGCTCGCCCAGTGTGCGTTGCTCGCTCTGCAGGCGACCCTGGCGCGACTGGTACAGGGCCAGCTCGTCTTCGGCCAGTTGCGGGGCCTTGCGCAGAATCTCTTCCGGCATGGCGATGGGGCGACCCTCCGCCTCGGCGGTCAGGCGCTCGACGCGGGCCACCAGCGCCAGCCGGTCGGCCTCTGTTTCGCCCTGATTGGAGATAAAGCGGGTGTCGTCCAGGCGCAGCAATACATCGCCCTTTTCCACCACCTGACCTTCACGGACGAAAATCTCGGTGACGATACCCCCCTCAAGATTCTGGATGACCTGGATCTTGCTTGAGGGGATGGCCTTGCCTTCACCTGTGGTGACTTCCTCCAGTACGGCAAAGTTGGCCCAGATCAGTGCGGTCAGGAGGCAGCCGCTGACCGCCCAGACGGTGATCCGGGTAAACCAGGGGGAGTCTTCGAGTATCGCGCCGTCGACCTCGGGCATGAACTCGGTGTCCTGCTTGTGCTGGCGCATGCTGGCGAAGTAGCTGCGGAGCGACTGGTTCATGGTTGCCATCCTAGACCGCAGCCGGGCCGACCCGGCCTTTGCGCAGCGCTTCGATAACCGCTTCTTTCGGGCCGTCGGCAACGATATGGCCGTTATCCAGCACGATCAGCCGGTCGACCAGGCTGAGCATGGACGCTCGGTGGGTGATCAACAGCAGGGTCTTGCCCTGGGCGCAGGCCTGCAGGCGGGTGCGCAGCAGGTCCTCACTGGTGTTGTCCATGGAGCTGGTGGGTTCGTCCAGCACCAGTACAGGTGGGTCCAGTAACAGAGAGCGGGCCAGAAGCACGGCCTGGCGCTGGCCGCTGGAAAGCAGCTGGCCGCGTTCGCCTACGGGGCGGTCGAAGCCCTGCGGATGCTGCCGGGCGAGGTCCACTACACCGGTCATTTCCGCGACTTCGAGCATGCGTGCATCATTGATGTAGCGGGCACCCAGGGTCAGGTTGTCGCGCAGGCTGCCGGCCAACAGCGGCAGGTCATGGGCGACATAGCCGATCTGGTGACGCAGGTCTGCAACATCGAGCTGACGCAGGTCGATATTGTCGAGCAGGATCTGCCCTTCATCGGCGGTGTAAAACGCCATCAGCAGACGGGCCAGGGTGCTCTTGCCCGAGCCATTGCGGCCGATGATGCCGACCCGTTCGCCGGCATTCATGCGCAGGCTGATACCCGCCAGCGCGGGTGTGCTCTGACCGGGGTAACTGAAGGTGACTTGGCGCAGCTCCAGGGCCCCCTGCAGCTGGGTTCTATCCAGCGGGCGCTGCTTGGCCTGGCGCTCCTGGGGCAGGGCCATCAGCGCGTCCGTGCTGGCCATGGTCAGGCGTGCTTGCTGGTAACGGGTAATCAGCCCGGCGATCTGGCCTAAGGGGGCCAGGATCCGGCTGCCAAGCATGTAACAGGCCACCAGGGCACCGACGCTGAGGTTGCCGGCAATAATGCTGTAGACCCCGGCAACGATGGTCGCCATACCGGCGAACTGCTGCAGGAACATGGTGCCGTTGGTGGCGATGGCGGCCAGTGAGCGGGCATGCACGTCCAGGCGGGTCAGAGCCCCGTGGGTCTTTTCCCACTGGTGCTGGCGCTCGCTTTCCGCGCCACAGGCTTTCAGGGTTTCCAGGCCGCCCAGGGTTTCGATCAGCAGGGCCTGACGTTGCGAGGCCAACTGCAGGCTCTTGGCAACGGTGTCACGCAGGCGAGCCTGTACGGCAAAGGCGAATAGCGCGGTAATCGGGAACGCCAGCAGGGGGATCACCACCAGCCAGTCGCCAATCAGCCAGATCACCGCAATCATCAGAAACGAGAAGGGCAGGTCGATCAGGCTGGTCAGGGTTACGGCCGTGAGAAAGTCACGCAGGCCCTGGAAGTCGTGAATGCTTTGCGCGAAGCCACCCACTGTGGCCGGTCGGGCTTTCATCGACATGCCGGTGATGCGTTCGAACAGGGTGGCGGAAAGCACCACATCGGTTTTCTTGCCGGCAGTATCCAGCAGATGGGCGCGCAGTATCTTCAGCAGCAACTCGAAGCTCATGGCGATAAACAGGCCCAGCGCCAGTACCCAGAGCGTTGCGGTGGCCTGATTCGGTACCACGCGGTCATAGGTCTGCATGACGAACAGCGGGATCATCAGGCCCAGCAGGTTGATCAGCAGGCTGGCCAGCATGGCATCGGTATACAGCCAGCGGGACAGTTTCAGGGTGTCGCGGAACCAGGCTTCAATTCGTGGTATCAGCGGCGTACGGGCTTCTTCCAGTTCATGCCGCGGCCGCGCAAAAAAGGCCTGTCCGCTGTACTCGGCGGCCAGTTTTTCCCGGTCAACCCATTGCGCGCCGCCGTCGGTTTCACAGGGCAGGATCTGCGCCTGATTCTTCGGCCCCCATTGGCGCAATACCGCACTGCGGCCATCGTTGAGCAGCAGCAAAATCGGCAGATTGAGCGGTGAAATACTGGCCAGGTCGCGGCGCAGCAGACGCCCCTGCAAGCCCGCCCGCGCCGCTGCCCGTGGCAGCAGTGCGGGTGTCAGGCGTTGCTCAGGCATCGGCAGGCCGGCACTGAGGCTGCCACGGCTGACCGAGCAGCCATGGAGTTTACAAAGTATCAACAGGCCATCAAGCAGCGGATCATCGTGATTGAGACGTGGATCGCTGGATGCCCCTGGCCGCTCCATGGTGGTCAAATTGAACTACTCCCGAGCCGCTACTACTTCATTGCCGGCAAACGCGCCTCACTCTTAACTTCGCTCAGAGCTACAGCTTCAGCCGGTACTACAACCTGTTGCTGACGCAGCAGGTCACCCATGGCAGCAATTACGCGGTACATGGAGAACTCTTCGAGGAAACGCACCTCGCTGTATCGACGGTTGGCGGTGAACAGTTCGTTTTCACTGTCGAGCAGATCGAGCAAGGTGCGCTGGCCGAGGCTGAACTGCTGCTGGTAGGCCTCGCGAACCCGTGCGGTGTAGTCGGCATAGTCACGGGCGGTGGGGGTTTGCTGGCGCGCGTTGTCCATGGCGTTCCAGGCCAGGGAAAGGTTCTCGTTGAGCACCCGCAAGGCGTTGTTGCGAATATCCATCGATTCGTTGATCTGGTGCGCGGCTGATTGCAGACGGGCCTTGTCGCGCATGCCATTGAACAGGTTGTAGTTCATCACTACGGCCGCGCGCCAGCTGTTGTCATGGCCGCCAATGCCCTGGGTGTTGTCATTGGCTGCGGTGGCCAGTTCCACATCAAGGCGTGGGTAGAACGGCGACTTGGCTACCTCATATTGCTTCTCGGCAGCACTGACATCGGCCTGAGCCGATTTCAGGAAGGGGTTGTTGTCCATCACCGTCTGGCGCGCCGCCGCAAGGTCTTCCGGCATTGTGCCCTTGACCGAGCTCGGGGATTCCAGCTCATCGGGCATCCGCCCAACGGCGCTGAAGAAATTGGCCTCTGCGTCCGCGAGGTTGACCTGCTCGGTGTAGAAGTTGTTCTGGGCCAATGCCAGGCGGGCTTCGGACTGGTCGAGGTCGGCGGTACTGCCGACACCCTGCTGGTTGCGCAAGCCGATCTGGTCATTGATGCGCTGATGGGCCTGCAGGTTGTTGCGGGCCAGTTCGAGCATTTCGCGGCGCATCAGCACGTCCAGGTAAACCTCTACGGTCCGCAGTGCCAGGCTCTCTGAAGTGCCCAGCAGACGATAGGCGCGGGAGTTGACCACCGCCTGGGTGCGGGCCACTTCGTTGGGCGTATTGAAACCGTCGAACAGCATCTGCCTCAGGCGCAGCTCCGAAGTGCCGTAAGTCAGTGTTTCAGTGTTGTGGTTGCCTGCACTTCTGGTGGTGGGGTTGTCCGTGTATTCCCGACCATAACCCATCAGCAGATCGACAGTGGGCAGATAGCCCCCCTTGGCAATCTTCACTTCTTCATCCGAGGACAGGCGGTTGTTGGCACCTGCATGCACTTCGGGATGGTTGTCCAACGTGCTCTGGATGGCTTCCGCAAGACTGATGGCCTGGGCCTGGATGCTGAATGACGCCAGCAATACAGCGCTCCACAGAGGATTGAGTACGCGCATCGGGTGACTCTCCTTTTTAGATGTTCTGAATCCAGTCGCCAAAAAAATGGCGTATTTGTCTGCCGGACTGACCTGAGCCTCTAACATCAAAGCTAAGAACAACTTTAGTTGTAGCTTAGAAAAATTGATTACACCTCTTATGAGGAAAAAATCTTATGCGCGCCGCGAAAAGCAGCACATTGTTCTTGCAGACGGCCTGAACGATTAGGCCTCTAGCGGGTATGCGCAGCTTGTTAAGCAGGTGGTCAGACACGATTCGGGCGGGAGTTGTTTGATGGAGTAGTACTACGCAGGCTTTGGTGACAATTTTTTGTCGTTAGCGTTTTTATTGATAGCTTCCTGCGTCGCTTGCTCACTCACAGTTCTTGTTTTCATCCCGACTTGGGAAGGTGATCTGACCGTATTGAAAATACGTGTCGGCGGTGGTCGACAGCTGTAGTGAGGATGGAATCATGGCTACTCTAATTGGTGTCGTCAGTCAGGTTGTCGGCGAAGTCTATGCGGTAGCCGGTGATGGAGCGCGGCGACCACTGGTCGAAGGTGATCGTGTCTATGCCGGCGAGCAGATTGTCACTGGCGCAGCGGGAGCCATTGCGGTCGCAATGACCAATGGCCAGCAATTGACCCTCGGGCGTGACAGCAGCCTGACCCTCACGGAGCAGATGCTGGCCTACCGTCCTGACTCGCAAGCGCCTGCTGCCGACAGCTCTCCGGCCGCGCCGAGTGACAGCGATCTAACCGATGTCGAACAACTGCAGGCGGCCATCGAAGCCGGTGTCGACCCAACCCTGGCAGGCGAAGCAACCGCAGCAGGGCCAGGTGCAGGTGGTGCGGCAGGCGGCGCAGGCGGTGGTCACTCCTTTGTCCTGTTGGGTGAGGTTGGCGGTCAGCTTGATCCGGTGATTGGCTTCCCTACTGCAGGGTTGCAGAGCGGCCCCGAGTTTCCCAATCCTGAGCCCGATGTATTGCTCGATACTCCCGAGCCTCCTCCACCTGAAGTGCCGGACTTCTCCCCTGTAATCGAAGTGATCTATCTGGATGGCCCGCCCGGTGGTGATGGCGGCGGTAATCAGCCCGGAGTAGTGGCTGGCCCCGGTGTAGCCGATGAGGCCGCTCTGGCGAGCGGCAGTAACCCGGGCAGCACTGCCGAGTCCACCTATGGCAGCCTGGTTATCAACTCGCCGGATGGGGTTTCCCGGATTGAAATACAGGGTGCCGATGGTGTCTGGGTCAACGTACTGGGCGGCGGTACTGTTGTAGGTGTTTACGGCACCTTACAGTTCGATGCAGCGGGTAACTGGGTTTACACCCTCAATGCCAATACCTTGGATCACAGTAATGCCGGCGCAACAGGCGCAGCCGATCAAGTCGGCGAGAGCTTCCCGGTGCGGGTATTTGATGGCGATGGGGATGTATCGCCTACGGAGTCGCTGGATGTTGTGGTGTATGACGACGGTCCCAGTATCGAGTTGGCTACTACACAGCTGGGTGCCCTTGTAGTTGATGAGACTGATCTGAGCACTGACGTCACTGTGAATTTCAGTGGAGCCTTCAGCTCTGCGTTCGGTGCAGACGGTGCCGGCAATGTCAGCTACACCCTGAATGTTACCGGCGATCCGAGTGGCCTGGTGGATGTGACCACGGGGCTGGATATCGTGCTGGGCATGAACGGTTCCGTGGTCGAAGGTTGGGTCGGCGGCGACTCCAGCGTTGTGGCCTTTACCGTCAGCGTTGATGGCTCAGGCAATGTCACCTTGGATCAGTTGCGCGCCCTGCAACATCCAGATGGTAGCAATCCGGACGATCCGGTCAGCGTGGCCGGCAACGCCATTGCATTAACTGCGACCATCACCGATGCCGATGGCGACCAAGCCAGCGCCAGCCTGAACCTGGGCAACTTCCTGACCTTCCGCGATGACGGCCCAAGCATCAACGTGGCCTCGGAGTACAACGCCGGCCTGGAAGTGGATGAAACCAACCTGGCGCTGAACGACAGCGTCGACGTGGCGGGAGCCTTCAGTGGCAGCTACGGAGCCGATAACAGCGGCAGCACCACTTATGCGGTGAGCACCGTCGATGGCACCGACAGCGGCCTGGTGGACGTGGCCAGCAACCAGAGCATCCTGCTCTACAACACCGCCAGCGGCGTGGAAGGCCGGGTGGGCGGCGAAGGCGGCGCAGTGGCCTTCAGCGTCACCGTGGTGGGCAGCCTGGTGACCCTGGATCAGGTGCTGGCAATCAAGCACCCAACCAACGACCCGAACGAACCGATCAGCCCGGATGCGAACAGCCTGACCCTGACGGCGACCATCACCGACAAGGACGGCGACAGCGATGACGCCAGCCTGGACCTGAGC
>Ga0209343_10002228_pt1 | contig 25221 bp, 19 predicted proteins | sample RifCSPlowO2_02_FD_184026 | JGI IMG/M metagenome (GOLD analysis project Ga0209343, IMG submission 184026) | Groundwater microbial communities from Rifle, Colorado - Rifle CSP2_plank lowO2_0.2 (SPAdes) (version 2) | ecosystem: Environmental > Aquatic > Deep subsurface > Groundwater | place... | reverse complement strand
GAAGGCTGCAGTCCACCATCTGCACAGGCTCGAGATGGCCGGGAACGGAGAGCTGGCATCCCCTGCGCACGTCGGACGTCTTGACCCCGGAGAGGTTAATTGCGGCACGCTGCCCTCGGTGCGCAAGGTCTGTCTTTTCTCCATGGACCTCAATGCCCCTCACCCTTGCAGACTCCTTTGACGGCAGTATCTCTACTTCATCTCCCACTTTTATTTCCCCGTTAGATACCGTACCCGTGACCACACATCCAAAACCTTGGATGGTAAAGGCCCTGTCAATTGGGAGACGAAACGTGCCCTGAACCAATTCTTCTTTGATGCCCAAGACAAGTTCTTTCAGGGCTTCCTTGAGTTCCGGTATGCCCTCCCCCGTGGTGGAAGAGACGACCTTCACCGGTGCATTTTGAAGAAAGGTCCCATTTACGAGCTTCTTTATGTCTTCTTTGACCAATCCAAGCCAGTCCTCTGTCACCAGGTCCTTTTTTGTTATGACGATTATCCCGTGTTTTATACCCAGGAGCTGCAGTATCTCAAGATGCTCGACCGTTTGGGGCATCACGCCGTCGTCTGCGGCAATGACGAACATGACAAGGTCAATTCCGGTCGCCCCGGCCAGCATGTTCTTTACAAAGCGTTCGTGGCCAGGTACGTCTATAATGCCAACTCGCAGGTCTTTACCTACATCCATGTAGGCAAAACCGAGGTCAATCGTTATGCCGCGGGCCTTTTCCTCCGGCAGGCGGTCGGTGTCAATGCCCGTAAGGGCGATAATGAGGGAGGTCTTTCCGTGGTCAATATGTCCTGCCGTACCGAGAACTACTTTTCTCACTGTGCAACTCCGAATATCCTAAGAACGGCGCTTAGTATCGCCTCGACATCGGCTTTGTCACTCACCGTACGGAGGTCGAGGAGCAGTCTGTCGTTTTCTATGCGCCCGAAAATGGGCGGGTTATTTTGCCTGAGCTCGTCGGACAGTTCCTGTGCGCTGGGTTTCCCCGTGCTCAGGGAGACAAGTTTTGTTGGGACTTCCTCACCGGGCAGTGAGCCTCCGCCCACGGCCGAGAAACCATCTTCCAGGGTGGCGGTAATTCTGCCGTCACTCCTCCTGGAAAGTTCTTTTATGAATCTTCTGGATTCTTTTTCAATGTCTTCAAGCGGCCGGGTGAGCATCCTGAGTATAGGCAGGTGTTTTGCGATTTCCGATTTATCCGTGTAGAGTCTCAAGGTTGCCTCGAGGGCGGCTATGGTCAGTTTGTCAATCCTCAGGGCCCTGGCCAGCGGGTTTCTCTTCATCATGTCAATAAATCTCTTCTTTCCGACTACTAGCCCACCCTGGGGGCCTCCCAGCAGCTTGTCCGTGCTGAAGGTGATTATGTCGGTACCGGCCCTGACGCTCTCTTCTACCGTGGGTTCGTAGGGGAGTCCGTACGTCTCCAGATTAAACAGTGCGCCACTGCCTACGTCATACATAACAGGTATCTCAAATTCTCTGGCCATCCGCGCAAGTTCCTCCAGCTCTGGTGAGGCGGTAAAGCCGATGATACGGAAATTACTTGAGTGGACTTTAAGAATGAGGGCCGTGTTGAGGGTTATTGCCTTTCTGTAATCCGAGATATAAGTCCGGTTTGTGGTGCCTACTTCCACCATTATTGCCCCGCTCTTGGCCATCACCTCCGGCATCCTGAAAGAACCTCCAATCTCTACCAGTTGAGAGCGCGATATTATTACCTCTTTGCCCCTGGCAAGTGTATCCAGGGCGAGGAGCACGGCAGCGGCATTGTTGTTTACCACCATTGCCGCCTCTGCGCCGGTGAGCGCAACGGCGAGGGACTCAACATGGTCTCCCCGAGATGACCTCTTCCCGGTCAGTAAATCCACTTCGAGTGAGCAGTAGCCTTCTGCTATGTCCTTTACAGCCTCTAGAGCCTCACTGGCCAGAGGGGCGCGTCCGAGACCCGTGTGCACCAGGACACCGGTGGCGTTAATAACACGCCTTATGGGGACCTTTCCCCTCTCCAGCAGTCTTTCCTTTACGAGAGAGAGGATAGCTGGAGGGGAGATGTCTGTATCCGAAGTCCCGGAACGCCCAATAGCCTCCCTCAGTTTATCCAGCACCTCTCTAATGGTGGAGACGACCAGAGACCTGGGGTAACTGGAACAGAATTCAGATATCTCCGGCATCTCCAGCAGTGAGCTTACGGACGGTATGTTTCTCAGGTCTTTTTTGTCCATTTTATTTGTGATGTGTATAGTGAAACAGTATCAGCCCGATGCCGATAATTAAAAGTACGATACCGACCATCTTTCTTTCATGGTGTTCAAGCCTTTCTAATCTTAACCACTGTACCCCCTTATATGCAAGGGTGGTTAAGAGGAGCATGCCTATGGCGTTGGCAACCGCCATGACCATGCCCAGAAGTGTAAGGAGCGACCAGGTAAACTTGCTGGCGGCCAGGAACATGGGCAAGAGTTCAATGCACGGTGATAAGGTCACCATGGTGAATAGAGATACGGCAGCCGCCCTGTCAGACAAGGCCGGATCGATGGGGCCGTGATTATGTGTATGTTTGCTGCTCACAGATATATATACAAGACCCATTGCCACCAGTATGCCGCCGGTTATTATGTCCGTGCCTCCTGCATATCTTGCTATCTGGAAACCCAGAAACGCCACTACAACACCCATAGCAGTGGTTACAGCGGAGTGGCCCAGGCTGCTTACGGCGGTCACGCCCAGGGTCCTGGCCAGCGACCACCCCTGACTCTTGCCCACCAACGCAAACGGTATCCAGTGATGCGGGAGGACGGCGTGAATCAGCGCTACGGTGAAGACCGCTATAAAGATGCTAATGGTCGGCTGGTCCATCTGGTTTGTGCGATATGTGTGTTACAATTGGAAAGTTAGAGGTTGCTGCCGGGACGTTATTTCTACGCCCTTGCGGTAACCTCTATAATATTTCATAGCGCAATTTTAGCAGTTCTTGTCCAACCTTTCAATTAGTAAGGGATTAGGATTTTGATATAATTCCTGGATTATTGGCACGGGGATTAGATATACTGTTTCTCCAGGGAGTCCATAAATAATGAAATATTGGTGCTATTTTGTGAAATAACATAATAAGACCTCTGAAAAAATAGCAAAATTGAAGGTGTAAATGTAGCCGCACCCTTTGTGGGTGCGCATAATCCGCCTTAGGCGGACTAAAGCCTGCGGCTACCCTTAAATTGATGATTAGACTATTTTCCAGAGGTCTCAATAAGACTTCTGCAAAAGTTTTGCAGTACCACGATGTCATTCTGAGCTAAGCGAAGAATCTAGTTATCAAAAGGTCGTAACGAGGAGCTGATTATGAGGTTGATAATAGCCTCTATTTTTGTCCTGAGTATATTATCCTTTGGTGTACTGGACAATCCGCCCGGTTTCGACGTTTATGTGTCAAACGGGTCTGCAGCTATGGCGGCGGATGAAGGGGGCGATGCCCCTCAAGTACCAACGAAACAGAGGTTTACCAGCATAATGGAGGAACACGGTCTCGCGCTGGCCATAGTCTTTGCATTCTGGTGGGGACTGCTGGCTAATGTGGGCTCGCCGTGTGTGTTCCCCCTGGTGCCTATAACCGTGGCCTATTTTGCAACCCAGGGTGAGACCAGGGGCAAACGCTATACAATACTTTTGGCCGGGGTGTATGTCCTGGGAATAGCCACACTGTTTGCACCCCTTGGTGTGGCGTCGGCAATGGCTGGTAAGAACATCGGCTCTCTGATGGGGAACCCCTTCTTTATCGGGCCGTTTGTGGCCTTTCTGGTGGCGATGTCTCTGAGTATGTTCGGCCTTTATGAGATAAAGCTGCCGGGGTTCATAATGAATCGCATGTCTGCGGGTGAGAGAAAGACGGGCATTGCAGGCACATTTTTTATGGGGATTATATTGGGGTTTGTGGCTGCACCGTGCGTAGGCCCGTTCCTTGCCTCCATCCTGGGATTTGTGGCTACTACGGGCAGCGTACTGATTGGACTCGTCACCCTCTTCTGTTTTGCCCTTGGACTTGGTATGCCGTATCTGTTTCTGGCCATCTTTGCCAAGACTATAGCCGGCCTTCCCAGGGCAGGAGAGTGGATGGTAAGGGTGAAACAGTTTGCGGGCATGATAGTCCTGCTGGTGGCCGTTTGGTTCATGTCCAAGGTAGTCCCTGTGGACATTGCAAAGATTCTGGGGGGTATGACCCTTATAGGGATGGGTGTCTTCTTGGACATCCTGACCTGGAAGCGAGTAACCGCTTGGAACATAACGGGCAGGGTGTTTGGTATCTTTCTTGTCCTGGGAGGCCTTATGCTTTTCACCTGGGGCGTGCTGGGGGTAAGCGGTGTACTGAGAAAGGCCCCTGAGGCGGGACCTGGAGAAGGCATACGGTGGGTAACATCCTTCGACGAGGGTATGAAGCTTGCTAAAGAGGAAGGTAAGCCGGTCTTCATAGACTTCTATGCCGAGTGGTGTACCGACTGTAAGGTAATGGATACCACGACGTGGATAAACAAAGAGGTTATAGAGGATGCCAAGAGGTTTGTGGCCATTAAGTTGGATTGTTCCAAGGACGACAGCCCTTACAACAAACTCAGGATAGAGAGGTTCAAGTCCTTCGCCATGCCCTTTATGGCCTTCTTCGATTCGAAGGGGAATTATCTTGAGGATTATTCGATTGAGGATTATACTGGGCCAAAGGAATTTCTTGAGAGGGCAAGAGCGATAAAATAGGAGAGGCCTGACATGGCAGAGATACCTTCCGTAAACGATGCGAATTTCAAGAGTGAAGTGCTTGAATCCAAAACACCCGTGCTTGTAGATTTCTGGGCCACCTGGTGTGCGCCATGCAAGCAGATGTCTGAGATTTTAGATAAGCTGGTTGGCGCCTACAAGGGCAAGGTCAAGTTTGTAAAGCTCAACGTGGATGAGTGCACAAGCACTGCCGCACAGTACGGCATAACTGCCATTCCTACCCTGGTCATATTTAAGAGTGGCAAAGAGGCCGAACGCATGGTGGGAGTGGTAGCCAAGGATAAACTGGAAGGGAAACTCAAGGCGCTTGTCTAGTGCCTAGGTTTTTGCAAGCCGGAGCCTCATAGAAACGCTGCCAATAGATAATCAGGTGTCTACCATTTTTACTTCTCTTGATTTCTGCTGAGGACGTACAGTCCCTCCGTGCTGTTACACCTGGCGCAGTGGATTGCCGTACCAATAGGGCTGTAGTACAGCTTTTCTGATTCTGCCACAGACTTCGTCCCGGAAAAATCCGCATTGCAGCCGGCACATAACACCCTACCATTACCTACAGCCTTATCCGGCTCGGCGATGGCCGAGTAACAACCGGCAACACTGCCCGCAATACTTTTATAATCCTTTAGGTCGAAACGTAGCGCTCCTCGGCCAAGGACGCTGGCAATCGCACAGAAAATACGACAGTCGCTTACTACCGGGTACGTTGTCTGTCCTATCTTCTTTTCTGCCAGACTTATCCCCGCCCAGGGCTTACCCAACAACGATTGCAGTTCTCGTGCCGCATCTTTACTAACATCCTCATTCTTACTTCTCACGGCCTCACTCAAGACCTTCAGCGATCTAATCCCTCTCGGCGGCCTTGCCCTCTTGTGTTCCGGTTTCTCTTTAGCCTTTGCCCAATCAATTTCTCGGCTGGGCTTTTCTCCAAAGTAAAGGTACAGGTGCTTTATTCCTTCTACGGCTCCAAACACCGCAAAGCATGCAACTATAATTACCACCCAGTCCCACCACGGCAGGGATGTGGTGTGAAATATTGGATTAAGAAACGGTACATACACAATGGCCGCCTGGAGGGGAAAAGAAATTGCACATGCTATCAGGAGCTGCTTATTAGAAATAAAGCTGACTTTATAGAAGGGGCCAAAATGCCTGAAGTTATAGGCGATGAACTTTTCGACTACAACGAAAAAGGTGAAGGCAATTGTTATTGCTTCATCCTCACTTCCTCCAAAATGAATACGGGATAGGAAGGTAAGTGTTCCGGTATCCCCTTCGGCAGTCATTCCAAAATGGAAGAGAGCCAGGGTGGTGACAGCCGTCACAAATCCCACGGCAACCAGGTAGCCCATTACTCCCCACGTGATAAGACCCTCTTGAGGGTCTCTGGGGAGGCGCTTCATAATGGCCCGTTCATAAGGTTCCATGCCCAAGGCTATAGCCGGGAGGCCATCCGTTACAAGGTTGACCCACAGGAGTTGTACCGGCATCAGCGGAAGGGGCATGTATAACATTATGGCTGCGAATATGGTGATGACCTCGGCAAAGTTTGATGAAAGGAGATAGTACACAAATTTTCTTATATTATCATAGATTCCCCTGCCCTCCTCAATGGCAGCAACTATGGTTGCAAAATTATCATCGGCAAGGACCATGTCGCTGGCTTCCTTTGTTACATCGGTCCCGGTAATTCCCATGGCTACGCCGATGTCCGACCGCTTGAGGGCTGGGGCATCATTTATCCCGTCTCCCGTCATGGCCACTATGTGGCCCATCTTCTTGTACATCTCAGTTATTCTGACCTTATGCTGGGGAGAGACGCGGGCGTACACCCTGACTTGAGGGGCTATTTGTGCATACTGCTCCTCCCCCATGGCGTCCAGTTCAGCGCCCGTTAATACTGCGCCCCCGTCCGTCAGACCTATCTCTTTTGCCACGGCAACGGCCGTATCCTTGTGGTCGCCGGTTATCATAACTACAAGTACACCAGCCTGTTGACACTTCTTATAGGCCTCTTTAACCTCCGGCCTTGGAGGGTCTATCATCCCCTGCAGTCCCAGAAATACCAGGTCTTTTTCCTCGGTATGTGCGTCCTTTTTTAACTCCCTTTTAGCAAAGGCCAGGACGCGCAGGGCATGGGTAGCAAGGGCATGGTTCACCTTAAGGATATTGTCAATCTCACTCTGGGTCAGCGCCTCTATCCTTCCGCCCCTGTATATATGGGTGCAGCCGTCCAACACCTTTTCCACCGCGCCTTTTGTGTACATCGCCCTTTTGCCGTCCGCCTCGTATATCACGGACATCTTTTTTCTCTCGGAGTCGAACGGGATTTCATCCAGCCTTTCGTGGTCTTTCCTCAGGTCCGGTATCCCGGCCTTTGTTGCAGACACGAGCAGGGCAATCTCTGTCGGGTCTCCCACAGGCTGCGCATCCCAAATGGCGTTATTACACAACAGGCCTGTCTGCAGGAGAAGCCTTACGCCTTCGCTTATTTCCGCCCTTTGACGGTTATTGCCGCCCGTTTCTGTCTCAGACAGATTGGAGACGAAAAACTCTCCTGTCTTTTCGTAACCTTTGCCCGTAACGTCTATAATCTTATCATCCGCAAATATTTTTCTGACGGTCATTTCGTTTACCGTGAGGGTGCCCGTCTTGTCCGTACATATAACAGTGGCGGAACCAAGGGTCTCAACGGCAGAGAGTTTTCTCACAATGCTGTTTCTCTTCGCCATCCTGGTAAGACCTAGGGCCAAAGTTATCGTAACAACGGCCGGGAGGGCCTCAGGTATTGCAGCTACGGCAAGTGCAACGGCGATGAGAAACATCTCCATCCAGTCACGACCCTGCGCTACGCCCGCACCTAGGGTCCCGGCGCAGATAACAAGGATAATGATGCCCAAGAGTTTCCCCAGCCTATCCAACCGCTTCTGCAGGGGGGTGCTCTCTTTTTTCTCCACCTGGAGCATGGCAGCTATCTTTCCAAACTCGGTGCTCATGCCGGTAGAGGTAACAACGGCTTTACAGTGCCCATACACGACGGTAGTCCCGGAAAACAGCAGATTCTTTCTTTCGGGTAAGGTGGTGGTTTCCTCTATTGCGTCGGGGTACTTCTCTACAGGAACGGACTCCCCCGTGAGGGCAGACTCATTAACCTTGAGGTTCAGGGATTCTATGATGCGGCAGTCTGCCGGCACTCGCTCACCTGCCTCCAGGAGCAAGACGTCGCCGGGTACCACGTGACGAGAATCAAGCACTCCTACAACATTACTTCTCAACACCTTCGCCTTTGGCGCCAACATCTTTTTCAGGGCCTCCACAGCCCTTTCCGCCTTTCTCTCGTGTAGGAAACCCATCACGGCGTTCAGTATGACTATGGCGAAGATGGCTATTGCATCAACGTACTCACGAAGCACCGCCGATACAATAGTAGCGACCAGCAGCACTATTATCAGGACTTCGGTAAACTGCATAAGGAATTGGATAATCGCCGGGGTCTTCTTCCGTTCTTTGATTTCGTTTGGTCCAAACTTTGCCAGCCTCTCGGAAGCCTTCTCGTTGCTCAGTCCCCTCGGCGCACTGTCAAGGACACGGAGTACTTCTTCCACAGCCAACTTGTACCACTCGGGCTGGACCTCTTGCACCGGGACCGCCGAAGGCTTCTTTTCCAACCGGCCCTTTTTCAATTCCTTGGTTTTTAGGGTTTTTTGCGTCATGGATATTCGTTACATTATAGTCGGATTTACATAAATAGCAAACGCCCCCCTACTGTAAGGTCTTCTATCTGTGGTATTTGGCCTATTCATTGGCGCTTCCAACAACTCCTGACAGATTAAGCCTCTGATAGTACTATCCTTCCTTGTGCTGATGTTCATCCTTCTCATGCCCTTTCGTCTCTAATTCACAATCACACTTGGCCGCAGTTTTTTGGCAGTGGTCACATTTGCATCCAGGATGCTTTGTATGGCAAGGGCAGGCAATTTCCTCAGTTTCCTTACCCTTATCAGGTGTGTGCTTCATATCGTGCGCACCGTGCGTCATGGGCATCATCATGTAACACCCCTGATGGATAAGGAAGGCAAGAATTATTACAAGAAGTGGTGCTTTTCTCATTAGCATATTAATAAAAGGGGACAGTCTTTGTGACTGTCCCCCTCCTGAATTAAAAACTAGCGGTGGCGTACCACCTACTTAGTGCCCTTTACCCTTTTGCGCGCAGGCACAATTACCGGCCTTACCCTGGCAGTGGTCACACTTGCATCCGGCAGCGCAGAGGCAGGCAAACTTCTTGGGATCCTTATCGAAAGCTGCCTTACAATCGGCGGAGCAGAAGTAATAGGTTTTTCCTTCATACTCGGCGGAGAGTGCGGATGCCTTATCCACTTGCATGCCGCACACCGCGTCAGGGATCTTTCCCTCGGCGGCCTGGGCCACAGGGCCGTAATAACTTATAACAGAAACTGCCATGACCAAAAGTAATAATGCCATAACAATCGAACGCACTTTCATTCCTCTTTCTCCTTTCAGTTCATTTGAAGTTACACTACGGGTTTTTCCTGTCGAGGGCCGATGCCCTCTTCAGGATTAACAGAGGTCTTAGCGACCTCTAACTTATTCCTTTTGAACCAACCCCTTCTTTCGTCCCCATCTTGGTTCTTTTTATCTTTACCTTTTTGGGCCTCCTGGGCAGGAGCTGCCACTCCTTTACCATATGATAAAGGACAGGGATGACCAGGAGTATTACTAAAGTAGAGGTGAAGGTGCCTCCGATTATGGGCACTGCCAGCGGTCTCATTATCTCCGCCCCGGTCCCTGTGGCCCAGAGCATGGGCAAGAGGCCAAAGAGGGTGGTAGATATCGTCATAAGCAGGGGCCTTAACCTGAGGGATGCACCCTCCAGTATGGCCTCCGTAATCTGGCTCTTTTCCCTTATATTTTTTTCTCCTTTTTTCTCAATGGCCTCCTTCAGGAACACCACCATCACAATCCCTGTCGAGGCGGCCATGCCAAAGAGGGCAATGAAGCCCACCCATACTGCCACGCTGAAGTTATAACCCCAGATATAAAGGAACAGCATGCCCCCGGTGAGAGCAGTGGGCACGGCAAACATTATTATCAGTGCGTCGGCAAAGGAAGAGTACGTTATATACAGGACGATGAACATAATGACCACAACGATGGGCAGTATGATTTGGAGGGTCCTTTTCGCCCGCACCTGGTGCTCGTACTGACCGCTCCACTCTACAAAGTAACCGGGAGGGAAGTCTATCCTCTGGGGGATAACCTCTTTCGCCTCTTCCACCACACCAATGACGTCACGACCCCTCACGTTAAACAGGACATAGGCCACCAGCAGTCCGTTTTCACTCCTTACCATGCTGGGGCCCTGAACTATCCTTATATCGGCCACTTGGGAGAGTGGCACCTGTGCCCCCATCGCCGTAGGAATCAAGATTCTCTTTACAGCCTCCACGTCTTCCCGGCGCTCCCTGGCGTACCTGACCCTGACAGGGAAGCGCTGACGTCCCTCTACGGTGGTGGTGAGAGTCTTGCCCCCCAAGGCCACCTCTATAATGTCGTGTACCTCCCCAATATTTATCCCGTAACGGGCCACCTCGCTCCTATTGATGTCTATCTCAAGATAATTCTCCCCTATGAGTTTATCAGGATATATGTCCACTGCCCCTGGGATGGTCCGAAGGACGTCGGCTACCTCTTGGGCAAGGTCAACCACCTTTTGTTGGTCACTCCCGTAAATCTTTGCCCCGACCTGAGTCCTTATCCCCGTGGCTACCATGTCCACACGGTTTATTATCGGCTGGGTCCAGATGTTAGACCAACCGGGAACCTTCACCGTAGAGTCCAGTTCCTGGAGAATCTTGTCCCTGGTCATGCCCTCTCTCCACTCTTTCTTGGGTTTCAGGTTTACTATGGATTCCACCATCTCTATGGGGGCGGGGTCTGTGGGGGTGTCTGCCCTGCCTAATTTACCTACCACCAGTTCCACCTCCGGTATAGTGCGGATGAGGGCATCACGGTTTTTTAGGTCATCCACCACCCGGGTTATAGAGGCGCTGGGAAGGGAGACGGGCATATCCAGGATTGTTCCTTCGTCCAGGGGTGGCATGAACTCTCTTCCTATCAGTGGAAAGAGCGCTCCGGCGGCGGCCACCATGGCAATGGTAATGCCTATAACTACCCACTTGTTGCGGAGGGACCACCTTAAACTTGGGAGGTATATGCGCATCAGAAAGCGAACCACAGGGTTTTCCGTTTCACTGATAAGCCTGCCTTTTAAGGCAAATGTGGCCAGTACAGGGACGAGGGTTATGGCCAGGATAGCCGTACCTACCATGGCAAGACTCTTGGTAAATGCCAGGGGGATAAAAAGTTTCCCCTCGATACCACTCAGGGCAAAGACGGGGATGAAGGAAAGAATCATGATTACAACAGAGAAAAATATGGGTGGTCCTACCACCTTTGAGGACTCAAGGACAATCTCCCTTATATCATCCCTCACCCCGATCTTGGTCTTAGACCCGTGCCTCAGGGTCAGGTTTCTGAAGGCATTCTCCATAATTACTATGCCGGCGTCCATTAAGTCCCCCAGGGCAATGGCTATACCTGAGAGAGACATAATGTTAGAGGTTATGTGGAGGGGATACATGAACATAAATGATATTAGGATGGCGAGGGGCAGGGTTACGACTATAACCAGGGCGCTGGGGAAGTGCATGAGGAAGATTCCCACAATTATCAGGGTAATTATGGCTTCCTCCAGCAGGGTCTCATATAATGTGCGAATGGCCCTGTGTATCAAGGGGGTCCTCTCGTAAAACGGCACTATCTTTACGCCGGGAGGAAGACCGGGCTCAATCTCTTTAATCTTTTGTTGTATGCGGTGAGAAACAGTCATGGTGTCTTCCCCATACCTCATAAGGACGACGCCGCCGGTGACCTCGCTGCCGTTCTTTTCCATGACGCCGCGGCGCAGGGAGGGCCCTACCTGCACAGTGGCCACATTCTTCACATATATGGGTACGCCATTGTAGGCCCCCACAAGGATGTTCTCTATGTCTTCCAGGGACTCTATCCATCCCAGGCCCCTTATCAGGTACTCCGTGCCGCTCTCTTCCAAAACCCTTGCGCCGACGGTCTTATTACTGGCCGTAACGTTCTCGAATACGTCCTTCAGCGGCACCCTGTAGGCAATAAGTTTGTTGGGGTCCACGTCTATCTGGTATTCCTTGACAAAACCACCTATGCTGGCAACGTCGGCTACCCCAGGGGTAGATTTTAGTTGATAGCGGACATACCAGTCCTGGATGGCCCTCAACTCACCAAGGTCGTAGCCTTCCCCCTCCACCGTGTACCAGAAGATCTGCCCCAGGGCCGTGGCATCTGGGGCGAGATAGGGTACCACCCCAGGGGGGAGGATGGTGGAAATAAGGTTGAGTCTCTCTATAATCCTTTCCCGGCAGAAGTAGTAGTCATATCTGTCAGAGAAGATGATAAACACCATGGAGAAACCAAAGTCAGAGATGGACCTTATGGCCTTTACCCCTGCAAGGCCGGCGAGGTTTACACTCAGGGGATAGGTAATCTGGTCTTCTACGTCCTGGGGGCTTCTGCCGGGCCAGTCGGTGAAGATAATCTGCTGGTTCTCGCTAAGGTCCGGGATGGCGTCTACAGCGGTATGGAGTACGGAGTAGACCCCCCAGGCCATTGCGATGGCAAAGAAGCATATGGTTATTACCCTATTTCTGATACAAAATCCGATTATGGCGTTTATCATCGCCGGCCCGCTTTCCTGCTAGTGTTCGTGGTCCTTATGTTGAGCCTGCTCCAGCAGATATTTTTCCGGGTCTTCCCTGAAGACACCCTTACAGTGGTCACAGCAAAAGTAATATTCTTTATTGTTGTAGGTGTACCTGGTGGCCCTTGACTTTTGCAGCTCTAGACCGCACACGGGGTCAACGGTGCCTTCTTCTTTGAAGGCCCAGTGCCTGCGGGCAAAGAACTCCGGGCTGGATTCAAAATGTCTCTTGCAGTTTGTCGAACAGAAATAGAATATGCTGTCGTTATACCTTACGCTTATCCCCTCCGGCCCCTCGACGTCCATCCCGCAGACCGGGTCAACGGGGCTTGCGCCTATCGGGATGGGCCTCATTTCCTCCCCCACCGCTAATTCTGTCTCCGGTTGGACCCTGGTCATCTTTACGGTCTCCTTTGTCGGTTCTTCTGACGCTTGAGGCGCCTTGGCTGACGGCTTCATGCCGTGAGCGGCGTGGCCGCCCGGAGGCGGTGCAGCCTCTTCTCCCTCAGGGCCGCCTGTTGCGCCGTAGTACTGCATACCCACGCCGGGACCCAACTTTGTCTCGGCATCGATCAAAAAGGCCCCTGCAGCAGCCACCTTCTCGCCTTCCATAAGTCCTTCTAAAACCTGGACGTACCCCTCAGCCCCGAAACCAGTCTTTATCTCCCTTGCCTCGAATAGGCCCGGCTCCTTCTCCACGTAGACAAGTTTCCTCAGGCCGGTGTCCAGTATCGCAGAACGTGATATGGACAGTACTCCTACCGGCTTTTTTACGAGTTCCATTCCACCGCATTTTTCGCAGACCCCCGGCACCGGAGATGTAACCTCGGGGTGCATGGGGCAATAATAGACCGTACCGTCTGAACCGCCCAGAGGTATCTTTATAGTGGCGTTTACAAACATGGACGGTTTCAGTTTTTGGTCTTGGTTAGGGACGTCCACCCTTACCTTTACCGAACGTGTAATCTCGTTTATAAATGGATCTATAAAGGAGACCTCGCCGATAAATGTCTGTCCGGGAAAGGTCGCCGAGGTGATTTCTACCTTTTGACCCAGTTTGACCAGGGCCATCTCGTATTCATACACGTCCGCCATCATCCATAGATGGGTAAGTTCGGCTATCATGTACATCGCTGTGCCTTCTTCTACATACTGCCCCTCCAGGATGTCCTTTTTAATGACCGTGCCCGTTATGGGGGCATAGATGGTCATATGGTCCTCCGCCTTTCCCGTCTTTGCCAATTCCTCTATTTGTTTCTCGGTTATTCCCCATAAAAGCAACTTGTCACGACTTGCCTCGAGGAGGTAGTCGGCGCTTCTTACCATACCCTTGAGGGTGCTGTTTTTCATCTTCTCTTGGGTCTCAAGGGCGAGGAGATATTCTTGTTGCGCAGATACAAGGTCGGGGCTGTATATCCAGACAAGCGGTGCGCCATCTTCCACCTCGACCCCCGTAAAATTCACAAAGAGTTTATCTACCCGTCCGGCCACTCTTGCGGTGACGTATGCGAGTCGTCTCTCATCGTAGGTTATAGTGCCTACGGTATATATTGTCTTGGTTAGAGACCGGTATTCTACGGGTTCAACTTTCACCCCGGCCATGCGTATCTGCCTTGGGCTGAGCTGGACCATCGGCACCTCGGGCAGGCCCTCTTCTCCAGCGCCTGCACGGACCTTGGGCCTCTTTGATAAGGGCATACCGCAGATGGGGCACTTCCCCGGCTCGTCTGAGATTACCTGCGGGTGCATGGGGCAGAAATACTCGTACTCCACCTCTTCAGACTGGGCCCAGAGCAATTTTGAATCCATGTCTGTTCCCACATTTATGGCGTATACGCCGAAGGAGACCAGACCGACGAATACCGCCGTAATGGTTAGCGGTAGCGTTAATTTCTTGTGGAACATCTTTATTTACCTTTCAAAATCTACTAAAAGCCACTCTGTGTCAGTGGAATTCCCACGGCCCTTTCTAACTCCGCAAGGTTAGTTTCAAAATCTGTCAGCGCGCGATAGTACATAAGTCCTGCATCAAGAAGCGTCCTCTCACTGTCTATTAACGTGAGGAAGTCTATCTTTTCTGTCTTATACTCGGCGACAGCGGCCTTGAGCGATTGTTCAGCCAGTGGTATTACGTTCTCGGAGTATATCTTTGTGGTGGTCTGTGCATTGGTAGCCCTTACCCAGAAATCCTTGACCTCGAACAGCACGGAGTTCTGTACGGCCTGATAGTCAGCCTCAGCAGCCTTGACGTCTTCTTTGGCCTCCCTTACCTTTGCCCTGTTCTTGCCCCATATCCAGGGTACGTTTATGCCGACCTCTGACCTCCAGTCATCTGCCAGGTTATCCCTCTGCATGTAGTCAATACCGAACTCCGGGTCGGGGAAATATAGGTCCTTTTTGGCCAGTTTTAGCTCCGACTGGTTCTTCTTTATGGCTATGTCAAATTTCTGGAGTTCCGGCCTGTTCTTAACGGCCAGATCCTCTACGTCCTGAAGGGTAAGGGGTAGTTTGTGCTGTACGTAGTCTTCAGGTCTGCCCAGGGGCGCCTCTGGATCTCGATTTAAGAGGGTATTTACCCTGGTCTCTGCGGATTTCTTTTCTTCTTCCAATATCTTCAGGTCGATTATAATCTTTACCAGTTCTACCTGGGCTGCCAAGACGTCTCTCTGGGGGGCCTTGCCCACCTTGTATCTGGTCTCTGCTATCCTCGCAAGCCCCTCTAACAGGTCTCTGTTTCCTCTGTTTATGTCTATGGCCTTATGGATGTAGTAAAGTTGGTAGTACGCCGCCTTTGCCTGGGCCGTTATTATCTTTATGGTCTCCTCCCAGTCCTTCTTGGACATTTCAGATGTCTCTGAGGCTATCTTACCCCTGAGACGCAGTTTTCCGGGGAAGGGGACTGCCTGGGAAACGGTACCCATCCGCTCGTATCTTTCCCAATAGGGGCCTGTGTATTGTAAGGGATTCTTTGCATTTCTTATCTGAAACCTAACCATGGGGTCATCAAGGGACTTGGCCCCGTCAATGGCCTCTTGAGAAGCCTCCCAGCGGCTGAAGGATGCGCGGATGTCAGGGTTGTTATTGACGGCCTCATCTACCACCCATCCCAAGGTTAGAGGCGGCTCTTGAGATTCAATGGCTTCCTTCTCTTCAGCAGAAATGGTTCCCGCCTGGAAAACTAAGATAAATAGTAGCAACATAAACAAGGTGTGGAAAAACGCCCGGATGTGGTTTGGAGGTATTGCAGTGGCAGAGCAAGCTCTGCCACTGTAATTCGGGGAGACTCGGCTACTGCAGATTAGCGGAGATTCTTCGCTTCGCTCAGGAGGACACATGGTATTTAACGTCTTTAGCGAAGGTCTCTTGGGTGAATGCTTGAAAACGTTTGTCATATATACTCTTCCGAGAGACAACTGTACGTTTCCCTTCTTCTGGAAGGAAGTGGGGACAGCGCCACGGAAGGGTGCGCTGCCCCCCGGTATTGCTAGACCCTCCAGAAACTAACTACAAGGACTCCTTGCAGAGTGGGCAAAGGACCATGTGTGCGCCGCATTCCCCGCAGGCATGGGATTCAAACCCCTCTATGGGCATATCGCAGTTGGGGCATTTCATTGCCTTCTGCAGGGCGATGACGCCCATACCTTTTTTCAGCGTCCTTTCCACCTTGCAGTGTGGGCACACCGCCTTTACTTCCTCTGCCTGTGCCGTCAGGACCTTGCCGCACTTTGGACATGCGGAGACTGTAGCCCCGCACTTCTCGCAGACATGCGCAGTCCCTTTACCCTTGCAGGTATCGCAGGTCATCTCCTTTTGTAGGGGCATAACGCCCATACCCTTCTTGAGTGTGGTCTTTTCCCCGCAAGAGGGGCATGTTGCCGTTATCTTCTCCTCTTCTGCTACGGCTATAACCTTCTGGCATTTTGGGCAGGCTACGACCTCGGTGCCGCACTTCTCACAGACATGCGCAACGCCTTTACCCTTGCATTCAGGGCAGACCATCTCTTTTTGCAGGGGCATAACGCCCATACCCTTCTTGAAGACGGTCTTCTCCTTGCAGGTAGGACACACCGCCTCCATGGATTCCTGGGCCAGGACCGTGCTACTGTAATCCATTTGCACAACGCCCAGCGCCAAGATACCCAACAGGCATCCCATAATTACGCCTAGCTTCATCTTTCTCCCTCCTTAAATACTTAAGTGTGATATTGAACCAATACAACAAATAGAAACGGGGTTTTTGGTCAGTTTCACCTCCTTGCGTATATATTTGTATTGGATTTATTCAGGTTACAGCATTTCAAGGAGCGCCTCGTTGGCGCATTATTGACCGTTTCAAATGCAGGTTGGTATCCCTTGAGTCTCAATGAGTTAAATACAACCAGTACGGAACTGAAGGCCATACACCCTGCCGCTATCATGGGGTTCATAAGTCCCATGGCGGCCAGCGGTATGGCGACAATGTTGTAAGAGAAGGCCCAAAATAGGTTTTGTTTTATTATTTTCATTGTCCTGCGGCTTAGTGCCACGGCCTCGGCGGCCTTCTTTATATCCCCTTTTACCAGTGTAATCTGGGACGTCTCTATGGCGATATCCGTACCTGTGCCGATGGCAAAACTGACGTCTGCGGCTGCCAGTACGGGTGCGTCGTTTATACCGTCGCCTACCATCCCGACCCTCTTACCCTTGTCCTTTTCCTGCCGTAGTTCGGCTACCTTATCTGCGGGTCTCATGTAAGCCTTGAATCTCTGAATTCCGACCTTGGCTGCTATCTCCCGGGCCGTGTCTTCGTTATCGCCCGTCAACATAAGCGGCTCTATACCCAGGGCCTTTATCTCCTCAATGGCCTTTCCTGCCTTTTCTTTTGGGATGTCCTGGAGCGCAAAGACGGAGACGATGCGCCCGTTCACTGCCGCAAATACGAGGGACTTCCCCGCCTTTTTCATTCCTGTTACTTTACTGTTAAAGGCAGCCATGTCAATACCCTTGTCTCTTAACATCCTTTCGCCCCCTATAATGACATTGAGGCCGTTCAGACTTGCAGTTATACCCTCGCCGCTGATGGCCTCAAAATCGGTCACCGCCCTGATGGAGGCATTTCTTGCCACAGCGTACTCCACGATGGGCCGTGCAAATGGGTGTTCTGACGGTCTTTCTACCGATGCTATAATGGATAATACTTCATCTTCAGGCATGTCCGAGATGTTATAAAAGTCTGTAATACTTGGTTGGCCTCGAGTTATGGTGCCCGTCTTGTCAAATATTAAGATGTCCAACCTCGAGGCGTCTTCCAGGCTTTGGGCGTTTCGTATGAGTATGCCCATTTCTGCGGCACGGCCCACCCCTACTGTAACGGCGGTGGGCGTGGCAAGCCCAAGGGCACACGGACAGGCTACTAATAAAACGGCTGTGGATGCGCTGAGGGCCAGCGGTAAGGGGTATCCGAGATAGAGCCAAGCTGCGGTTGTTACCCCGGCGATTGCCAGTACAAAAGGCACAAAGATCCCGGCAACCCTGTCAGCCAGCCGTTCGGCGGGCGCCTTCGACGACTGCGCCTCCCGCACAAGCCTGACTATATGGGCGAGTGTGGTATCTTCTCCCAGTTTGTCTACCTCAAAGACGATATTGCCATTATTATTGATCGTACCCGCCTGCACTTGGTCGCCCAGTCCTTTTTCTACGGGGACACTCTCTCCCGTGAGCATCGATTCATTTATCGTGGTCTGGCCTTCTATAACGGTGCCATCGGCAGGTATCCTGTCGCCCGGTCTTATAATTACCCTATCTCTTAGCTGGAGCTCGCTTGCCCGCACTACCACCTCTTTACCGTCTCTTAAACAAGTGGCCGTCGGCGGTGCAAGGGATGCCAGTTTTTCTATGGCCCTGGTGGTCTGTGCCCTGGCCCTTGCCTCGAGATAGCGGCCAAGTAGCACAAGGGTTACGATCATTGAGGCAGTTTCAAAGTACAATTGCTCCCCGCAACCTATAAGCCCTAACGTGCTGTATACGTAGGCGGACCCGCTGCCCATGGCTACAAGTGTATCCATGTTGGCCCTCAGGGACCGCAGCAGGCGAAGGGCCCCGGTGAAGAATTCGGAGCCTGCGCCAAATACGACTACGGTGGTAAGGGTGAGCTGGACGTAGCAGGAGTACGGGAACTCCAGCATAAGCATGGCTATGACGAATACTGGGGCAGTAAGGACTGCTGCCAGAAGAAGCCGCCGCCCCGGCGTAAGCAGGACTGGTTGTTCCTTCTCTACACCGTACCCCAATGCCTTAACCGCTGCTTCCAGGGCATTTCTGGATGCGCTTCCCGTTACGGTAGCCTGCCCTGTAGCGAAGTTTACCTGTGCCTCTTTCACACCGGCTACTTTAAGGAGGGCCTTTTCTATCCTGCCCGCGCAAGATGCGCACCGCATACCTGTTATTGACAGGCTCGTCTTCTGGTTGTTCCTTGCCAGGGATGTCATAATAGTAAAGCCCTACTTTCCGTAGTTTTTCAGGATATCTATAATTTCTTCTATCTTTTCCTGCTTGTCTTCTTCCCTGCCGGAGCGTATGGCCTCCGTTACACAGTGTTCGAGGTGTCTCTTAAGGATGCTCTCCTGCACCCGTGTAATGGCAGAGGAAATGGACTGGAGTTGGGTAATTATGTCCACGCAGTACCTGCGGTCTTCTATCATCTTTTGTATGCCGCGCACCTGGCCCTCAATCCTTCTAAGGCGTATTGTTTCTTCCGTATGCCCCGTTCCTAATTTTGTAATTGTTTCTTTTGCCATGATACGCCCTCAATCCGTTTAAAGATTATGCAGTGTGGGTGACTTAGAAATGGTAAGCCATATCAGTTCCCTAGATGTACAAGCGCAAAAAGCACGTGGCTTAAGAGAACGACGGAGAACAAAATCAGCAGGGCAAGGCTCAAACCGTGTAATAAATAGAGCGCCCCTGTGACACGCCCAAATATCTCTTCTTCCCTTCCTTTAAGTGAGCCGTAGTAAAGGACATTGAGGAAGACGCTGAAGGCAAATAAGATAAAAACAATAACTAACAGCATTTTGCCACCCGCTCGATGTTGGAACCATGGTGTTGCTATGTCTGTATCCCTCCAGCGAAAGTATACCATACCCCCCTACCCTATGCAAGATAATTATTGTGTTGACTTTGAGAATTTATGCGCCCACTTTTCGGCCTCGGATGTATAGGAGGCCGTCTTTCTTCTTGACTTCATCCGGAAATTTTCATAGCATTAATTTTCGGAAAGGTGTTGTTCTTAATTCAAGGCATCAGAATCATAGGGAAATAATATGAACGATAAGGAACTGGCCAGTTTCAAGAAGATATTGCTTTATGCGAGGGAGAAGATGGCCGGTAACGTAAATTCCATGGAGGGGGAAGCGCTGAAAAAGTCCCGGCAGGATGCGGCCGGAGACCTGTCGAACGTGCCTTTCCACATGGCAGACCTGGGGACAGACAACTATGAGCGCGACCTCATGATTCACCTCATCCAGAATGGTGAGGAGGAACTGCGGTCTATTGATGCCGCCCTGGAAAGGCTGGAGAACAATACCTTTGGTATCTGCGAGGTATGCGACAAAAAGATCCCAAAACCCCGTCTTATGGCACTGCCTTTCGCAAGGCTTTGTTTAGACTGTCAAAAGAAGGAAGAACTAGAGGCAGGTGCCGAATAGATCTCTAGGCCCTAGCGGGTTACTCTCCCTGGTTGTACTCTTTGGGGTTGTCCTGGATCAGGCAACCAAGTGGGCCGCCTTCAAATATATCACCGATTCCCACGGTTCGGGGAAAATAGCCAAGCTCACCTTTTTTCTCAATTTGACTCTCAGCAGGAATGAAGGGGGTGTCTTTGGGGTTTTGCAGGGGGGGGGCGTCTTTTTCATAATCCTGTCCGTCTTGGCGGTATTTGCGATTATTTGGATTTACACCAAGTCTGCGGGGGCAGACTTTCTTGCCAGCATTGCCCTTGGGGGCGTACTTGCCGGTGCCCTGGGCAATTTAATAGACAGGATACTCTACGGCTACGTGAGGGATTTTATAGACCTTCATATCGGGGCTAGGCACTGGCCCACGTTTAATCTGGCCGATGTGCTGATATGCATGGGCGTAGGTATTATGGTCTTGAATATCCTGTCTCCAAGGACTCAAAGGTCTCACTCACCTCAGGGTTAGCTAAAAGCTTCCTGTATTCCTTCAGCAGTTCCTGTGTGAGTTGGCCCGGCTTCCCGTTGCCTACTATGCGCCCGTCAATCTTTACCGCCGGTACGATCTGCGCGGCCGTTCCCGTGAGGAAACACTCCTTGGCTATGTATAGGTCGTATCGGGTAAGAAAATCCTCCATCACCTTCATACCTCTACCTTTCGCAATATCAATGACCGTATCTCTGGTTATGCCCTTCAGGATTCCAGAGTTGGGATGTGGCGTATAAAGTTCTTCGCCATTAACCATGAATATGTTCTGACCCGTGCATTCTGCCACAAACCCATCCTTATTCAGCATGATGGCCTCCGTTGCACCGGCATTGATGCTTTCCATCTTTGCCAGGATGTTGTTCATGTAGTTGAGGCACTTTATTCTCGGATTGACGGACTCCGGATGGTTACGGACTGTGGCTACGGTCACGAGTTCAATTCCCTTGGCATACAGTTCCGGCGGATAGAGTTGGATGGTGTCCGTTATGATAATTACCTGCGGGTTACTGCATTTTCTAGGTTCCAGTCCAAGCTTTCCCACGCCCCTTGTAACCACCAGCCTGATGTAAGAGTCTTTCATGTTGTTGGCCCTTAAGGCGGTGAATATCGCCTCCTTGATTTCTTCTGCGGTCATGGGGATTTCCAGGAATATGGCCCTTGCCGATTCAAAGAGTCTCTCGATGTGTTTGGTTAACTTGAACACCCTTCCGTTGTGTGCTCGTAAACCCTCAAAAACACCGTCTCCGTAGAGAAGGCCGTGGTCGAAAACGGATATCTTTGCGTCCTCCTGCGGTAGAATTTCCCCATTTATATATACCTTAAGAGACATTTAACCCTCTCCTTTCTGAGGGACTGTTGTTGACTGACCCACTATCCTTCCGTCCACCATTCTTATTTGTCTTTTCCCCAGTCCAGCAAAGTTTTCATCATGCGTCACTATAATAAAGGTTTGATCGTTCGAGGCGTTCAATCTCAGGATCAGGTCTTGGATCTCCCTTGCGTTTTTTGTGTCCAGGTTGCCTGTGGGCTCGTCGCAGAACAGCACGTCTGGGTCGTTTACCAAGGCCCTTGCGAATGCCACTCTCTGCCGCTCTCCTCCTGATAGCTGGTCCGGTCGGTGAAGCGTTCTCTCCTTTAGACCAACTGTGTCGAGTATCTCTATTGCCTTCTCCCTGCCCGTCTTGCCGTTAAGTTGAGACGATGCCTTTTGCCCAATGAGTCGCGGCATCATCACGTTTTCAAGCGCCGTAAAGTCCGGCAGCAGATGATAGAACTGAAAGACAAAACCGAAATGCAGGTTCCGTCTCTCAGCCTGCTGTCTGGAACTGAGTTTGCTGAGGTTCTCTCCCCTGTAAATCACATCCCCGGAGGTCGGTGTGTCCAGTAATCCAAGGATGTGGAGCAGGGTGCTCTTGCCCGCTCCTGACGGCCCCAGTATTATGAGAACCTCTCCCTTGTATATCTCAAGATTGACTCCGTTAAGGACCCTTAAGGTGCTTTTGCCTATCCTGTAGTCCTTGGTTATATCCTGCGCATGGATAATAACGTCTTTGCGTCCTTCCATCTACTCTACGGTTTCCTCCGCCGGAGGTCTTGAAGCTGGTCGAAGCAAAGGAAAGAGTATCACGTCACGTATAGATGGATTGCCCGTCAGTATCATTACCAGCCTGTCTATACCTATGCCGAGTCCACCCGCCGGGGGCATGCCATATTTGAGCGCCAGTATAAAGTCGTCGTCCAACTTCCCCCAATCCAGCTTCCCGCCGATCTGTTCTATGAATCTTTTTTCCTGTTCCAGCGGCTCGTTCAGTTCCGTATAGGAATTGGCAATTTCTATGGAAGCTATGTAGAGCTCGAAACGCTGGGCGAACCGTTTGTCGTCTTCACATAGTTTCGTCAGTGGACACAGGCTGGCCGGGTAGTCTATAACGAACGTAGGGTTGTTGAGTTTCGGCACAACTTCCTCTTCAAAAATGTCGTTGGCGACGACGTCTCTGGGCATATTCCCGGTTTCAAGCCCAAGGCCTTCCGCCTTCTGTCTCATCGCTGCCTCGTCGTCAAAATCCACTCCAGCGTATTCCTCCAGCAATTCATTGAATCTCGCCCTCCTCCAGGGAGTGGTCATGTCAACGGTCTTTTCTCCAAAGGAGATATTGCTGTCACTGCGTAATTCTGAGGCAAGCTTGGATACCAGCTCTTCGGTCAGCCTCATCATGCTGTTATAGTCGCCGTAGGCCTCGTAGGCCTCCAGCATGGTGAACTCCGGGTTGTGGCGCGTGGAGATCCCCTCGTTGCGAAAGTTGCGGTTTATCTCATATATACGCTCCATGCCGCCTACCAAGAGCCTTTTCAGATACAACTCGGGCGCAATACGCAGATATAGATCCATGTCCAGGGTGTTGTGGTGGGTTATGAACGGTCTGGCCACGGCCCCTCCTGGTATCGGCTGCATCATAGGGGTTTCCACCTCTACATAGCCTCTCGAGTCCAGAAAGTTCCTTATGCCTTTTATTATCTTTATTCTGTCCAGGGAAGTCTTCATAGCCTGCTCGTTGGCTATCAGGTCCAGGTAGCGCTGCCTGTACCTCAGTTCGACGTCCCTTAGCCCATGCCACTTCTCTGGCGGAGGGAGTAAGGCCTTTGATAGCACCGTTAGGTTCTCCACCACGATGGTAATCTCACCCGTTTTCGTCTTAAATACTTTTCCTTCTACACCGATGATGTCGCCGAGGTCGAGTAACTTAAAGGTTTCAAACTGGTCTTCACCTACGTTGTTCAGCTTGATGTATAGCTGTATCTTTCCCGTCCAGTCCCTTATATCTGCAAAGGCAGCCTTACCGTGCGGTCTGAGACTGGATATGCGACCTGCAACCCTGACGTTATCGCTTTCCTCACCCTTTTCGTTGTAACTCTCTACGATAGACCGAAGACTTTTGAGCCCGTTGCAACTCTTTCCGTAAGGGTCTATGCCCTTTTCTCTTAGCTTCTTGAGTTTCTCTAGACGGTCTTGTTCGAACTTCTCCATGGTAGCCTTCGTCTTGCGTACAAAACGGGTGTTCCAATTTTATCAAGAAAATAAATGCTGTCAAGGATTTACATTTAATGCAAGTTTTTTTGAAGTTCGGGCGTTAGGGAGGATATTTTAGCCGTGTTACTATGAAATATCGGCGTCTAAACGGCAGTAAAACTCAATGAAACTATGACAATACCGGGTACCGTTTTGCGTATAAAAGGAATCTGTTTATACACGTAAGTCGGTTTCTCAGATGGGGATAAGTAATACCGTTGTATTTTAAGAAATACCAGGAGCTTCCTTCGAACAGTTTTCCTTTTTAGTGGTTTTCCCCTTATCCGCAGACTCTCCCTTTTCCGCCTTGGCCTTCTGGTGGTACTCTTTGCTACGGTAGTCGGTCTGATAAAACCCACTGCCCTTGAATATTACAGCGCCTCCGGTGCCAATAAGGCGGTTGGCCCTATTGCCGCACTCCGGGCATTTCTTCGTGTTGCCCGCCTTTATAGACTCAAAACGCTCGAACACATGACCGCAATCCTTACATTTATACTCGTAGGTCGGCATACTCTTCCCCTAACACATAATTAAGAAGACACACAAAACCAGAAAACATTCTATTATAAACAAAACGCACGTCAAGTCTATAGTAGTCACGAACACCCGTCCCCCAGGGACATTGCACAACTGTCATTCTGGGGGAGCAGAGCGACCCGAATGCAGCGTTGGAGCCTTGCTCTCCGCCTAAGGCGGATTTAACGTGACAGTGGACTGCCACGCTACGCACTCCACATCCTTGACTGTGAAACTACAAATGCACAAAGGCGCGAATAACGTGCCACCGCAGCTTGGAGGGGAAAGGCGTTGACCTCTGCTGCAGTTTGTGATAATTTTTGATGCGTTCGTAATGTATAAGACCCTGCATCCGCCTCAGGCGGATCATTCTGGGGAAACAAAGCGACCGAAGAATCTAAAAGTGTAGCGTCCGGTCTCCGCGTCGGACGCAAAAAGGCCGTCGGGGGCAGAGACCTGACGCTGCAAAGACAGATTAGATTTGCGCCAAAGGCGCATCTGCCTTCGGCATGACTTCGCTCAGAATGACATATAGTGTTCGCGGATTTTCGCAGAAGTCTTTATATTATTTCACACAAGAAAAGGTATGGAGTTTACCAGGCGTTCCTTCCTAAAGCTGAGTGCTAGCGGGGCATTGCTTACAGGCCTTGGCTTTGACGTCACTCCGGCGATTGCCCATGCCCGCCAACTGAAGATTGCCCGCACCACCGAGACCAGAAGCACCTGCCCGTACTGTTCGGTAAGTTGCGGAGTGATAATACACACCCTGGGAGATAATTCGTATAACGTTCGACCCACGGTGGTCCATGTAGAAGGTGACCCCGATCATCCCATAAACGGCGGGACCCTCTG
>Ga0209343_10002225_pt1 | contig 25241 bp, 23 predicted proteins | sample RifCSPlowO2_02_FD_184026 | JGI IMG/M metagenome (GOLD analysis project Ga0209343, IMG submission 184026) | Groundwater microbial communities from Rifle, Colorado - Rifle CSP2_plank lowO2_0.2 (SPAdes) (version 2) | ecosystem: Environmental > Aquatic > Deep subsurface > Groundwater | place... | reverse complement strand
CATCAAATATCGTCTCCTGCGCTCTGTATTCCTTCTCTACCTACGCGCTGATGGGGGACAATCCTCCAGTTTCAACACCCACGCCAACACCAACACCCACGCCAACACCAACTCCTGCGCAAACGTCCGGTGGTGGAGGCGGAGGATATTTCTCGCCATCTCCAACCCCTGTTTCCACGCCGACAGCTACCACGCCATCAGCTTCGCAGAGCGGCGGACAGGCAGTGCCAGCGCCAACCGCAGTCGCTAAATTCTCAAATCTAAAGACCTCAATGAGCTTCGGTCAAAGAAGCGATGAAATCAAAACCCTTCAGCAAATGCTCTCCGTCAGCCCCACTGGCTACTTCGGACCTTTAACCCGCCAAGCTGTCATCAACTTCCAAAAGAAATATGGCATAGACCCAATTGGAACAGTTGGACCTATTACTAGAGCCAAGTTGAATCAGATTTTTGGAAATTCTGACATTGAAAATTCATTAGAAATTAGAAATTTGAAATTGGAAATTCTTGTAGGCCCCTTCGCTTTCGGCTACCAAAATGACCAAGTCAAACTTCTTCAACAATACTTATCTCGCGACCCTTCCATATATACAGGCCCCGTTACCGGATACTACGGCCCCCTTACCAAAGCTGCGGTTACCAGATTCCAGGCTAAATACGGGATTGAACAGACCGGGGTTGCCGGTCCCCAGACCCGTCAGAAATTGAATGCACTTTATTCTCAAACTCTTCCTTCCTCTTCCTACGGCATTCCATCTTCTACCACAACATCCAACGAACAACTTCTGCGCATTCAAGACCAGATCAAGATTTTGCAGGAGAAAATTGATGCGTTGAGGAAAGGGGGGATATAATGCTAAGTTTTGATCGAACAGGTTTTATATTTCTGATAAAATTTGTCGCGCTATTTGCGTGTTTGGTGTTTTTGACAAAAATCGGAGCTGATTTTATGTTTTCTCCGTCAGAGCGGAGCGGCAACGCAATAAGCGCCGGTGAAGCAAATATATCGAGTCAGAATAAAAATAGAATGGCGATGGTCGCCGCGGTTTTAAATGCGCCTGACCCTGTTATTAAGCTGGGGTTCGTCGGCGACATAATGCTGGACCGGCGCGTTAAAAAAAGTATTATGGAAAATGGCGGAGGAGATTACAGATTCCCGTTTTGGAGAGCGGCAAATATTTTGCAAAAATACGATATTCTTTTCGGAAATCTTGAAGGACCGATCTCGGCGGGCGGAGAAGATCAAGGTTCAGCTTATTCTTTTCGGATGGATCCGCAAAGCGCCGAGGCGATAAAATTCGCCGGGTTTGATATTGTTTCTTTGGCCAATAACCACATCAGTGACTGGGGTAGAGAAGCAACCGCAGACACCATCAATTATCTGGATAAAGCAAGAATTGCTTATGTCGGGGCCGGTTCAAATCCATATTCTCCGAAGATTGTAAATATCAGTGATACAAAATTGGCGTTTTTAGCGTTCACGAACGTCGGCGCAAAGCGAGGCGACATAGCTTTTATTTCCAAAAATGACGATCCGATTTTAGAAAGCGAAATAAAAAAGGCTAAAACCGATGCAGATATAGTAATTGTTTATTTTCATTTCGGCACGGAATATCAGCTTGAACCTGGCGCGGACGAAGTCGAGCTCGCTCACAAGGCAATAGATTTTGGAGCCGATCTTGTTGTCGGGAGCCATCCGCATACCATCGAGAAGATCGAAAAATACAAAGAAAAATATATTGCCTATAGCCTGGGAAATTTTGTTTTTGACCAGGATTTCGCGCCACTCACAATGCAGGGGATGTTGCTTGAAGCACGCCTAGAAAATAAAACAATAATCGGAGTCACAGGGAAAACGGTAAAGATCAACCAATATTTCCAGGCCGAGATCGAAGAGTGAGCCGCGAAGATTTATGGTAATATGCTCATATGCATAAAATTGCGGGGAAAAGCTGGAGTGAGAAGATTTTCAAGGCGTATGATATTCGCGGAGTATATCCTGCGGAAATAAACGAAGATGCGGCATATAAGATCGCGCGTGCGTTCGCGAGGTATTTAAGGATGGGCAAAGCGGAAGGAAGAATATTAAAAATTCTTGTTAGTTCCGATAAAAGAGAATCTTCGCCAGCGCTTAAAGAAGCTTTTGTTGATGGTCTTTCAGACGAGGGCGCCGAGATTATAGATGCCGGTGTTACAACAACTCCGCATCATTATTTCGCGGTAAATGTTTCGGAAGCGGACGGCGGGGCTATGATAACCGCTTCACATCTCCCGTTGGAATTTAACGGACTCAAACTTTCCAAGCGCGGCGCCATGCCTATTTCGGAGGGCGCGGGAATGAACGAAATAAAAGGGGACACGGTCAGGGGTATTTTTCAAAACACGGATAGCGAAATAAAAATAACAAAAAAAGATTTTACAAATGATTATATAGAATTTTTAGAAAATCATTTTCCATACTTTGGAAAAGAGATAAAAAAAATGGTATCCGGCGAGAAGATCCAATGGATATCTTTTGATACTGACGAAGATCGGGTAATGTTTGATGATGAAAAAGGGAACCGCGTCCCCGGCGATATTATAACGGCACTTTTGGTCAGATATTTTGCAGAAGCAGATGAAAATTCAAAAGCGAGCGCTTTTCGGAGCACGAAGAAAAAGCCGAAGCCACAGGTTTTTCAAGACTTTTCGCAGCGCGACGGCGCGAGACTTAGCAATTCGCCAGCAGGCGAATATGCGGGTCTTGAAAAATCTGTCGGCGAGGCGATAGTCTATGACCTCCGCTCAAGCCGCGTTGTCCGTGAAAAAATAGAAAAATACGGATTCCGGCCGATTGAAAGCAGGGTCGGACATGCTTTCATCAAACCGCTGATGAGAAAAGAAAACGCGGCATTCGGCGGCGAACTTTCAGGCCATTATTATTTCAGGGATTTTTTCTATTGCGATTCGGGCATTTTTGCCGCGCTCGCAGTTTTGGAACTGATGCGGGTTGAGAAAAAAACTTTAAGTGAATTGATTAAACCGTTGCGGAAATACGCGAAAACCGAAGAAATAGATTTTAAGATTGCGGAAAAAGAAAAGGCGCTCGATAGGATTGCGGCGCATTTTAATGATGAAAAAATATCTTATTTGGACGGAATTACAGTCGAACATTGGAATAGCGCTGTTGCGGCGGCGGAGCGCTGGTGGTTTAATCTCCGTTTGTCCAACACCGAAAATTTAGTCCGTTTGAACCTCGAAGCCTCGACTCAAAAACTTTTGGACAAAAAAAAGAAGCTCATTTTTGAGCTTCTAAAAGATGAACGGTTGAATTGAGAAGTTTTATTCTCAATTTTCCGTCGTCATTCATTTCAATGATATTTAAGCAGGAATTGTCCTGATGGACATTTCTTAATTTTTCGGAACCTAAAACACCGTTGATGATCTGAAAATTAATCCCGGCATGGGCTACGAGCATTAAGCATTTTTCGTCACTTTTCAGAACCTCTTTGGTCCAGGTGTCGAATATTCTTTTTGCGGCTTCCGGCATAGATTCTCCGCCGGGGAAGCGTACGGCCATCGGGTTTTCATGCCACATTTTGTAGAGCTCTGGATATTCTTTGGCTACATCGCTGTCTGATTTTCCCTCCCAATCACCATGGTTGATTTCGTGGAAATCTTCCACCTTAAAAACCCCTCTTTTTGGCAACGGTTTGCCTTTATAGGCGTCGTGGATATAAAACGCCGTGATCAGCGCACGCTGCGCCGGAGAAGATAATATTATCTCGGGAGGAGACAAATATTTTTCCATCCACAATCCGAGAAGAGTTGCCTGTCTTATACCCTCCGCGTTCAAAGGATTATCTCCGCTCACGCCCTGATAGACGTGCTCTAAATTGGCATCGGTTTGGCCGTGCCGTATCAAATAGATTGTTTTTTTCAACTAAACCTCCAGCAGGCCGAGTTTTTTGCGGACATCTTTCATTGTCGCCTCCGCAACTTTGCCGGCTTTTTTAGCGCCTTCCTTTAGAACTTTTAGCACGTTTGTTTTATTTTTGGCAAGCTTTGTGTGTTTTTCTTGGATCGGGGCTAGTGAGGCGATGATGGCCTCCGCAAGTTCGGTTTTAAATTTGGCATATCCCGAACCATGATATTGTTTTTCGATGTCCGCGATCGCCCTTCCAGTCATCTGGCTGTAAATGGCGAGCAAATTGGAAATGGCGGGTTTAGCGGTGAGATCGAATTTTATTTCGCTCCCCGAATCCGTTACCGCGGACATGATTTTTTTTCTTATTGCCGTTTCACTGTCCAATAATTCAATGCGGTTCGCCGGGGAAGCCAACTTAGACATTTTTTTTGTCGGATCGTCCAAACCCATAATTCTTGCCCCTTCCTTTTGGACGAGTGCTTTCGGCTCTTTGAATGTCTCGCCGAATTTTGAATTGAATTTTCTCGCGAGCGTGCGGGTTAACTCCAGATGCTGAAGCTGGTCCTGCCCAACCGGTACCGCGTCCGGCTTGTAGAGCAAAATATCCGCCGCCATGAGTGTGGGGTAGTTGAGAATTCCGGCCAAAACGCTTTCTTGTACCTGCTTTTTATCCTTGAATTGAGTCATCCTTTCCAATTCTCCCAAAGGCGTAATCGTGTTTAAAATCCATCCGAGCTCTGCGTGCGCCGGGACATGGGATTGGACAAAAATAGTAGTTTTTTTCGGGTCCAACCCGCACGCGAGGTAAGTGAGAATCGTGTCCATTGTTTGTGTCTCCAGTTTTTTCGGGTCTTGCGGGACTGTTATCGCGTGCAGGTCCGCGACAAAAACGAACATGTTGGATTTATCCTGAAGTTCCACAAATTGTTTTATCGCTCCGATATAGTTTCCGATATGCAAATTGCCGGACGCCTGTATCCCGCTTACCGCAACTGGTTTATTTAGCGCCATTTTTTTATTATACCTCAATAATCACCGGCAGTACCATCGGTCTCCGCTTTGTTTGTCTGAACAGGAACGAGCCGAGGCGTTCGCGGACATTGTCGCGGACATGCGCGAAATTGACTGGATGCATGTTTTTTGTCGATTCTTCGACGACGTGGCGTATAAGATGCCGCGTTTGCGAAAGCAATTCGTGCGATTCTTTGAGATAAATAAATCCGCGGGAAATGATATCCGGGGAGCCTCTCACTTGTCCGCTCTGCGCGTCAACCACCGCGATAATTACGAAGATGCCGTCTTGAGAGAGCATCCTGCGGTCTCGGAGAACGACCTCTTTAACATCTCCGACACCGAGTCCGTCCACCAGCACATAGAACGCATCTACAGTTTTGTCGGTGATCTTAATATTGTCTTTTGTAAGTTCCGCTACCTGGCCGTTATCCATCAGGATAACGCGGTTTTTTTCAATACCGATTTTTTTCATATTCGGAATATTCGCGGCGCGCTTGAAAAAGAAACCGTGGATGGGGACGACGAATTTCGGTTTGCAAATTTTCGCGATTATCATCAGGTCGTCTCCGGGCGCGTGGCCAGATGAGTGGATATCCAAGTCGTTGTTTGTGATAACTATCGCTCCCTGGCGGGCAAAATTGTCTTTTAACGTTTGTACGCCGCGTTCGTTTCCTGGGATTACCGATGAAGAAAAAATAACGGTGTCTCCAGGTTTAATATGGATATGCTTGTGCTCGCTGTTCGCGATGCGCATGAGTCCGGCGTTTTCCTGCCCTTGCGCGCCCGTTGATAAAATAAGAATTTTATCGTCTTTGTGTTTTTCAAGCTCCTCAACTTGGATGACGGTGCCCGGTTTATATTTGATGTAGCCTAACTGTTTCGCGATCTCCAGATTATCTTTCATGCTTCGGCCGTTGATGACCACTTTGCGGTCTAGTTTTTCCGCGATATTAATAATTTCGGCCATACGGGTTATCATTGACGCGAAGGTTGAAAGTATGATGCGGCCCTTTGCCTCCCTGAATGTTTTTTCGAGATTCGCTTCCACCAATCTTTCCGAAACGGAATGCCCCTCAAAGTCGGCATTGGTGCTGTCCAAAAAAAGCGAATGGATGCCGAGGCGGCTTAAGCGTTCGAATTCCTGAAGGTTCTGCACCGTGTCCAATTGGTCATAGTCAAGCCGGAAGTCAGCGAAATGTACCATAAGTCCCGCCGGCGTGTGGAGCGCGACGCCTGTCGTGTCTGGGACGGTGTGTGATACTCCGAAAAATTCCGCTGTGAAATGTTCGGATAATTTTACCGTATCATGATTTTTTATTTCAATGAATTTCATTTTCGGAACGTTCGGCATTTCATTTAACCGCTTTTGCAAGATCTCGCGGATAAGTCTGGTGCCGTAAATTGTCGGGTTGCCCAGGCGTTCCAAAACATAGGGTACTGCGCCGAAATGGTCATAGTGCCCATGGGTAATCAAAAGTGCCTTGATATTTTTCTTTTTTCTCTCAAGATAACTCGTATTCGGGATTATCCAGTCCACACCGGGAGTTTCCTCGGCGGGGAATTGGATACCCATATCAATGACTACGATCTCATCATTGTACTCAAAGAACGAGCAATTGCGCCCGATTTCCTCGAGTCCTCCAAGCGGGATGTAGTAAACAGTATCGCGTTTTAAGGCGTGGGCGTGGGTTTGAGGTTCATGTCCGGTAAGCGAACCCTCCTTGTAAAATTTGCGTTCGCTTGTTTTATTCTGGCGATGCGTTTGATGCGGGCTTTTATGATCCTGCAGCAGCCGTATCGGTTCGTCATTTAAAGTTCTTATTCTTGGTCTTTGATTTCTTCTTGGCGGCATATTTTGATAGTTTTTAGTTATTAGTAATTAGTTGATAAATAAATTTCGGCTTGTTCTCCTTGTGGGAGCGGGTTTAACATATTTTTATATATTTTGCCCAGGGAGGGATTCGAACCCTCAACCCTTGCGGGATACGCTTCTGAGGCGTACGCGTATTCCAGTTCCGCCACCCGGGCATAATTAAATTTTCCTGTAAAGTTTTTCAATTGTTAATAATTCTCTATATTTTTCCGGATGCGCGAGCCAATCCAATTTTTCGGGATGTTTTTTTAGATCAATTATCGGATGACTCTTATCATTTCTGATGCCGAGTTCATCTAATGCCGGGGAATTTTTTAATTTCAATTTTTTTAATTCCGGCACAATTTTATAATTTTTGTTCTGCTCAAATTCTATCGTTTGCCCGCCGTCAAGCACATAATAGCATCCGCCGTGAAGTTTTTTGTAAGTCTCATAGTCGTAATCAGCGAACCCCATCCAGTTCGCGAGTTTTAAAGTTTCTTTTCCAACATTTATCGCCAAATGTCCGAAATTTCCCGGAATTACCACTTTTTCATTCTTTTCCGCCTCCACTATATATGCTTCTTTAATTTCGGCAGGGTCATTTTGAGGACTCTGAATCAGGAAATAAGCATGTCCTTCTAATATTTCATAAACTTCCGGCAAACCATTTTTATGGTAGTGACCGAAAGTTTTATTGAATTCTCCGCCGATATTGCCGGCGGGCTCGCCTGCCGGTCGGGCAGGAATTTCCGTAATATCATATCTTGCCTTGCCCTCAACGATTTCAATATTTCTGAAAACCGTATAAAGAATCTCGCTCTCCCTTCCTTCTATGGCATTTTCATCAAATAAAACACCGCGCATATCTCCCAAAAGTCTCCTAGATATATCCTTAATTAAATATTTTCCAGACATAATGTTTTTCCAAATACCATTCGTGTACGGTTGAAAACCGTTCCGAGCCGGTGTTGATATTTTTGGTTTCGACCCCTTTAAGATTTACGGGTAATACATAGATATAAGATGGAGTAAAAAGGAAGACGGCAGGAAGATCTTTTGTTATTTCTTTTTGAATGTCCGCATAGTTTTTTGCGCGCAGATCAGGATCTAGCGTGGATCTTACAGAATCCAGCATTTGGTCCACTTTCGAATTCGCGTATAGAGCGATGTTGTATCCGGGGTAGGCGCGCTGGCTTGAATGCCAAAAAGCGAATGGATCCGGCGTTTGTCCGACAACCTCCTCTCCATAAAGGAACGCCTCGTACCTTCTCGGCCCGATCACCAAAGGTTCAAGGTCCTGCAAATTGAAAGTTTTGATCGTAACCTCTATTCCGGCCTTGCCCCACATTTCTTTGAGCATTTGGGCCGCGTCCACGAGTTCAGGCGTTTGCGCCGTAGTTAAAGTGAACGTTATCGGATTTTTTTGTTTTGCCGCAATACTTTGCGCCAGATCAGGATTGAAAGTATTGATCTTTTGTGGAATATCCGCGCCAATAAAAACGCTTTCCGGCAATGGGCCGCTTATCGTTTTGCCAAACCCGACTAAAATATTTTGGACAAGGAGATTTTTATCGATTGCGGCATCTATTGCCCGCCTGACATCAATTGAAGCAAATTCTTTTTTTAAGCTCTGATTGAGGAAAATAGCGATAATTCTTTGAAGGCCAATCGATTTTACGCTGACATCGAGTCCTGCTGCCGGTTTTTTCAGACTCTCGACAAGTTTCGGAGAAAGCCCTCCCGCAGAATCTATATTTTTATTTTTTAAAGCCGCCATGATCGCTTCCTCCGTTTGATAGAAATTAAGCTCAAGAGTTTTTATGTGCGGGACGCCAAGCGCGAAATATTTGTTTGAACCAAGTTTTATCGAAGTTATTGAACCGACCGAATTACGGCTGACCGATTTGGTCTCGTATGGGCCCGCGCCCACCGGCGCGGTATTTAATGCCACCAGCGGATATTGGGAAATGGGGATAGGCTCCCAAAGATGTTTTGGCATGATCCCCAGAGTAAGATTTTCCACAAAAGGAGCGTAGGGTTTTTTCAGAATAAATTTAACCGTCCTTTCATCGATTTTTTCAACATCCACTCCTTCCCAGTTCGCCCTGCGCGGTGAGGAAAGTTGTGGATTTTTTGCAAGACGCACGGTAAATACCACATCGTCGGCAGTAATGCCTTCTCCGTCTTGCCAATATATTTTATTTTTTAATGTTACGGTGTATTCCAGCCCGTCGTTTGAAATTTCATATTTTTCGGCAAGAGCGGGCGCAGCAACTCCCTCGGTATCGTATCTTAAAAGTCCGGTATAGATGAGCGATACAAGATCGCGGTCCGCGTCGGTTTGCGCGAGCACGGGATTGATAAGCCGGGGAGCCCCAAGAATACCTTCGCGCAAAGCACCGCCGTATGCCGGAGTTTCGATTGAATACTGTTTATTTACTTCTGAAACTATTCCTAAAAGAGAAACAAGCGCAATTATGAATAGCACTACAAATACAAAGATTTCGCCGCGCATAATTTTTTAACATTAATAATTTAGAAGATAAGGTTCGCCATGGCGGAGAGCACGAATACGGCTGCCAAAAAAATTGTTGCCCAAAATAGTATTTTTTCAAGCCCGCGTTTTGACCGATACACCTGGCCCGATCCGCCGAAAGCAGAGCCTAAACCAACGCCTTTTTGCTGGAGAAGGATGACGGCTATCAACAGTACCGAGGCGGTAATTTGTACCCAGAGGAGCATGTTACTCATGTTTTCATAAGTCTAGCATGGCGCTCGCCTCAAGTCAACAGCGATTTTTTGTGGAGATTTCGGTAATGCTTGATTGCAAATCTATGCGCTTCGGAATCCAGATGCAATATTAAATTTTTAAGCGGAGGAGGAAGCCTGTCAAGCGCGATGGGTTTCTTTTGCCCGCCGACAAAAACATGGTCGCCGGCATGTTTTTTATTTTTGGTGAGCGCAATTATTGCAGTATGCCGTAAGCCGTATGCCGCATGCTCAGAATTTATTGCATATAGCGTATGGCTTATGGCACTTAGCTGCGGTTTACCGCCGTCAATAATAATGACTTCCGGAAATTGCCATTCCGGATGGTTGAATCTTCGCGATAAAACTTCATGGACCATCGCAGGATCATTTGAGCCTTCAACACCCCTTATTTTGAATATCCTGTAATCATTTTTTTTTGACGAACCATTTTCCCAGACTGCCATTCCGCCGTACGCAAATTTCCCTCGGATATTCGCAATATCATAGGCTTCTATTCTGTCGATATTTTCTATGCCCAATATAGCTTTGAGGGCATTCAGAGCTTTTTGGTTTTCTGAAGGTATGTCTCGTTTAATTACTGCGCGATGTTCAAATATCCTTTCCAGCGCTCTTATCTGGTCGCGTGTGTGCCCCGCTTCCTCATATTTTTTGGCCGCTGACAATCTCTGCATGTCTTTTTTTAATTGTTTCGTTAAGGCTCTGTTTTTCCCGGAAAGGATTTTTTTTATCGCGGAGATGTTTTGGTTATAACCCCTAACCTCCTCGCCCCCTTCCCCCTTCGCAAGGGGGAAGGGGGAAGAATTTATTTTCTCCCTCTTGCGAAGGGGGAGTCCAGCCGAAGGCTGGGTAGGGGTTAAGCAACATATTCCCAAACATTTTCCGAGCTTCGCGTTAAGGCACGGTTGCCTGTGCGATTGCTTGCATGCGCAGTAAGGGAAAGCCCGTCGGAGCGTTTTTAAAACCGATCTCAAAGCTCCGCCTTCGGTGAAAGGGCCGATATAATCAGTTTTTAGTTTATAGTTTTTAGTTTGTAGTGGCTGGTGTGTTATGAATATCTTCGGATATTTTTCTTTCGTGAACCCAACATAAAAATACTGCTTATCATCCCGCATCAACACGTTGTATTTGGGGCGGTATTTTTTGATGAGCTCGGCTTCTTTTATCAGCGCCTCGATTTCAGAACTAACGATTTCCCAGTTTACAGACTCTGCCTCCGACGCCAGAGCGGCGGTTTTTGGCGCAACGTTTTTTGCGAAATATGAAGAAAGCCTGGCCAGTAGATTCGCCGCTTTTCCTATATACAAGATATTTCCGTGTACGTCTTTAAAAAAATATACTCCGGCATTTTGCGGAATTTGTCTAGGTTGTGTTTTTATGGCCATAGCGCTATTTTAGACCTAGATTGGATTTAGGCAACCTATGATGGAAAAAATGTTCCAAACGGCTCTTGATTTTAAAAATCTGCTCGAGCCGAAACATTTTGCACTAAGATCCCTTGAAAATTTAAAAGCAAAAGTTGATCTTGCGGGCCTTGCTCCTGCGATGCACGACCTCATCAAAAACAGGCGTACGAACGGCACGACCGTAATCGCACTCAAATACGAGGACGGCATTGTCATCGCCGGCGACAGGAGAGGCTCCTATGGTCATGTCCACGCGGACGACTTTATCAAAGTGCAGGACATGGGCAATCTTACTTTTATTGCCTGCTCTGGCACGAGCTCCTATATAGATGATCTTGAAAAGACCCTGATCTCGGCAAGAAAGTATTGGGAAAATATCATCGAAGAAACTATTTATATTGACGGGCAGGCGCAATTGCTCGAGAGAATTCTTCGGCAGAATTTCGAATATCTGAATGTGCTGATGTATGTGCTCGGATATTACGCGGTACCTATTCTGGCTGGCTATGATCCTTTCTTAAAAAAAGGCAGATTGTTCGAATTTGATGAGACCGGCGGAAGATACGAAAAAAAAGACTACGTTGTATCCGGTTCAGGCGGACTGCTCGCGGAAATGGTTTTGGATGACAGATGGGAGGCGGATTTAAACGAAACAGACGCGGTGCTTTTGGCCATCCGCTCCGTAATGAGAGCGTCCCGTGATAATTATACTTCTCCCGGAACTCTCGCGCCGATAACCGTATATTCGGTTTCAAAAACCGGCAGCAGAATATTGCCGGAAAAGAAATCCTTGAGGCTCGCGTGGAGTCTGCATATTAAAGATAAAAAAAGACGCGGAGAAAAAGCCCATGCGGATTTTTTTTCGGGAAAGGAATGACTATGTTTGAAAATCAAAATAGCAGCACCGTGATTCAGACATCTGATTTATTTCTAATGAAAGAAGGTGATGCCGCCGACAAGATTGGCCGGCATCTCTTGATCGTGGCGTGTTACAAAAATGGCGCGGTAATAGGCAGCCGCTTCGACAAACGGCAAAACGAGGAACAGCAGTGGATTAAGAAATTAAATTCCACTTCTCTGGTAGTCGGTTTGGGCCAGTACGGATGTTTTAGGTCGTTTTGCGACCTCGCGGATTTATTGAAATTATCAATTACCGATAATTTTCTTCAGGAAAGATACGTAACTCTGCCGGTTTATGATAAATATCTTACGCCGATAATCAGATCGGCTTACGAGTCAGGGAAGCCGCTCGCGTTGGATATTATGTACGTTAATTTGAGATCCTCAAAGCTTAAAATGGCGCGATTCAACGGGGATACCGCTACTTATGTCGGGTTCGGGGTGTTGGGCGGATACCCGTATCAGGATCGGCCGATGCATACTTTGACCGGCGCGGAGACAAAAGGCAAGACGCGAGAACAAATGTCCGAAATGATGAAAGAGATGTTTGAAAGCGGAGTTCGGAATCCGGTTAAAGACGCGGTCAAAAAAATGGAATCTTATTACGGAGAGAAAAAACACCTAGACGCTACTGATGACGCAATGGACGCGGTAAAAGCCGCTCTGTTTGAGTGCGATCCTCCATCCAAGAAAGAAACATTTGAACTTACGGTTTTCGAAAACGGAGAATTGAAAAGCGTTTATCTTGAGCGCCCGAAATCGCTCATAGCAAACATTGAAGCCCCATCTTAAACGGGGCTTTTGTTTTTTCCGCGATATGCTAGTTTGGAGTAAGATTTTGAAAGTGATAAATGCTTAGAAAATGGATGATTCCGAACGGTTTGTGGATTGTTATGAAAGAAATGCCGCATGCTGATTTGGTCGGTATATCTCTTCATATAAAAGGCGGCGCTCGTTGCGACAGCGAAAAATCTCTGGGTATCGCGCATTTCCTGGAGCACGTGTTTTTCAGAGGAACGGAAAAATATCCTGACCGCGAAACGCTTAACGCGCTGGTCGAGGCTGACGGGGGATATTGGAACGCTATGACAAGTCACGAGAAGATATGCTGTCTTACGTGTGTTTTTCCAGAATCGGTTGAGAAATCTTTTGACGCGATTTCGCAGATGGTTTTTCATCCGTTGTTTAGAGAAGAGGATATTAATATCGAGCGGGGAGCCGTACTCGGAGAAATAGACAGGAGTACTGATGATCCGGAAAATTGTGCGCACGAACTTTATAGGCAGCTTGCTTGGGGAGAACATCCGGTAGGCCGCGATATTCTTGGAACTCCGGAGCATGTCGGCAGAGCGGCAAGAATAGATTTTCTCGAGTATTTTGAGAAGTGTTTTTATCCCGGCAACATGGTTTTGAGCGTAGCCGGCGGAATATCTTCAGAAGATGTTTTTGAACTCTGCTTAAAATATTTTTATGACGGAGACGCAAATTCGCGCGTAAGATTCGCCGGAGAAATTTTCCCGTCAGCAAAACGAATCGAGATGACGGAAAAAGATGTGACGCAGGTTCATGCGGTACTTGGAACCAAAGCGTTGAACTGGCTTTCTAACGGAAAAGATCAAAAAAAAACTGTTCCAGCCATGCTTTTATTGGATATTTTGGGCGGCAGCACGCGGCTTTTTAAAAAAGTCCGGGACGAAATGGGCCTGGTGTACACGATATACAGTTCTGCCTCTGTTTTCACTGACGGAGGAAGCGCTTACACGTATTTTGCCGCGGAGCCTGTAAAGGCGCTAACCTCTTTGAAGATTACGCTTGATGAATATGAAAATGTTTTAAAAAACGGAGTAACCGAAGAAGAACTAAGGCGCGCTAAGCTATCGTTGAAGAGGCGGTACGCGGAACGCAAAGAAAAATCATTAAGTGTGGCCGTTGCCAATGGAGGGTCGGAAATTTTGACGGGCGAGACGTTGGAAAACGATGTCGAATTTAAAAAATATGTCGAACCGGTAACTCTCGAAGATTTGCGATCGGTAGCGCCGGAATTGTTAAATAAAGAAAATCTGTTTCTTGCTCTTGCCGGCAAGATCGGTGATAAGGCAAAGGAATTCGAAGATATTTTAATTTCATAAGCATATTAAACAGCTCACACATGTGTGAGCTGTTTTTCGTCTCTTGACCGAAACTTAGTTTCAGGCATATTTATATGTATGCGCAAACAACCTTTTATAAAAGGTGAATTTTATCACGTGTATGCCCATGCGGTAGGGGATATGGATTTATTCCGTTCAGACGCCGATTATCTTAGATTTTTAACTACATTATTTGTAGCCAATGGAAAGCGGGATATTTCACATCTTGATCGTTTCTATGACCGAAACTTAGTTTCAGACATAAGGGATGGGAAAATTAATATTGGCGGGCAGGTTATTGATATTGCGGGTTTCTGCTTCATGCCAAATCATTTTCATCTGCTTCTTCGCGAAATAAAAGACGGCAATATTTCTTTATTTATGCATAGACTTCTTGTCAGTTATTCGAAACATTACAATCTTAAATATGAAAGGCGAGGGCATGTTTTTGAAAGAACTTTTGATGCCAAGTATTTAAATAATGACAATTACATAATGAGAGCTTTAGCTTATATCCATTTGAATCCCAAAGATCTTGATGTTTGGAAAAGGAAAGAGCATAAATATCCGTGGTCCAGTTTTCAAGATTATGTTGCTGAAAATAGATGGGGTAAATTATTGGGGACAGATTTCGCATTAGACTATTTTGATTCCGATAAAAAGGAATTTAAACTTTTTACCCAATCTGCAAGAAAAGACAGCTATGATCTAAATGACCGAAACTAAGTGTCGGACATTGATAAGGAAAAGAGGGTAAGTTGAGGGGGTTATGGGGCGCTTGCTTTGGTATTGACATCCGTTATATAATGATAAGTCATGCAGGATAAGAATTATTATATAAAAATACGCGGGGCGAGAGTTCATAATTTAAAAGACATCGATCTTGATATTCCGAAAGGGAAGCTCGTGGTGATCACGGGCCTTTCGGGCTCAGGCAAATCATCGCTTGCTTTCGATACTATTTATGCCGAAGCCGAGCGCAGATTCGTGGAATCCCTGTCTTCATATGCGAGGCAATTTTTGGGAGTCAAAGAAAAACCGGATGTCGAGTCGATAACCGGGCTGTCTCCCGCTATAGCCATCGACCAGAAAAGCGTTGCAAAAAATCCGCGCTCGACGGTCGGCACGATAACGGAGATATACGACTATCTCCGCATTTTATTCGCGCGTGCAGGAATGCCGCATTGCCCGAAGTGCAAAAAAGCTGTTTCGAAGCAAAGCGCGGATGAAATATTAAAGCAGATTTTAAAACTAAAGAACGGCACCGCCATCACAATTTTAGCGCCGGTTGTTAAAGGCAAAAAAGGAGAGCATCGGAACATTTTTGAAGAAATAAAACGCGGCGGTTTTTTGCGGGTACGCGTGGACGGCGAGATGATGAGGTTTGAGGAGCTGAAAGAAAAGGCGCTTGACCCGAAAAAAATTCACAGTATAGAGGTCGTTGTGGACAGGTTATTGATGGATAAAGACTTAGACAGGCCGAGATTGCGCGAATCGTTGGAGACGGCGCTTAAAGTAGGAAAAGGAATAATTTTAATAAATGAGACACTATATTCGGAATTTTTCGCTTGCGCGGATTGCGGAATATCAATGCCGGAGATAGAGCCGAGACTTTTTTCATTCAACAGCCCGTACGGCGCATGTTCTCATTGCACCGGACTTGGCAGTACCATGGAAGTCGATCCGGAGCTTGTTATCCCGAACAAAAAATTAACTTTGGCCGAAGGCGCAATTAAGCCGTGGGCCGCCGCGTCGCATTCCGCCGAAAGCGGATCCGCCTTGGACGGAAAAGTAGGGCGCCAATCATGGTATTGGTGGATATTATCAGATTTAGCTGAACGTTATAAATTTTCATTGAATACGCCTTACGGAAAATTGCCGGAAAAAATAAAAAAAATAGTTTTGTCGGGCGATGAGGATAAATTCGAAGGCGTTGTGGAAAATTTAAAAAGAAGATGGAAAGAAACCAAATCGGAGTGGACGCGGGAAGAGCTCGAAAAATATATGAAGATCGAAAAATGCCCTTCATGCGCAGGACAGAGATTAAGGCCCGAAGCTTTGGCGGTAACATATCATAATAAAAATATCGCCGATGTTTGCGGGATGACGATCGAAGAGACGAAGGAGTTCTTTGCTCAGCGCGGGAAAACACCCGGTGTTGAATCCCCAAAAACACCGGGTGTTGAGGAGCGCGGAGCTTTTCGCCCTCTCCTTAAAGAAATAACACGGCGCCTCGAATTTTTGCTTGAAGTTGGATTGGATTATTTAACGCTTGAGCGGGAGTCAACGACGCTTGCTGGAGGCGAAGCACAGCGCGTCCGGTTGGCAACGCAAATCGGCTCATCACTCACGGGCGTAATTTATGTTTTGGACGAACCATCGATCGGCCTGCATCCCAGAGACCACGCGCGGCTGATAAAAACACTTAAAGACTTGCGCGGCCTCGGGAACACCGTGCTGGTCGTTGAGCATGACATCGAAACAATGAAAGAAGCGGACTGGATAATTGATATGGGCCCTGGCGCTGGCAAGCATGGCGGGAAAGTGATTTTTGAAGGAACTTTCAAGAAATTGCTAAAAGCAAAAACGCTGACTGGGGATTATTTAAGCGGGAGAAAAGAGGTAAGGGTGACGGCGCAGGCACAGGTTTTACAAAGCGAGCAATTTTCTAAAAGCGACCCGCGTTCGAAAATTCGAATGCGCGTCGGAGCCCCCGAAGAGAGGGTTAAGCGCGAGAATTTACGAACGCGGGGAGCTAAAAATGGCGAGCTCAAAATCCTCGGCGCCTCAGAACACAACTTAAAAAATATAGACGTGAAGATCCCGCTCGGGAAATTGGTAGCTGTTTCAGGCGTTTCCGGCTCCGGAAAATCTTCTCTCATTGACGACATTTTGGCAAAAGCATTGTCGAAATATTTTTATGGCGCGAAAACAGAGCCTGGCGAGTATAAAAAAATAGAGGGGCTGGAACATATTGATAAAGCAATTCTTGTTGACCAGTCTCCGATCGGCCGCACTCCGCGCTCGAACCCGGCTACTTACACCGGAGTTTTTACTCAAGTTCGCGAGATTTTCGCCCGCACCGTCGAGGCAAGGGCGCGCGGATACAAATCGGGCAGGTTCTCATTCAACGTCAAAGGCGGAAGATGCGAAATTTGCGAGGGGCAGGGCGTCAAGAAGATCGAGATGTATTTTCTGCCGGATATTTATGTGGAATGCGAAGAATGCAAAGGCAAGCGCTATAACCGCGAAGCTCTTGAAATTTTATACCAAAACAAAACCATTGCCGGCGTATTAGATCTGTCTATTGAAGAGGCGCACCAATTTTTCAAAGATATCCCGCAGATCGCCGACCGCCTAAAAACCCTCGTCGATGTCGGCTTGGGCTACATGAAGCTGGGCCAGCCTGCAACCACTCTTTCCGGCGGGGAGGCCCAAAGGGTGAAGCTCGCGTTTGAACTCTCAAAGAAAGCAACAGGAAGAACTCTCTATATTTTGGATGAACCTACGACCGGTTTGCACTTCGACGATATTCAAAAACTTTTGAATATACTGCGCGCGCTTGTGGATAAAGGAAACAGCGTTTTGATAATCGAACACAATATTGATGTTTTAAAGAACGCCGACTGGATAATTGATCTTGGGCCGGAAGGTGGAATAGGAGGCGGAAGAATTGTTGCCGAAGGGATCCCGGGAGATATCGCGGACACCAAAGGATCTTTTACCGGCCAATGGCTCCGACGCGCTATTTAAAATATAAAAATGAAGTAGTATAATATTCCTATGACTAAATTCGGCCAATTGATCTCGGCATCCGTTATAGTTATCCTGCTCGGCGTCGGCATTTACTGGCTTATTGGCTGGAAAAGTGCTTCAAATCCGGGTGGTTTGCCGGAGTTCAACTTCGCCCAAAATTTAAAGGACGCCGGCGTTAACGGTGGCGATCCGCTTTCATCGCAGGACAACATTTATGAAAACGCGTATTGGGGTTTCGCGTTCGGTCATGCCGGTGATTTTCAGATAAAGGAAATAGACGAAGATAACGGCGCGCTGACGGTGCTTGCCGAGGGCACCGGCGAAAAAAGGACGTTTCAGATCTTTATCACGGATTTCGATGAAGCGGGTCCTATTACTCCCGAAAGGATAAAAAAAGATCTGCCGGGCGTAAAAATTGAACAGCCGCAAACGATATCGTTCGCCGGGACGGATGCTCTTGCCTTTATTTCTCCAAAGGAAGAAGGGAAAATGATAGAGGTCTGGTTCGTCAGGGGAGGAGCATTATATCAGGTAAGCGCGTATTTCGAATTTGCCGGCGAGCTTTCAAAAATATTGGCAAGCTGGAAATTCCTTTAAATAAGGCTCGCGTGACCTTGACTTGTGCTCAGGCGTTTTGATAGTATCTCATTAGCACTCAAAGGTCGCGAGTGCTAATCATTAGCCATAAGCCATAAGCTGTACGCTCAAATTGCGTATGGCATACGGCGTAAAGCATTTAGCAATGTTAAATATCAAACCATTGGGGGACAGGGTTTTAATTGAACCGTTGTCCGAAGAAGACAAGTCAAAGCAGACAAAAGGCGGCATTTTTATTCCCGACACCGCCGACAAAGAAAAACCGCAGGAGGGAAAGGTTCTGGCGGTTGGTGAAGGGAAGAGGCTGGAAAATGGCACCTTAGTACCGATTACGGTAAAGGCCGGCGATAAAGTGCTTTTTTCCAAGTACGGCCCGTCGGAATTTAAGGTCGACGATAAGGAATATTTGATAGCAAAGGAAGAAGATATTTTAGGGATTATACAATGATGCCAATATGCCAATGAATGCTAATCTACAAATTACGAATAAGAAAGAGGAGGCATTGGTATTTCCCGAACTATCTTATAAATTAACAGGCATTCTATTTGCGGCACACAACGAACTTGGCAGATATTGTAATGAAAAACAGTACGGGGATTTATTGGAAAAAATGTTTAAAGAAGAGCACTTGCAATACGAAAGAGAAAAAATAATTCCGGAATCATTTAAAGGAGAAAGGGCGGGAAGGAATAAAATAGATTTTGTTATAGATAATAAAGTTGTTCTGGAGTTGAAATCAGTCAGAATACTAAGCAGAGAATCATACTATCAGATCAGAAGATATCTGGATGCATTTGAAAAGAAACTGGGGATTTTAGTAAATTTCAGAGATAAATATCTTAAACCAAAACGCATTCTTAATTCTTCTATTAGCAATTAGCATCGTTTATTGGCAATTAGCATTATTAGCATAAAATTAGCATATTAGCATCATATCGTATGGCAAAACAAATACTATTCAACGAAGCGGCGCGCGAGTCGATGAAAAAAGGCATTGATAAGCTCGCTGAAGCCGTAAAGATGACCCTGGGTCCCAAGGGCCGCGCCGTTGTTATCGAAAAAAGCTATGGGGCGCCACAGGTGACTTTCGACGGGGTAACGGTGGCGAAAGAAATAGAATTAAAGGATAAATGGGAAAATCTTGGCGCGGAATTTATCAAACAGGCGGCTGACAAAACGAACGACAAAGTCGGCGACGGGACTACGACCGCCGTTGTGCTCGCGCACGCGATGATAGACGAGGGAGAAAAAATAATCCTCGAAAAAGGATTTAACGTCATCCGGCTGGCGGAGGAATTGAAATTGGCCGGCGAAGAGATCGTTAAAAAACTTGAAAACCAAAAAGAAGACATTAACGATAACAAAAAAATAGAAGAGGTTGCCAAGCTTTCTTCCAAAGACGCGGAGATAGGAAGGCTCATTGCCGAAGTCATGGCAAAAGTAGGCAAAGACGGCGTCGTGACCATAGACGACTCAAACACGCTCGGAAATTCATACGAAGTCGTTGAAGGATTGCAGTTCGACCGCGGATACCTCTCTCAATACATGATAACCGGACAAGAAAGGATGGAGGCGGTGCTGGAAGATCCGTATATTTTGGTAACGGATAAAAAGATCTCGGCAATCGCCGATTTTATAAAATTATTGGAAAAAATAGTCCAGACCGGCAAAAAAGAACTTGTGATTATTGCGGACGATGTGGATGGCGAGGCGCTGGCGACACTAGTCGTCAATAAATTGAGGGGCGTGTTCAGTGTTCTGGCGGTCAAGGCTCCAGGCTTTGGCGACAGGAGAAAAGACATGCTGCAGGATATCGCTACGGTAACAGGAGCAAATTTTATTTCCGAAGAGCTTGGCAAGAAATTGGAGAGCGCGGATATTTCCGACTTGGGTAGGGCGCAGAAGGTCATCTCCGACAAAGACAACACGACGATCGTCGGCGGAAAAGGCGAGAAGAAAAAGATCGAAGAGCGCGTAAGCCAGATCAAAGCGCAGATAAAAAAAACCGACTCCGAATATGAAAAGAAAAATTTGAACGAAAGGGTCGGTAAAATGTCGGGCGGAGTGGCTGTGATAAAAGTGGGGGCGCCGACTGAATCGGCGCAAAAAGAACTGAAACAGCGCGTTGAGGACGCTGTTGCGGCAACGCGCGCCGCCATGGAAGAAGGCATTGTTCCCGGGGGTGGCATGGCTCTTTTTAATCTGATCGCAAGATCGGCCGTTTCAAATATCGAGCCCAACAAAAAGGTGGCGGTGGACGCGGCTTTGCGTATTCTCGCGCGCGCGCTGGAGGCGCCGGTATTGGCGATAATCCAAAATAGCGGAGGAAGCAGGGATATGCTTGAGAAGCTCTCCGATAAAAAGCGCGAATCAAAGGATAATTGGCTCGGGTTTAACGCCACCACGAACGAATTCGGTAACCTGAAAGAAGCCGGAATAATCGATCCGCTGAAAGTCACAAAAACCGCGTTTTTGAACGCGATTTCCGTGGCAAGCAATTATCTCACAATAGGCGCCGCCATCACTGAAATCCCCGAGAAAAAAGATCCGCCCCAGATGCCGTCCGGCGGAGGGATGGAGTACTAAACTGCTTGCGGTGCGGTTATTGATCGGCAACTTGCCCGGATTTGTCCGGGCTTTTTGTATGATATAATATTACCGAGTTGCTAAATTTCCAATTTCTAATTTTCAATTTCCAATGAATGTTATAATTAAAACAATGCCCCAATGAAATATGATTTAGAAGAACGAACCGCCAAATTTGCCGAAAACATCGTTGATTTACTAAAATTATATCAACCATGGAAAAGAATAAGTAGTGACAAATTTACAATGAAAATTAAAGCATTAAATAATTCAATGAAAATTGGAAATTGAAAATTGCTTTTGCGCTATTTTTATTACTATCTTTCAGCAATAGTGCAGAGGCGGCTTTGATCATCCAAGCCCCCGAATACATCGGCCTCAATTCCGGCCTCGTCGGCTATTGGTCCTTTGACGGCAAAGATATGGCGGGGGATGCCAGTTATGATAGATTAAAGATATGATAAAGCAATTTATAAAATGGATACAACTTAAAGAAAAATTGCACAATGTGCAAAAGGAGCCGCCCCTCGTAAAAGAGCGCGATTTGTGGTGGATTAGTTTCGGGGAAAACATTGGCTCGGAAATCAACGGCAAGAGCGACTTATTTTCAAGGCCCGCGATTGTTTTGAAAAAATTATCGCGTAGCTTTTATCTTGTCGCGCCCACTACCACAAAAAAGAAAGAGGGCACGTGGTATGTTGAAATAAAACAGGAAGGGAAATTCGTCTATGTTTGCATTCACCAAATACGGATAATTGATTATAGACGGCTGTCGTCGAAATTGGGCCAAATAGACACAAATGATTTTGCTAAAATAAAAAAGGCCTTTTGGGAGCTTTATAAATAAATGTTCCCCGCTTTAGGCAGGGCCGCGGCTAATGCCGAATGTATCTCGATTATATCACCCCCAAAAACTATGTCAAGCATGATATCCACAACTACATTAATCAAATCCTAAATCCTAATATCTAAATTCTAAACAAACCCCAATGATTAAAATAATAAATTCAAAACGAAATGCGTTTAAAATTTCGAATTTAAAATTTGGATATTATTTAGGATTTAGGATTTTGATATTAGGATTTTTATTGCTGCCTTCGGCCCACGTAGCATTGATCGTCCAAGCCCCCAAATACATCGGCCTCAATTCAGGCCTTGTCGGCTATTGGTCCTTTTGACGGCAAAGATATGATAATCTAAAAATATGAAAAAAGATTTCCAAAAATGGCATAAATATAAAGAACAAATAGATAACGCGCCGAAGCGGATATTTTTTCACGAGCGGGAAGTTTGGTGGTGCTCAATCGGAGTAAATGTCGGTTTTGAACAAGACGGAAAAGGAGAATATTTTGCAAGACCTATTATTGTCTTCAAAAAATTTAATAACGAAGTATTTTGGGGAATACCGTTAAGCACAAAAATAAAAAGAAGTAAATTCTATGTTCCAATCGGGATGGAAGACGGGGTTTTAAGGGTAGCAATTACTTCCCAATTGAGGTTGATTGATGGCAAAAGATTATATCAAAAATTCGGAGTAGTCAGCGAAGCAGATTATAAGGCGCTAACAGAGTCAATAATATCCTTATGTGGAAGCCCTAAAATGTCAGATCCCGCCGAAGCGGGACCGAGGCCGAAGCCGTTTATAAAGCCATGATAGCAAACCCACAAACCATGTCAAGCACGATATCCACAACCACATTAACATCAAATCCTAAATCCTAATATCTAAATCCTAAACAATATTTAATGAACGAAACACAAAATCCCAAAAAATATGACCTGGAAGAGCGGACTTTTGGGTTCGCGAAGAACACGGGCAACTTAACTCGTAAATTACCAAAAACGCTGGAAAATATCGAATACCGAAAACAAGTGGAAATCTTATTAGAGAAGCGGTAGAATTAAGGAAAATCTTTGGCGCTATATTAGAAAAATCAAAATAATTATGTTTAGAATTTTGAATTTAGATATTATTTAGGATTTAGGATTTTGATATTAGGATTTATAGCGGCGTGCTTAGGATTTGTTGCGTTTATTCCAAACGCAGAAGCAGCTATTGTGATTCAGGCCCCAAAGTATATCGGCCTTACCAATGGATTAGTCGGCTATTGGAGTTTTGACGGGAAGGATATGATAGACTAAAAACATGAATTTAAAACAAAACAATTACGCATTTATCGACAGCCAAAACTTGAATTTAGGTATTCAGAAACTCGGATGGAAGTTAGATTACCGGAAATTCAGAATTTATCTTGCTGAAAAGTACGGCGTCAAAAAGGCATATATTTTTATTGGTTTTGTAGCGTTAAACCAGTCGCTCTATGATCACCTTCAGGAGGCGGGTTTTATTTTGAAATTCAAGCCAACCATACCGGACGCCAACGGAAAAATTAAAGGAAATGTAGACGCTGATATTGTGCTGCGAGTAATTTTAGAAATAAATGATTACGATAAAGCAATAATTATATCCAGCGACGGAGATTTTTATTCTTTGGTAAAATATCTTTATGAAATAAATAAACTTAGAACTGTTTTGAGTCCTGATATTGAAAATTGTTCAGGATTGCTCAAACAAACGGCGAAAGAGAAAATTTATTTTATGAATGAATTAAGGGGTAAATTGGAGTATAAAAAAGCACCGCGAGAGGACAAAACCTAATGCGATGCCTTTTCCTAGAAATACATTACCATTGTATCACCTGTGCAAACTATGTCAAGCACGATATCCACAACCACATTAACATCAAATCCTAAATCCTAATATCTAAATCCTAAACAATATTTAATGAACGAAACACAAAATCCCAAAAAATATGACCTGGAAGAGCGGACTTTTGGGTTCGCGAAGAACACGGGCAACTTAACTCGTAAATTACCAAAAACGCTGGAAAATATCGAATACCGAAAACAAGTGGAAATCTTATTAGAGAAGCGGTAGAATTAAGGAAAATCTTTGGCGCTATATTAGAAAAATCAAAATAATTATGTTTAGAATTTTGAATTTAGATATTATTTAGGATTTAGGATTTTGATATTAGGATTTATAGCGGCGTGCTTAGGATTTGTTGCGTTTATTCCAAACGCAGAAGCAGCTATTGTGATTCAGGCCCCAAAGTATATCGGCCTTACCAATGGATTAGTCGGCTATTGGAGTTTTGACGGGAAGGATATGATAGACTAAAAACATGAATTTAAAACAAAACAATTACGCATTTATCGACAGCCAAAACTTGAATTTAGGTATTCAGAAACTCGGATGGAAGTTAGATTACCGGAAATTCAGAATTTATCTTGCTGAAAAGTACGGCGTCAAAAAGGCATATATTTTTATTGGTTTTGTAGCGTTAAACCAGTCGCTCTATGATCACCTTCAGGAGGCGGGTTTTATTTTGAAATTCAAGCCAACCATACCGGACGCCAACGGAAAAATTAAAGGAAATGTAGACGCTGATATTGTGCTGCGAGTAATTTTAGAAATAAATGATTACGATAAAGCAATAATTATATCCAGCGACGGAGATTTTTATTCTTTGGTAAAATATCTTTATGAAATAAATAAACTTAGAACTGTTTTGAGTCCTGATATTGAAAATTGTTCAGGATTGCTCAAACAAACGGCGAAAGAGAAAATTTATTTTATGAATGAATTAAGGGGTAAATTGGAGTATAAAAAAGCACCGCGAGAGGACAAAACCTAATGCGATGCCTTTTCCTAGAAATACATTACCATTGTATCACCTGTGCAAACTATGTCAAGCACGATATCCACAACCACATTAACATCAAATCCTAAATCCTAATATCTAAATCCTAAACAATATTTAATGACCGAAATACAAAATCCAAAACAATACGACCTGGAAGAAAGAACATTTGAATTCGCAAAGAACATAGGTAATTTAACTCGTAAATTACCAAAAACGCTGGAAAATATCGAATACCGAAAGCAGCTTGTAAGATCGTCTGGCATCTTAGAAAGCGAGCGTGGAAATCTTATTAGAGAAGCGGTAGAATTAAGGAAAATCTTTGGCGCTATATTAGAAAAATCAAAATAATTATGTTTAGAATTTTGAATTTAGAATTTAGATATTATTTAGGATTTAGGATTTTGATATTAGGATTTATAGCGGCGTGCTTAGGATTTGTTGCGTTTATTCCAAACGCAGAAGCAGCTATTGTGATTCAGGCCCCAAAGTATATTGGCTTAACCAATGGATTAGTCGGCTATTGGAGTTTTGACGGGAAGGATATGATAGACTAAAAACATGAATTTAAAACAAAACAATTACGCATTTATCGACAGCCAAAACCTAAATTTGGG
>Ga0209343_10002224_pt1 | contig 25246 bp, 21 predicted proteins | sample RifCSPlowO2_02_FD_184026 | JGI IMG/M metagenome (GOLD analysis project Ga0209343, IMG submission 184026) | Groundwater microbial communities from Rifle, Colorado - Rifle CSP2_plank lowO2_0.2 (SPAdes) (version 2) | ecosystem: Environmental > Aquatic > Deep subsurface > Groundwater | place... | reverse complement strand
ACGGTTGGCGCCGAACACCTCGTCCCGGTACTGGAAGAAAGTCTCAATGTATTCGTGACCCTTGGGCAGTTGTTTGTCGAAGCCCGCCGACATGCGCAGCTGGGCAGCGAACAGCGCCATGACCAGGGTAACTATGGCCAGCACGCCAAGCGTGACCAGCCGATGTCCGAAGAACAGGGCTTCGAGGCGTCTTACGAGTGCAGCAACCATTCAGCAGTACCGGAAAAAGATGGAACGGGGACGGGAAGGCGACGCTCGGCGCACCGCCCCCCAGTCTATTCTTGTAGGTCAGAACGTATAAGAAATGCTGCCTTGGAGGCTGTCGCGATCCTTTATCAGGTTGTTGCCGCCGCCGCCCCAGAAGCCGGTGTAGCCCAGGCTGGCCTTCCACTCGCTGTCGTAGTCGAAGTTGAGCGCGAAGGTCGCCGCCTTGCGCCCTTGCACGAACGGAGCCGTGTTGGGGCTGGTGCCGTGCACGTCGTGGGCGAAGTCGACCTGGGGCGTCATGTCCCAACCGCTGCCGAAGACGTTGGGATAGGTGATGCCCACCTCGACGACATAGCCCCAGGAAGTCTTGGTGGGCAGCTCATAGTCGGGCAACCAGTAGGGAACGGCGCCCGATAGATCGAGCTTCGGATAATGGGTCACCGCCGCCTCGCCCAGGATGAAGCCTTCCGATGCCCCGAGCGCCGACATGATGCGGCCAAGGGGGTCGCTCGGCCCGATCAAATACAAGCCCGTCAGCTGCGCCTGCCACTTCTTCTCGTTCACGAAGCCGCGCTCAACCTGCCCCGGCGTGGTCAGGGCGAACGGACCGGCCAGGGGCACCGTCGGATCGATGGCCACGCTGTCGTTGGGCCGGTAGGAGAGCTCGGCACCCACGGCCACATCGCCCAGGTTCGTGTTCATGGAAATGCCGTAGAGCTTCTTGTCGGTGCCGTAGTCCTCGAAATAGCTGAGGCCGAAGGGATTGAGCGGCGTACCACTGAGTCTGTAGCTGATGGACGGGATCTTGTCGTGGTAGCGCATGTAGTAGAGGCCGAACTCGGCATCGATCGCCTCCGGTTTGTAGCGCAACGCCAAACCCCATTGGCCGCTGTTCCCGGGGCGATTCGTCTTGTCGCGCGGGATGACAGTGCCAATGCCGAAGGGGTTGCTGGCCGGATCGCCCAACTGCGCATCGCTCAGGCCGTGCGCGCCCCCCGGATCGCCCACAGTACCGGCAGGGGCGCCCGCCAGCGACGAAGGCAAGTAGATGTTGCTGGCGCCCTCTCCGATCACGTCCGCGCTCGAGAAGAAGGTACCCGCCGGGTCGAACTCGAACCCGTTCCATTTCCACTGGTAATAGCCTTCCAGACTGAGGGTATCGCTGACCCCGGCATTGAACGACGCCATCGGCGCGGGGCGGAACACTTCCTTCAGTTGGGTGCCCGGAACGTGGAACTTGGCCAGATCCACAGCGTTGGCGGCATTGATGCCGCCGGGGATGAAGAGGTCCTCGCCCCAGGAGATGACCTGATTGCCCACCTTGACCTTGACCGGCCGGCCACCGATGTCCAGTCGCTTCGCCAGCCAGGCGTCCAGCCAGGTGAAGTTGGTGACCGCCTGGTCCCTGGCATCATCCGACAGCGGCGTGCGGCGCGTATCGTCGACCTTGAAGTCCTTGGACCAGGTGGCGCGCACCAATCCCGACCACTGCTCGGGGAACTTCAGGTACAGCTCGTGAGTGCCCTTGAGCACCGACGAGACGATATCGCCCTTCTTGTAGTTCAGGTTACCGTCGTCCGACTGCAGATAGTTGACATCGGGACTCGACGTGAACCCAAAGCCCGGGCCGTTGACCCGCTCACCCAGGGTGCCAGATGTGGGCACGCAGCCGCCGTTGTCATTGCCGATGATGCTGCAGTCGGCGTCCTGCATGCGCCGCTGAAAACCGTAGGAAATCGTGGAGTCGAAACTCCCGGACACCGTGTCGCCCTCGATCCTGAATGCCGCCGCAGGCTGCACCACCAACATGCCGATACCACTGACCGCCAATGCAGCGGCAGTGACGCCCCGCCGTGCCGCCCTGCGCTGTGTCAAGCCACACTTGTGCTTCATGGTCTTGCTCCTCATTTATTGTTTTTGTTGGTGTGGAAATGTCTAGCGATCGCCCAGGCGGCGCAGTTCGTCCGGATTGAAGCGCTTGAGGTCGATATTCCCTTTTTGCCCAGCCAGCCAGTCGGTTTCGCGCGACTCCTGGGTGGTGGCCATGGCCACGTAGCGGCCTACAGTCAGGTCGTAGGACACGAACTCCAGACCGACGCAGGCGGGTATCTCTGGAGCAACATAGATGCTGCTTTCCTGCACCCGCCAAATCTTGCCTTGGGCGTCGTAGTTATCGGCGACCATGATGGCCCAACTGTCCTCATCCAGATAAAACTCGCGCTTGGGAAAGATGTGACGCATGCCCTGCTTGAGCGTGGCTTCGACCTTCCACACCCGGTGCAGCTCGTAGCGCATGAGGTCGCGATTGACGAACTGGGGGCCGTAGACGTCTTTGTACTTGCGACTCTTGTCGATCAGCTTCCAGTTGTTGTAGGGAATGAGCATTTCCTGCTTGCCGACCAGCTTCCAGTCATAGCGATCCATGACCCCGGAGAACATGGGGTATTGATCGATCGCCACCAAGCCCTCGTATCCGGCAATGGGATTGTCGTAGGCGTAGGTCGGGACGCGGCGCACGCGGCGCTGACCGGGAAAATACAGCCAGGCGACCTGGGGCTCGTTGAGGAAGCCATGGGCGAGGGATAGCTCGCCGGCGCGCGCGGCGGGTGCCACGACGCCAGAAAACAGCTTCGACTCGACCCCATCCACCTCTTCGATGCCCTTGTTGTTGCGGTTATGCAGGGGCGTAATCCAGGTCTGCTCGATCGCCAGCGGCGTGAAATCGCCGGACTTGTCCGGAATGATGTCCGCGGAATACTCATCGCGCCCTTCTCCGATATAGCGCAGTTTGTGATTCCATATGGCCTCGGCCCCGGTTTTGGGGATCGGAAAGATGATCGCCGCCCCGGTTGCCTGCTTGAGGCCCCAGCCGTTGGAATCCAGGAGCGCCGTCTTCGCGTTGACCTTGGTGCGCTCGTAGACGAAGTCCGGATAACCGCAGGAGCGGCGCGTCGGATAGACGTCCATGCGGTAGCCCTTGAGGGTCCTGATCAACGCCATCTGTCCTTCGGAGAGCTTGTCCTTGTACTCGTCCACGTTGGACGCATCGATGGAGAACAAGGGCTTGTCGTCCTTATAGGGGTCCAGGCGCTTCTGGCCCGGCTCCCAGCCTCGCGGCGCCTCGAGATCGCCGCCGGACCATTCCGGTATCGTCCCATCCTGGTTGCCGGCCCTCTGCGCCCCCACCGGCGTCAAGTCCTTGCCCAGGTTCGCGATTTCCTGGTCGGTGGGCGCGGCGTAGGCAATGCCACCGATGCCGGCTAGCCACAGGGCGAGCGCGGTGTGCATGACGTATTTCATGTCTTCTCCTCCAAAGTCCAAACATCCCGATGAGGGTGTAGCGGGCGTTCCCGCATTGGTTTTCGGTGCAACATTTTTTAAATCATAACAGTTGTTTTGTTAATTGCAAGAGCACTCCCCCACAGAAAACCGGTGAGGCCCAGTCATTCCACCTGGAGCCTGCTGAGCCCAGGCGCAGAGTTGCGGCCTATCCGCCGCTGACTCACCAAGCAGGCTACAACCTGCTCCAGCCTGGCACCTTTAGTTGTCGGGTTAACACATCGAGAAGGTATTACAACTTTCGCTCAATCATGGTTGTCCGCCAGGGACCCTTACCGAGACAAGCGGCTGAAACTAAACGCCTCGCCATCGGCAAGCTGTTGTATTTCGATCACGTTGCCAAAGGGATCGCGACCGTACGTCATCCAATACCCCTCACCGGCCTCGACCGGGCTGTGGTGCCAGCGCACTCCGGCTTGTTCCAGATAGCTATAGGCTTGCGCAATATCCTCCACTTCAAATGCCAGGTGCGTATAGCCATGATCACACACCGGGCGGTTTTCCTGGGTTTTGGGTGTCGGTGAATGAAACTCGAAAATTTCCAGAAACACATTGCCCGCGTGCAGCATCAGTAGACTGCAATGGGCGTTGTTCAGGCCGGTAACCCTATAGCCCTCCGCCGATGGCGGCAGTGCGGATTCGTCAACCTGTGTCAATCCCAACTTGTCAACATAAAACGCTTTTGCGGCAGCCAGCGAGGGAACCGAGATGGCCACATGGTGAATACCTTTAAAACCAAACATAAAGAGTTCTCCTCTATTCAGTAATCAGTCTAGAGTCCCGGCGCCATACCGCCGGCCACCGGCAGGGCCACGCCATTGATATAGCTGGCTCTGTCGCTGGCCAGATAGACCACCGTATCGGCCACATCATCGCCGCTTCCCCAGCGGCCTTGGGGCACCTCCCCCAGCATGCGTGCCTTGACCTGTTCCAGGGTTTCGCCTTCGCGGCGATGATGCTCGGCCTCCATCGCCCCCATCTGAGTCCAGATATTCCCCGGGCAGACGGCGTTGACGCGAATGCCCTGATGGGCAAACTCACAGGCCAACGCTTTGCTCAACCCCACCACCGCAAACTTGGTGGCGGTATACGCGGCCATTTCACTGGCAGCACCGAGCCCGGACAGCGAAGAGTTGTTGATAATCGCGCCACCGCCGTGGTCGACCATAACGGGAATTACCACCTGGCAAAAATCCACCATACCTTTGAGATTGACCCGGTAACTCAGGTCCCACTGCCGATCGGTCATCTGCAGAAACTCGCCGCAGCCCACCGGGGTGCCGGCATTGTTGAACAGGATATCCACCGAACCAAAGGCGTCCCGCGTGGCGGTGACACAGGCATCAATTTGCGCCCGATCGGTAACGTCCACCGCCATCGCTACGGCCTCACCACCGGCCGCCATAATTTCGTCGACACGGGCCTGCAAGTTTTTCAGCTCGTCGTCAGTGCGAATCAAATCCGTCACCACCACCTTGGCACCGGCCTCGGCCAGCTTGCGACAGGCGGCAAAGCCCATCCCTAAAGGGTGCGCGGCGCCGGTAACAATAGCGACTTTACCTTCGAGTAATTTCATGTTGTTGCCCTCAATCCTTGAAACGGTCGGGAATTCTGTCGCGCGCGAAAATCTCATCAACGGATTCGTGGCGCTTGACCAGTTCCGCGTGCTCGCCGCATACCAGCACCGTGCCCGGGCGCGGCAGGGCATTGAAGTTCGCCGCCATGGGTTCGATATAGGATCCGGTATTGAGCAGGGCGACCACATCGCCCGGCTCAAGCACCGGTGTCTCGACCTGATGGAATAGCACCTCGGCATTGCAGGTCAGCCCCACCAAATCGGTGTGGATGGTCTTCTCCGCATCGACCTTGTTGGCAAACAAAAAATCGAACGGCGGGGTTTCATTGAATCCAGGCACGCCGAGAAACACCTCCGAGGTATCCAGTTCCGCCCATTTCCGCGGCCTGTTTTCGGTCTCCTCCTTGATGTTTCTGACCGTGGTCAGGTGCACCCCGGTATCGCAGTGCAGGCCGCGGCCCGGCTCCACCTCAATGGTTATACCCTCAGGGCTCATACCCACTGCGCGCAGGCTCTCGCGCAGGGTGGTGGTAATGGTGTGCGCGTACGCCTCCAGGCTCGGGCCTTCATAGCCTTGAACATAGACATCGGGATCACGATCGGGAAAGCTGGGAAAACCACCGCCAAAGTCGATCTCTTGCGGTGTCCAGCCTCCCATCTGCTCACTCAGGCGCTTGGTGGTCAACACACAGTGGTGCACCCAAGCTCGCCACACTTCCAGCTTTTTGCTGTGCCGCCCCATATGCACGTGAATGCCAATCGGTTCGACATGCGGCATGGTCATGGCGCGGGCCCCCATGGGTAACACTTCCGACGTAGGGATGCCGTACTTGATCATCTGGGTCAGCTCCCGAATTTCCGCATCGGGAAAAAAATCTGACTTGGTGTCCAGTTCTGCCATAAAGGGCTTGATGCGGAACATGACCCGCGCGGTTTTGTTCAGCGCTGCAGCTTCCTGCTCGCACAACTCCAGCTCCGCAGGGCTGTCGAGCACAATGCGGGCACCAATTGCGATGGCGCGGCGGATAATGGCGCGATCCTTGATCGAACCGTTCACCGAAATATCCTGGGGTTGCACACCGCCGCGCAGCGCCGCCTCCAGCTCCCCCGAACCGAAGACATCGCAGCCACAGCCCTCGTCGGTCAGCACGCGCCGCACGGCCAACACCGGACAGGCCTTGATGGCCGGCATGATGCGAACCCGCCCTTCCGGCCAGTGTTGTTCGAACGCGGTTTTGTAACGGCGCAGATTGTTGCGCAGATGGGTTTCGGACACCACAAACAGGGGGGTGCCAAACTCCCGGGCCAAACCGGTGGCATCACAACCTTCGATGTAGAGACGACCGTTGCGAACGCTCAGGGAATCGCTGATTTGCTCAATGCTCATATCCAATCTCACAGACCACTATGGGGTACAACAGGTTTGTAGGTTAGGCACTTGCCGGCAGCCCAGCCATGGCGCTTTTGGCCTGTTGGCTATCCGTTTTGGCCAGTTAACTCAACAGTTTTTCCATCGCCCCATAGGTGACGCCACTCACCCAACCGCCATCCACCCGGATTGCCTGGGCGTTGACGTAACCGCTGTCGTCGGAGGCCAGAAAGTGAAACACGGCGGCCTGTTCTTCCGGCCGGCCTGGGCGGCCAAGTGCAGTGGTGTAAGCACAGATCACCGACTCCTCGCTGTCGGCGGGCTCCATGGCCGTAGTGGTGGTTCCGGGGCAGACGGCGTTGACGCGAATTCTGCGCGCGCTCAACTCCACCGCCGCCTGCTCGGTCAACTTGACCACGCCGGCCTTGGAGATGGCATAACCGGTATATTCCGGGACCGTGGCAAAGGCGGCTGCCGAGGCGGTATTGATAATGCTGCCGCCGTCCGTCATATGGCGCGGCGCATACTTCAAACCAAACAGCACCCCCTTGAGATTGACCGCCAGAATTCTGTCGAAGGCTTCGACATTGGTCTCGACGATCGGCCCTTCTTCGAGGGCGATACCGGCGTTGTTGACCACAATATCCAATTTGCCCAAGCGCTGTTGCGCTTCGGCAAAGGCCGCCGCAACGCGGGCTTCGTCGGTGACATCCACTACGACAAAACCAGCCCCGGTCGCCTCGAACTCTGTGCTCGTTTTTAAATCCGCCGCTATCACCCGCGCGCCAGCGGCCAAAAAACGCCGCACCACGGCCAAGCCAATGCCGCTGCAACCGCCGGTAACCAGTGCATTCTTGCCAGTCAACGAAAACATGTCTTACCACCCATTGAACGAAGAAAAATTGAACGAAGAAAATTTTTAAGCCCAAGCCGCTGTCTTTAAGCGCAGGACCAATGGCACCAACAGCACCAGACAGAGTGCGAACACCAGCATGGATACCAGACTGGCGGCGGCATAGTCGTCGCCTACGATAAACACCCCGGCGATCATTGGCCCCATGGCAAAGCCACCGGCTTCGGCGGCGGGAATCAACACCATGAATCGGCCAGATCTATCCGCCGTGGCTATGGCGCCCAACAGAAAGGGCAGCGCCAGGTTCCAAAAGAAATTGAATAAGGTCGCGGCAGCGAGATAGATTGGCCAGGTGATGCTGTCGCTGAGCAGCCAGCACACGAGCAACTGCCCCCCTATTCCTATGGTCAGGGGGATCAGTCGCCCAAGGCGCTGCCCCAGCACCGCCGCCAGCAACGCCCCAATGCCGCCAATAAGACTCGAGATGGCCAGGCCACTGCCGATATCGGCCATAACGAATCCGGCACTGGCGCCCATGCGCTCCAAGAATGCCCAGATAGCTCCCAGCCCAATGCTGAACATTACCAATCCCAACAAGAGCGCAGCCGGCAACATCCATTCGGCTTTTCCCAGATTCGCCAAGTGCGCCCCAGCCTCTTGCACCGGAACCCTGGACGGGAGAAGCCGCAACACGACAAAACCGGTGGCAAACAGCAACGCCAAAGCCAGCGTCATGCCCGACAGCTGCCACTGCGCCAGCAACACCGGAATCGTCACCATACCCAGCGCCAGCGACAGCACCTGGCAGATAATGGCAATCGCAATCAGCCGATCAGGGTTTTTCACCTGCCCCATCAGGCCAAAGGCCAAGGCAAAAATCACACCGCCCCCCAGGAAGGCGGTTAAAAAGCGCAGACCCAGCAACAGCTGGTAATCCGCTACCCAAGTGGTGCCGAGGTTGCCAATAACCGCAATGCTGACGGCGAAGGCGGCGACTTTGCGCAGATTGGCTCGGGGAAGCCAGAAAGGTGCACACAGCGACGCCAGACAGCTGCCCGCCAACTCCACGCCCCCTACAAAGCCGACCTGTTGAGCATTGAGGTTAAAACTGATGGCCAGCCCGCCCAGAAACATAGGCTGTACATTGACGATAAACGAGCCCAACAATCCCAACCACACCAGGGATGCCAGATACACTATCCGCCGGGATTCCGCGGTCAGTTCTTGGAAAATTTCCATACCAATGGCCATAGCACTCTTCGCTGTCCGACAATGTCGGCAGTAGAGTAAAAACCAGGCACGGAAATACCTATGACCCGAATGGCCAGTGAATTATCACTATTGGCCAGCGGTCGGAGGGATGGCTATAGCGAGTGCGCCGACGCCCGGCATTCCCCAGGCGTCTGCTGCGCCCACTTTTTAAAGGCGCGGTGAAAGTTAGTCACTTCGGAGTAGCCCAACAAAAACGCTATCTCCTGGGTCGAAAGCTCGGTCTGCCGCAAGTATTCCATCGCCATGCCCATGCGCACTTCGTTGTGGATTTCCTTAAACGAGGTGCCCTCCTCGCTGAGCCTGCGCCTCAAGGTCCGGTAACTAAGGTTGAGCTGCCGAGCCGCCACTTCCGGGTCGGGCGCCTGCCCCGGTCGATTGATAATCAGACGGCGTACCTCCGCCACCAAACCGCCCTGCTGCTGCAGGTTTTGCAATATGGTTTCACACTGCTTTTCACACAACTGTGCCGTAATTTTATCGGCCATGGTGAAGCGTTGAGCGAGTGCAGTACGGGGAAAATGTATTTCATTGCGGGGCTGATCAAAATAGACGGGGCATTGAAACAGCGTCGAATAGAGATCGCCGTAATCCGGTTTTGGAAAGGTAAACTCGATCCGGGAAAACTTGAGCGCAATGCCGCTCATCAACACCGAGTCCGCCACCGCCAACCACTGGCCGAAGCACTCTTCCACTTCATAACGATAAAGTCGGTCGGACGCCGCCCGGCAGCTGACACAAATAATGCCATCCTCGGCAGCCACCTCTAACGACTCCTCAGCCATGGCACTGCCACCGACAATGGCCTGGAAGCGAAAAAAGGTTTTCAGGGCTTGCAGCAGCGTCTGACTGCTGAGAAAGGCATACCCCAAGACCCCGTAATCACCGACCGAAAACCTACGCCCCACCTGCACCCCCAGCGCAGGTATAGCCGTGTCTCGCAGCAATTGCTCCATCACTGCGTAGTATTGCTGACTGGACACCTCTATCCCGGCAACCTCGAGATCCTTCAGCGTGAGATTTGCCGCCCCCAGGTAGGGACCAATATCCTCTCCCCGTTCAAGCAGGACCTCATTGGCACGGGTCAGGTAGCTGAGCGGAACACAATCAGAACGACTAACCACACCGGAGCCACTGGCAGCCAATTGCATAGGCCTCCCCTCTCGGCACCTTGTCGCGCAAGCACAATGGCCAATAATGATAATCGCAATGTAACGGGGAACCGATGCTTGTGCAAGCCGTAAAACCGCTGAAGAAAGATGCGACAAGAAGAAAAATGACCGGCAAAACCCAGCAGATCATCCGAACCCCGCCCTAGCGGTTCAGACCTTAAACCCCGAACTTCTCCCGCCTCATATGAAGTTCGGTTTTTTTGCCGCCACGAATTTATTTCGACGTTGGTATATCCGCCAATTTGCTGTCCCAGAACTCAGGTTTGGGTGGCGGTTGTGTGACGCCGGCCTTGGGCCGTATATGCAGGGCGAGCATACGGCACCAGAGCGTGAGAAAGTGTTCAAAGAGGCGTTCGTCCTTGATCAGATGCCGGTCCATGGCCATGCCGCGCAATAGCCATTGAGTCAGGATCATGACTCCCCGCACATCGTCGGCGTCGCAGAGCGGTTCGAAATAATGCTCGGCCGCCACTCGAATGGTGCCGTAACCGACGCTCCAGAGCTTGTGCATCATGACTTCCAGCTGGGCATCGTGCTTGCTGGCCACCATCAGCTCCAGCATGACGGCATTTTCCCGGGTACCGAAAATCGTCTTCCAGCTATTGATGATGATGTCGCGCAGGCGGTCCTCTGATTCCCCCACCTGGCGGATGGTATGGCCGAGCTGGATATAGAGCCGGCGTATCAGTTGTTCGGCGGCGGCTTCGATCAAAGCATTCTTGGAGGGGAAGTGATGCACCGGTGCCCCGCGCGACACCTTTGCCCGCTCCACGATCTTGCTGATCGTAGTGCCAGCGTAACCCTCGGTTTCCAGACAGCTCAGCGTGGCTTCCAGCAGGCGTGCGCGCATGGCTTCGCTGCGTTCAGTCTGGGTGCGACGTGTTGGGCTGGTTGTATTGCTGGTGCTGGTTTCACTCATAAGTCTCTCCGCCGTGCCAGCCCGCATTCTAGCAAGACGGCGCCCCCCCGCTCTGGAGTGTTGGCCGTCATTTCTGGCTTGACAGCCAGCGCGACTAATTGGTATCAATTAAACATGTTGTACGACCGTATTGTAAATAGGGCGGCAACAGTGACAGCCAATCCACGACGCGCGGCCTGAGACCTGAGGCCACCTATACGCGACCAGCCTGTATGGAGTTAGAGACATGAGCGCCGCCAGTATCCCCACCCCGGTGGGTCCAATGATTCCCCGCACCCTGTTCAACTCGGATCACGAAGCCTTTCGCGCCACCGCGCGGCGTTTTTTCGAGCAGGAGCTGGCGCCACACTATGAGCGCTGGACAGAACAGCAGCACATCGATCGCCAGCTCTGGAACAAGGCCGGCGAGCTGGGTCTGCTCTGCGCCACCATGCCTGAGGAATATGGCGGCTCTGGTGTTGATCGTCTTTACAGCGTGGTGCTGATGGAAGAGCAGGCTCGCGTGGGTGATTCCGCTTCCGGCTTTGCCCTGCACTCCGACATCGTCGCCAATTACATCAACAACTTTGGTAACGAAACCCAGAAAAAAGCCTGGCTGCCGAAAATGGCGACGGGGGAAGTCGTCGGTGCCATCGCCATGACCGAGCCAGGCACCGGCTCTGATTTGCAGGCCATCCGCACCACGGCGATTGCCGATGGCGACGATTACATCGTCAACGGCTCAAAGATTTTCATCACTAACGGCTATCTCTGCGACATGGCCGTGGTGGCCGTGAGGACCGGCAACAGTGAGAAGGGCGCGCAGAATGTGTCGCTCATGATTATCGAGGCCAGCCGCCCGGGCTTCTCAAAAGGCAAGCCGCTGAAAAAAGTCGGCATGCACGGTCAGGATACCGCTGAGCTTTTTTTCGACAATGTGCGTGTGCCGAAATCCAATCTGCTGGGCATGGAGGGCATGGGCTTCATCATGCTGATGAAAGAACTGGCCTGGGAACGCATGATGATTGCGGCTATCTGTATTGCCGCGGCGGAAGGCGCGCTAGCCACCACGGTGGAATATGTGAAGCAGCGCAAGGCTTTCGGCAAGCCGGTGTCGGCGTTCCAGAATACGCGTTTCAAGCTGGCGGAAATGCGTTCGGAAATCCAGATCGGTCGGGTTTTTGTGGATCGCTGCCTTGAACAGGTACTGCAAAACAAACTCAGCATCGAAGCCGCCTGCGCCGCCAAGTACTGGGTGTCTGATCTGGTCAGCAAGGTGGTGGACGAGTGCGTGCAGCTGCATGGCGGCTACGGCTACATGCTGGAATACCCGATTGCCCGTGCCTATATCGACACGCGTGCCAACCGCATTTACGGCGGTACCAATGAAATCATGAAGGAACTGATTTCGCGCTCCATCTAAACGGCAAGGAGCTGTGCTAATGCAGCCCCTTTTTTATCCGCGCGTGACCCTATGGTTGCGGTACAAAGATGTGGAAAAAGGAAAATGACTGAACTCCGATTTGACGGTCGCGTTGCGATAGTGACGGGTGCCGGTGGCGGCCTCGGCCGCTCGCATGCACTGACACTGGCCGCGCACGGCTGCAAAGTAGTGGTGAATGATCTGGGCGGTGGCGCTCATGGCGGTGGCACCTCTTGCGCTGCTGCCGACCGGGTGGTGAAAGAAATCCGTGCCGCCGGCGGCGAGGCGGTGGCCAATTATGATTCCGTGGAAAATGGCGAAGCCATTGTAAAAACAGCGCTGGATGCCTTCGGTACAGTGGACATCGTGATCAACAATGCCGGCATTCTGCGCGATGTCAGCTTTGCCAAGATGAGCCCGGATGACTGGGATCTGATCATGCGCGTGCATCTCAACGGCACAAAAAGCGTCTCGCATGCGGCCTGGCCCATCATGCGTGAAAAAGGCTATGGCCGTATTGTCATGACCACGTCTGCGGCGGGCATCTACGGGAATTTCGGCCAGGCCAATTACTGTGCCGCCAAACTCGGCATTCTCGGCTTGGCAAATTGTCTGGCCGAGGAAGGCCGCGGCCAGAATATTTTCGTCAACACCATCGCGCCGATTGCCGCTTCGCGCCTCACCGAAACCATAATGCCCAAGGAAATGCTCGATGCCTTGCAGCCTGAGGCAGTGAGCCCGCTGGTGGCGTGGCTGTGCCATGCAGACTGCCAGGAAACCAAGGGGTTGTTTGAAGTCGGTGCCGGCTATATTGCCAAGCTGCGCTGGGAGCGTACCCAGGGCCACAGGTTCCCGATGAATCGCGCGTTCACGATTGGCGACGTTGCCGCGCGCTGGAACAAGATCACCGATTTTACCAACTCGGATCACCCCTCCAATACCACGGAATCGATCGGCCCGATTCTGCAGAACATCAGCAATCCCCCGCTGGGCGGCAATGAGTTCATTGATCTGGATGCGGCCAGCAAGGCGGAAGTGACCTTGAGCTCGTCTTACAACGAGCATGATCTCGCGCTCTACGCCCTGGGCGTGGGTGCCGCCCGTGATCCCATGGATAAGAGTGAGCTGAACTACGTTTACGAACTGGGTAGCGATTTCCGCGCGCTACCGACCTTCGGCGTGATGCCGCAGTCCGGTGCCATGCTCGCGGCAGCCAAAGCAGGCACGTTGACGCTGCCAGGCTCAAACTTTGGTTTTGATCGCTTGCTGCACGGTGAGCAGTACACCGAGATCAAGCGCCCGCTGCCACGCAATGCCAAGTTGACCCACAGCTTCAAGATGAAGACCGCTTATGACAAGGCCCCGAATGCGGTCGTGGTCTACGCGGTATCGACCAAGGACGAAAGCGGCGAAGAGATCATCTACAACGAGATGACCGCGTTCGTGAAAGGGGCCGGTGGCTGGGGTGGTGATCGTGGTCCGAGCGCCGATGTCAATGTGCCGCCGGCACGCGAGCCGGATGCCGTGATTGAAGAAAAAACCGACATCAACCAGACCCTGCTTTATCGCCTCTCCGGCGACTGGAATCCGCTGCATGCCGACCCGGCCTTTGCCAAGGCCTTCGGTTTTGAAAAACCGATTCTGCACGGGCTCTGTACTTTTGGTTATTGCGGCCGCCATGTGATCAAGGCCTTTGCCAACAACGATGGCCGTTACTTCAAGAGCATCAAGGTGCGTTTTGCCAAGAGCGTTTTCCCAGGCGATACCCTGGTCACGAAGATGTGGAAGGAGTCCGACACCCGCATCATTTTTGAAACCAGCGTGAAAGAGCGCAACGAGGTCGTGATCAAGAATGCGGCCATTGAGCTCTATGAGGAAATCCCGGCCCCCAAGGCCAAGGCAAAAACAGCGACTCCCGCCATCGCGGCGACAAGCGAGACGCCAGCGCAACCGGACCGCCTGATTGCCGCCGATGTCTTTGCGGTGCTGACGCAGCATGTGGCCGAGCATCCCGAACTCACGGAGAAAACCAAAACCGTCTTCCAATTCAAGCTGAAGAATCCGGATTCCGTGTGGACGCTGGATCTGAAAAACAACAAGGGCAGTTGCCAGCAGGGCGAGGGTGAGAAGCCGGATGTCACGCTGGAAATGGATGAAGAGTATCTGCAGGCCGTGGTGACGAGCTCGCTGGCGGATGTGCAAAAGCTGTTCTTTGGCGGCCAGCTGAAAATCGCTGGCAATATCATGGCCTCCAACAAGCTCACCGCGTTGCAGGACATCGAGCCGCAATGTTTTGACGAGGCCAAAGCCAAGCGTCTTGCCGCTGGCGGTAGCGTTGCTGCGCCTGTCGTAGCAGAGACAGCGTCGGCAGCCGATGCCAGCAAGCCGGTGGTCGCCGATATTTTCGCGGCCATCGCCAAATACCTGGCGAAGACCCCCGGCATGGGTGACCAGATCAAGACGGTGTTCCAGTTCCGCTTCAGCGAGCCGGACAGTGCCTGGGGGCTGGACCTCAAGAGCGGCAACGGCCGCGTCATGCCGGGCACGCTGGAAAAAACCGATGTCACCCTGGAGCTGACGCAAGCCAACTTCATCGCCATGTGCTCCGGTGCCGAAGATGCGCAGAAACTTTATTTTGGCGGCAAGCTCAAGGTCAGCGGCAACATCATGGCCTCCAACAAGCTGTCCTTCCTGCAGAAAATGGACCCGCAGCTGGTGATCGACGAGATCAAGACCCGCGTGGCCGCCGGTAATACGGTTGCTGCCACGCCCGTGTCAGCCAGCGGCAGCCGGCGTGAGGCGCAGGCCCCCGCCATATTTGCGGCGCTCAAGGAACGTCTGGCGAACGACAACCAGGCTTCTGCGCTCAAGCAGGTCGTCCAGTTCAATGTGCGTGACCCCGATGCCTGCTGGACGGTGGACTTCAGTGTGAGCCCGCCGGCCATTGCGCAAGGCCCTAACCAAAACGCGGTGACCATGCTGGGGATTGATGATGCCAATCTTGCGGCGCTGGTGCAGGGCAAGGAAGAGGTACGTGAGCTCTACCAACACGGCAAGCTGCGTGTAGATGGTGAGCTGCCGCCGGCGCATGCGCTCGGCTTTCTGAGTGGACTGCTTTAAAAAACTCTGACCAGGATATGAATATGAAACGTCGCGTGAATGTGATTGGCGTAGGGATGACCAAGTTCGCCAAGCCGGGTTCCAGTCCCGAATATTATGAAATGGCCCGTGAAGCCGGCCTCAATGCCTTGAAAGATGCCGGTATTGCGTACGGCGAGGTCGAGCAGGCTTTTGCCGGCTATGTCTACGGCGACTCCACCTGTGGCCAACGTGCGGTATACGAGCTCGGGCTTACCGGCATCCCGGTAGTGAACGTCAACAACAACTGCTCCACTGGCTCCAGCGCGCTGTTTCTGGCGCGCCAGGCCATCGAAGGCGGCCTGGCCGAATGTGTGCTCGCCATAGGCTTCGAGAAAATGGAAAAGGGCGCACTCGGCGCCAAGTTCAATGACCGCGAACCGCCCATGGGCAAGCACGCCCAGGTAATGATGGATGCACAGGGCTTCACGTCGGCACCGCCGGCGGCGCAGATGTTCGGTGGCGCCGGTCGCGAATACCGCTGGGAGCACGGCACCAAAAAGGAAACCTTTGCGCAGATTTCCGTGAAGGCGCGCCAGCATGCCAGCCGCAACCCCTATGCCATGTTCAACCAGGTGCTGTCGCTGGAAGAAGTGCTGGCCTCGGAAGAGGTGTTTGATCCCCTGACACGCTTCCAATGCTGTCCACCGACCTGCGGTGCCGGCGCCGCCATCCTGTGTTCGGACGAGTTCGCGAAAAAACACGGTATTAAAAATGCCGTGTACATCGCCGCACAAGCCATGACCACGGATTTTGCTTCGAGCTTTGAAGAAAAAAGCATGATCAAGATGATTGGCTATGACATGACCAAGAGTGCGGCCCGCCAGGTTTATGAAGCGTCCGGCATCGGCCCGCAAGACATCCAGGTGGTGGAGCTGCACGACTGCTTCACGGCGAATGAACTGCTCACCTACGAAGCGTTGGGCCTGTGCCCAGAAGGTGGGGCGGAAAAATTCATCTGGGATGCCGACAATACCTATGGCGGCAAGATCGTCACCAATCCTTCCGGTGGCCTGCTCTCCAAGGGCCATCCGCTGGGGGCCACCGGCCTTGCGCAGTGCACGGAGCTGGTATGGCAGCTGCGCGGTACGGCCGACAAGCGCCAGGTCGAAGGGGCGCGCGTGGCCTTGCAGCACAACCTCGGCCTGGGCGGTGCCTGCGTGGTGACCATGTATCGTCGCGATTAACAGGCCGTTGAACAAGGTAGCGAGCGACGGCTAGTGCGGCGCCCGCTCCTGCGGGCTAGCTGCATTCTCCACACCCATATGGGTCACAAGGCGAAACGCAGTAACAGCTCCGCAGACAGGTCGCTGGCCTGCCCTGGTGCGCTATATCGTCGATCGAATTATCGCCGCGAAGTCGACAGAACCGCTGCCGCTCGGCTTGCCTCTGCCTGGGCTGGCTGCCGGATCGGGCCAACAGCGGAATTTAGGGGGATGCGTCATGGGCATCGCGTCGGCGAGAAGCTGTTCGTCGAACATGCCGGCGCGGGCCCGCAAGCCGCGCGACAAGGCCACGGCCGGGGTGGCGTGCAGGTGGTAGAGCGCTGGATACTCGCCGCGCACCGCCAGTTGTTCTTCCTGAACGAACTCAACGCCGTCAGCACCGTGCTGCTCGAGCGTCTCACCCGGCGGCCGCTCAAGAGGCCGCAGGCCCCCTGCCCCAGCGACAAAAGCCATTTTTGGCCTGTTCGGCATAACAGCCAGCACTTGCAGTTTTGAGTACAGTCGCTAAGATAGTAATCAATTACTATCTTAGCGAGCATAGATTGATGGATAACCATCCCAAACATCTTCCGGCCGATGAACGTCGGGCCGTGACTGTCGAAGCAGTGGTCGAGCTGGCCGGCTCGAAAAACCCCAGCGAGATCACGACAGCGGCTATCGCTCAGCACATGCATGTGACCCAAGGCGCACTGTTTCGGCATTTCGCGAACAAGGACGCCATCTGGCAGGCGGCGATGGAGTGGGTAGCGGAGCGTCTTCTGACCCGCATCGATCGTTCCGCTCAGGGGATCGAATCACCCCTAGGGGCGATGGAGGCAATGTTCATGAGCCATGTCGAATTCGTGGCCGAGCACCCTGGGGTTCCCCGGATGATGTTTGGCGAACTGCAGCGCGCCGAATCGACGGCGGCTAAGCGCATGGTCCAGACGTTGATTCAGCGCTACGGGGAACGCTTGCAGCGACTCATAGAGAAGGGCAAGTCGAGCGGCGAACTGTCCCCCGCGCTGGATAACGAGGCGGCGGCCATGCTCTTTATCGGCACTATTCAAGGCCTGGTCATGCAGTCGCTGCTGGATGGCGACCTGGAACGCATACGCCGCGACGCACCACGGGTATTTGCGATCTATCGGCGCGGCATCGAGAGCACGCTATGAGTCGTCTGCCTTTGCCAGGCCGCACCCTGGCGTTGCTCGCCGTCATAGTTCCATTACTGGCGCTTTTCATCTACCTTGGCCTGCGCTCGGGCCCGCTCGCCCCTGTCGCCGTGACGGTCGTGGCCGTGGAGTCGCGGCCAGTCGCGCCGGCACTGTTCGGTATCGGCACGGTAGAGGCGCGTTACACCTACAAGATCGGGCCCACATTTACCGGACGCCTCAAACGCCTGGATGTACAGGTAGGCGATGCGGTCGAAGGCGGACAAGTGCTCGGCGAGATGGAGCCGGTGGATCTGGATGATCGGATTCGCTCACAAGAGTCGACCGTCAAGCGCACGCAAGCAGCGCTGCGTGAGGCCCAGGCGAGGCAATCCTACGCAGCCACCCAGATCCATCGCTATGAGCAATTGTTCGCTGCTCGCATGCTTAGCGAGGAAATCATAGGCACCAAGCGGCAGGAACTGCAGATTGCCGATGCGGCGCTGTCCTCTGCGAGGGAGGCGCTTGCCCGTGCGCGGTCCGACCGTGAAGGGCTGGTAGCGCAGCGCGTCAATTTGCGCCTAGTCGCTCCCACGGATGGGGTGATTGCCGTGCGTGACGCCGAGCCCGGCACTACTATTGTCGCCGGTCAGACTGTGCTGGAGATCATCGATCCCAAGAGCTTCTGGATCAACGTGCGCTTCGATCAGATGAGCGCAGCGGGGCTCGCCGGGGATCTGCCTGCGCGTATCGTCCTGCGCTCGCGCAGCGGCCAGCCACTGCCAGGTCGCGTGTTGCGTGTGGAACCCAAGGCCGATGCGGTGACCGAAGAGCTGCTTGCAAAAGTGGTCTTCGAGGCTATTCCCCAGCCTTTTCCGTCGGTCGGCGAACTGGCCGAAGTCACCATCGGCATGCCCGCGATCCCGGCCGTGCCGGCCATTCCTAACGCGGCCGTCCGGCGTGAAGGCGACAAGGTCGGTGTCTGGCAAATCCTGGAGGGTGCTCTGCGGTTCGCCCCGGTCAAGCTCGGTGCTTCCGACCTCGATGGTTACGTGCAGGTGCGCGAAGGGCTCAAGAATGGGGATCAGGTGGTGGCCTATAGCGAAAAGGCGCTGACGGCGCATGATCGCATCCATGTGGTCGAGCGCATCCCGGGAGTAGCCAAATGATCAGCCTGGCCGGCCGCGACATTCTCCATGCCTGGGGAAAGTTCGTCTTCACCGGCATGGGTCTGGGCTTGCTGATCGGTGTCACCCTGGTCATGGCTGGGGTATACCGGGGCATGGTGGATGACGGCAAGGCGCTGCTCGACAACAGCGGCGCCGAGCTTTGGGTGGTGCAGAAGGACACGCTGGGCCCTTATGCGGAGTCGTCCAGCCTCAACGATGACCTGTATCGCGCCATTCTCGCCATGCCGGGGGTCGCCCAGGCCGCGAACGTGACCTACCTGACCATGCAGGTACGCAAGGGCGAAAGGGATGTACGCGCCATGCTGGTTGGCATCGCACCCGGCAAGCTTGGCGAGACTCCCGGCTGGCCTCCTTATCTGGTCGCTGGGCGTCAGATCACGCGAGGTCACTATGAGGCGGTGGCCGACATCGCCACCGGCTTCAAGCTCGGCGACGTGCTGAAAATCCGCCGCAACCAGTACCGCGTCGTGGGGCTGACCCGGCGCATGGTGTCGTCCAGCGGCGACCCGATGCTATTCATTCCGCTCAAGGATGCCCAGGAGGCGCAGTTCCTCAAGGACAACGACGCCATATGGCAGAGCCGGCGGCGCACCGAAGCCAACCCGGCCTTCAAACGACCCGGCGACCCGGGGTTGCTGGATGCCGTAATTGCCTCGCAGAGCAGCAACGCGTTCGTCAATGCCGTGCTGGTCACGCTGAAACCTGGCCATGCGCCGGACGAGGTGGCCGAATCCATCCGGCGCTGGAAGCGCTTGACGGTCTACACCCGGGTGCAGATGGAAGACATACTGGTCGGCAAGCTGATCGCCACCTCGGCCAAGCAGATCGGCATGTTCCTGGTGATTCTGGCCATCGTTAGCGCGGCCATAGTGGCCTTCATCATCTATTCGCTGACGATGGACAAGATCCGCGAGATCGCGGTGTTGAAGCTCATCGGCACACGCAACCGAAGCATTGCGGCGATGATCATGCAGCAGGCGCTCGCCCTGGGCGTGATTGGCTTCGTGGTCGGCAAGATTAGCGCCACCTTCTCGGCGCCCCTGTTTCCCAAGTACGTACTGCTGATGCCGTTCGACTCCATCGCCGGCTTTTGCGCCGTGCTCGTGATCTGCATCCTGGCCAGCGGCGTCGCCATTCGCCTGGCGCTCGAGGTCGATCCGGCCGCAGCCATTGGAGGTTGAGATGAGTGGAAAAGGCATCCGCATCGAAGGTTTAAGCAAAGGCTATGGCGAGGGTGACACCGCTGTCTTGGCCTTGCGCGAGGTGAATATGCATGTTGCGCCAGGTGAAGTGGTCGGGTTGATCGGCCCTTCCGGCTCGGGCAAGAGCACGCTGCTTAAATGCCTGGGGGCGGTAATAGAACCGACTGCCGGTCGCATGACGCTGGGCGACGAAGTGATCTACGACTCTGGCTGGAAAGTCCGTGATCTGCGCGCCTTGCGCCGGGACAAGATTGGTTTCGTATTTCAGGCGCCCTACCTGATTCCATTTCTCGATGTCACCGACAACGTGGCCTTGCTTCCCATGCTGGCTAAGGTGCCCAATGCCCAGGCCCGCAACAGCGCACTCGATTTGCTCAGCGCACTGGACGTGCAACACCGAGCCAAGGCGATGCCCTCCCAGTTGTCTGGCGGCGAGCAACAGCGCGTGGCCATCGCCCGTGGTCTGGTCAACCGCCCGCCCGTCATTCTGGCCGATGAGCCTACCGCGCCACTCGACAGTGAGCGCGCCATGGCCGTCATCCGCATCCTCAACGACATGGCGCGCAAGTTCGAGACCGCGATCATAGTCGTCACCCATGACGAGAAGATCATCCCCACGTTTAAGCGCATCTACCACATCCGCGACGGAGTGACCCACGAAGAGGCCGGCGAAGGTCGGGCCTTCGAATGAAGGCTGCCTTGAATAGAAGGCGCTCCTTAAGATTCGCCACAAATCTATCAGACAGGCTCAGCGCTCTCTTGCCGTTGATGGCCAGCAGAGCGGAATCGTGGGTTTCAGCCAACGGCAAATAGTTGCTGACTGATTCACATAGATGCTCCATCGGCACGTTCTTGATGGGAGCGCTACAGTTGCGTTGCTCATGGCATGGCGAAAAGCCCCGTTCACCCTATACCCCCGCCTCCAGTAACGCCTGCCAGAGGTCATCGAGGCTGGCGAATTCACGGTCAACCGGCGGCAATGGCGGACGGCGCAGCAGCAGCACGGGCAAGCCCAGCTCGCGGGCCACTTGCAGTTTCGGCTCGGTGGACTGGCTGCCGCTGTTCTTGCTGATCAGCACATCGCTACGCAGCCGGGCGAACAGTTCGCGCTCGCCTTCCAGGCTGAACGGCCCGCGCGCGCCGATAATCTCGGCGCGGGGGCTAGCGGGCAAGGCTTGCAGGCAACGCACAGTCCACTGCTGGTGCGTGGGAATTTCGTGCAGGTGCGCCAGCGGCTCGCGGCCCAGGGTAAACAGCGGCCGCTGGAAGTCTTGCAGGGCCTCGATCAACCCGCCCCAGTCGTCCACTTCACGCCAGTCGTCGGCCGCTTCCGCCTGCCAACCGGGGCGGCGCAAGGCCCAGCAAGGAATGCCCGCCAGTGCCGCGGCGTGGGCGGCATTGCGGCTGATCTGCGCCGCATAAGGGTGGGTGGCGTCGAGCAGCAGGTCGATGCCCGCGGCCGCGATAAAGTCCGCCAGCCCCTCTGCCCCGCCAAAGCCGCCGACCCGCACCCGACAAGCCAGGTCGTCCGGTACCTGGCCCAGGCCGGCGAGGCTGTAGATATGCGTGGGCCCAAGGCGTCGGGCCAGGCGCAAGGCTTCGCCGATTCCACCAAGCAATAGCAAGCGCTTCATAATGGCTTGTGGACCTGCAGCAAGGTAATCGGCAAGGCGCCGCGCCAGGTATCGAACTCACCCAACGGCTGGGCCTGGGCCAGGGCGATGCGGATCAAGTCGCCGCCGACCCGCTCCCGCCAGGCCAGCAGGGTCGCCTCGCTTTGCAGGGTCACCGCATTGGCCAGCAGCCGACCACCGGGCTTGAGGCTGGCCCAGCACTGCTCCAGCACGCCCGGAACTGTGACGCCGCCGCCGATAAAGATCGCATCCGGCGCGGGCAATCCTTCGAGCGCCTCGGGGGCTCGGCCGGCCACCAGCTGCAGGGCCGGCACGCCCAGGGCGTCGCGATTGTGCTGGATATGCGCCTGGCGGCCTGGGTCCGCCTCGATGGCAATGGCGCGGCAACTGGGGTGGGCGCGCATCCATTCGATACCTATGGAGCCGCAGCCCGCGCCCACGTCCCAGAGCAGCTCGCCCGGCAGCGGCGCCAGACGCGCCAGGGTGATGGCGCGCACGTCGCGCTTGGTCAGTTGCCCGTCATGCTGGTACAGGCTGTCGGCCAGGCCCGGGGTCAATGCCAGGCAACGGGCCTCTGCGCCGGCCACGCACTCGACCGCGAGCAGGTTGAGATCGGCGGCGCGCGGCCATTGCCAGTCGCTGGCCAAGCCATCCAGCCGCCGTTCAGCCGCGCCCCCCAGGTGCTCCAGCAGCGTCAGGCGGCTGGGGCCGAAACCGCGCTGGCGCAGCAGCTCGGCCACCGCCGCCGGGCTGGCGCCATCGTTGCTCAGCACCAGCAGGCGAGCGCCGGGAAATATCCGTGCCTGCAGCGCCGCCAAGGGCCGCGCCACCAGCGACAGCACCTCGACTTCCTGCAAGGCCCAGCCCAGACGGGCGGCGGCCAGGGAGACCGACGAGGGGGCCGGCACTACGTGCATTTCCTCGGCCGCCAGCTGCCGCGCCAGGCTCGCGCCAACCCCAAAGAACATCGGGTCGCCACTGGCCAGCACGCACAGAGGCACGCCGCGCCGCGCCAACAGCGGCTCCAGGCTAAAGGGGCTGGGCCATGGCTCGCGCTGCCCAGGCAGCTCGTCCGGCAGCAACGCCAACTGGCGCGCGCCCCCCACTATGCGGCTGGCCTCGCGCAAAGCCCGGCGGGCCGGCTCCCCTAGCCCGGCGTAACCCTCTTCGCCTATTCCCACCAACGTCAACCAGGGCGTCATGCGCACTCCTCCAACCCTAGGCGGCTGGCCTCGCGCAAAACCTGCCGAATCAGCCCTGCGTAGCCCTCTTCTTCTGTACCCAGCACTATCAACCAGGGTGTCATGCGCACTCCTCAACCTATCCTTCTCACGCCCGGCCGACGAGCATAGCTGTCGTGCCACCCGGCAAAGCGGGCATAATAGCGCCTTAGTCGGTGCCCTAACGGGCCGAAGAACCTGTTTACGATCTCGCGAGCTAGAGTCCTGCAAGGCGCTACGTTAGTAACAGCCTTCGGCTGGTCAAAACGGCGAGGAAGCGGAGTGTACTTTTGTACATGAGCATTCCAAGCCTGTTTTTAACGCAGCAGGGCCGACGCGCAGCAGATCGTAAACAGGTTCGAAGAGGGAACACGGACCAACCGTGGCTGCCCCCGCAACTGTAAGCAGCGAGTCTGCCGCATCAATGCCACTGGGAAACCGGGAAGGCCGCGGCCGATCGAGACCTGTGAGCCAGGAGACCTGCCGACGACGCTAGTCGCGAGTGCCAACATCGGGCGGGGTGTACCGATGCCATGGAGTCCCCCTCCCCACTTGGGCGGGCTCTGCTGGTTCGGTCGCCGCGTCTTTGTCCAGGTGACCCTTTGCACAACCATCCAATCCGCGTCGATTCGCCCGTACCGCGCCCAAGCGCGTGCCCCGGCCTGTTGCGCATAGTGCCGGCGCTGGACGGCGGCATCTGCCGAATCAAACTGGCCGGCGGCAACCTGAGCAGCGCCCAGGCGCGGGCCATCGCCGTAGCGGCCGAGCAGTGCGCCAGCGGCGTGCTGGAGCTGACCAACCGCAGCAACCTGCAGATCCGCGGCGTGCGTCCCACGGCCGAGCAGGCGCTGATCGAACGCCTGCTGACCGCTGATCTTGGACCGCGCAACCCCGCCGCCGACGATGTGCGCAACCTGCTGCTCAGCCCCGCCGCTGGCCTCGATCCGCAGGCCCTGCTGGATACTCGCCCACTGGCCGACGAGCTGCTCGGCCTGCTGCAAGACAATCCGGCGCTGCACGCGCTCTCGGCCAAATTCGCCCTGCAACTGCACGGCGGCGAAGCCCTGGCCATGCTCGAACACCCCCATGACCTCTGGCTTAGCGCCCTGCCCGGGCAGCCTGCACGGTTGGCCTTTGGCCTGGCCGGCTGCCCGGGTGACACCCCGCTGGGCGTGGTCAACGCCGAGCAAGCCGTGCAACTGGTGGAGCAACTGCTGATGCTGTTTCTGCAACTGGCCGGCGGCGAACACAGCCGTATGCGCCAGCTGCTGGCCGTCACTCCGCCCCAGCAACTGCTGCAACAGCTGCAGGCACGCCTGCCCTTCCCCCTGCAGCCCGCCCCCGGCCTATGGCAACGCGCGCCGGCCATTGCGCGCTCGCCCATCGGCATTTATCCACAGCAACAAGCGGGACTGTGCATGGTCGCCGCCGGCGCGCGCCTGGGGCGTATCGACGCCATGCAACTGCGCGCCCTGGCCGATCTGACCGAGCAATACGGTGACGCCAGCCTGCGCCTGACCCCCTGGCAAGGTCTATTGCTGCCCAATATCCCCACGGCGGCTGCCGCGGCCGTGCTGCACGGGCTCAGCGAACTCGGCCTGCTGACCGATGCGCACGACCCGCTAAGCCAGCTGATCGCCTGCAGCGGCTCGGCCGCCTGTGGCAAGGGCCTGGCCAACAGCAAGGCCGATGCCCTGCGCCTGGCCGAGCTGCTGCGCGCCAGCCGCGCAAGGCCGCAGGTGCACCTCAGCGCCTGCCCACGCTCCTGCGCCGCCGCGCATGTCGCACCCTTTACCCTGCTGGCCGCCGCTGACGGCCGCTACCAGCTGTACCAACGCACGCCGCAGCTGCCGGGTTTCGGCCAGCTGCTGGCCGCCGCCATGACTATCGACCAGGCCGGCGACTGGTTCGCCGCCCACTGCGCAACAGGAAACAGCGATGCTTGAGTACATCCGTGATGGCCAGGAAATCTACCGCCAATCCTTCGCCACCATCCGCGCCGAGGCCGACCTCAGCGCCATCCCTGCCGACCTGGAAAAGCTCGCGGTGCGGGTCATCCACGCCTGCGGCATGATCGATGTGGTGGCCGACCTGCGCTTCTCGCCCGGTGCCGGCGCCTTTGGTCGCGCCGCCCTGGCCAAGGGTGCGGCGATCCTCTGCGATGCGCGGATGGTCGCCGAGGGCATCACCCGCCCACGTCTGGCCGCGGGTAACCCGGTGATCTGCACCCTGCATAACGCCGGCGTGCCGGAGTTGGCTCGCAAGCTTGCCAACACCCGCTCGGCGGCGGCCCTGGAGCACTGGCGCGAACACCTGGAAGGCAGCGTGGTGGTGATCGGCAACGCCCCCACCGCGCTGTTCTACCTGCTGGAAATGCTCGACGCCGGCGCGCCCAAA
>Ga0209343_10002223_pt1 | contig 25252 bp, 19 predicted proteins | sample RifCSPlowO2_02_FD_184026 | JGI IMG/M metagenome (GOLD analysis project Ga0209343, IMG submission 184026) | Groundwater microbial communities from Rifle, Colorado - Rifle CSP2_plank lowO2_0.2 (SPAdes) (version 2) | ecosystem: Environmental > Aquatic > Deep subsurface > Groundwater | place... | reverse complement strand
ACCCGCAAAAATTTTTTGATTTGAAAGTGGGCGCGCGCGGAATTTTCTTTTCAATGAGGAATCAATTTTTGCGGGTTTCGGGCTTTGCTAGTGCAAAGGGGCGGAAACTTCATTGATTATAAACCATATGATAAAGTTTAAATAATGCCTAAACCTATACCAGTATCTACATTTAAAATATTCCGTCATAATTTTTTGACTAACGAATGGTCGCGATTTCTTTATGAAGGACATTATTATCCTTTCAAAGAAAGCCATATTGGAAAAGTAAGTTTAAGTAAGAAAAAGGCTAAGACGTTTTGGATCAAGTTTATTATTCCAAATGTTTGGCTTAGTGAATATACGCGCGGAGTATATTTTCCAATAAATCAGTTTCCCAATGCAATTCGCGTTTTGTTAAAAAAATGCGATAAAACAAAAGATAAAAAACTCGAAGCCAAAGCGTTTGAGCAAATTAGAAAATATTTCGTAAAAAAGATGACAATAACTAAAAAGCAGGCAAAAGTTTTAATGAAATTACAACTCTCAGAAATATCTATAAAACGCGCTCATGCGATTCATAAGCGCATAGGGTTGCCATAAGTGTGGACGGGTCGCTCTACCACTGAGCTAGCCGCCCTAGCGAGATAGAAAGGCTTTATCTTTCTATTTTACAGCTTTTGCAGTAGCTATTTTATACAACCTGCTGTGATATAGATCTACAATCCAATCAGCAATATCCATCCATTTTTCCTCTTTTTTAAAATCTATACGTATGCCGCCAGTTGACCCCCCTTTAATCGCAGATTCTCTTTCGGCTAGTAATTTCAGCATTTCCGGCATAGATTTATTTCGGATAAATTTAGTTTCTTCCGCATCTTTTTCTCTGTAGAAACCGACTCCGCTGACTTCGTTTTGAAATCTTTCATTTTTCGCATTACAAAGGATAATAATTTTTGTGGGGTTAAACCATCTTGATTCGCCACCAGCATTAAACCAAAGGCTAGATGCGGTTGCCGTGGTTGCATCAAAAACTTCTTCTTGGGGGGCATTATCATCCTCTTGAACATATCTAGATAGGAGCTTTTTCATATTTTCGGCCTTAGCAGAAGTCTGGGAAGCTCCCACGGCATGACAAAACATTAGCGGATTATAAAAAGCCTCTTCCGTGATCTCATTTATGAAATCTTTAATTCTTTTATCCCAAAGCTGGGTTTCGTACGCCGATATCGTTTGAGCGCGATCTCGGTCTAGCATATTTTCTATGTATTTTTCTCTCGATTCCTCAGGCAAATCCTTTAAATTATTTTCCATCATTTTTCTAAGGTATTTTCCATCATAGAAACCTTCTGAATATTCTTTTTGGTATTCCTCTTGAATACCAGATTCATACTTTTTATGTAATTTAAAATTCTTTTTAATTTTTCCTAATCTAATCTCATCAAAATATAATTTAATATCTTCCGGAATTTTATCACTAATATCAAAAGTTTGAATTTCTACCTCTGTTTCTGTATTATTTTCGCCAGTGATCTTCTTGTTTTCGATTGAAACTCTTTTAATATCTTTCGAAATTTGATAGCGTTTTGTTTTCTTCTCATTATCAAGAATATTTTTAGCCGTATCTCTATCTGTAATCCTTTCTTCTCTTAGTTTATCTGCGAGGTTTCGCCTATATTTTTGAGAATCAAATGAAAATTTAATTCCCGGCAATTTTTGTGGTTGTGGCATTTCCTTGGCAAGTTCGGATTCATTTTCTGGAATGCTTTTTTCTGTTGGAGCCTCTCTCGTCACCTCCTTCTTGCCAATGAGATTCAATATCTTTTCTTTTGTAGAATCTGCTAATGATCTAATACGCTCAGTTATTAAAGCCAACTGCTCTTTGAATCCGCCGTTCGATAAAACTTCTTCAGTTTTTTCTGATGGAAGTTCATAATATGTTTTTGCTCTTTCTAATCTTTGGTCGGCCTCACCGATTGCTTCCCCTGATGTGCGATCGACTTCAGCAATTTTATTTTCGGCGATAGATTCAATGCTCTCCGGCATTTTGGTAGAAATCTCTGGCTTGATTTGCTCTTGCGGGGGCACTGTTTCTTGAGCAGAATTGTCTATGCTAAATTGATCTTGATTAGCCATTGCTCGTTTCAAATTTTCTTCTAAGTTCCTTTATGCTTTCTTGTTTTAAGGCTTCAATAAAATTGCTAATTATCTGATCTTGTTGTTTTCTCAACTCAAGAAGGTTTTTAGAATATTCTTGATAAATTTTATCAAGTTTCTCGGCTTTATTTTTTTGGTCATTGTCCACATCCATGTTGATTTAAAAATATCATATTTTTATAAGATAGGACAACCCGCCCCTTTGCACTAGCAAAGCCCGAAACCCGCAAAAATTGATTCCTCATTGAAAAGAAAATTCCGCGCGCGCCCACTTTCAAATCAAAAAATTTTTGCGGGTTTTGGGAGCGAGCGTAGCGAGCGGCGGAATGCCCCGCCCCGCAAGCGGGGCGGGGCTACCTTAGCTCAAGAATTTTTGATAAAATGAGTTCGAGCTGAATTGTAAATAGCCACCCAGTTCTGGAATGCCGCGTCGGCGCGAAGCGCCGACCATGGAGGAAGCGCGCTCCCGCGCGCTTTTTTCGTTTTGAGGAGGAGGTTCGAAATCCCTTGCGATTTTTTTAACTTGCTTTGCCTAAGAAAAAGAATTTGTTAAGATACTCTCATGCAAAAATTCTTTTTGTATGCCCGCAAATCCACAGATGTGGAGGATAAGCAGATATTGAGTATTGAGGCGCAGATCACTGAATTGCGCGAATTTGCCAAACGCGAGAATTTGGAAATTGTTGAGGAATTTATCGAGAAGCAAACCGCTAAAGTTCCGGGGAGGCCAATCTTTAATGAAATGCTGAATCGTATTGAGAAAGGTGAAGCAAACGGAATAGTGAGCTGGCACCCCGATAGACTAGCGCGCAATTCTGTGGACGGAGGAAGGATTATCTATCTTCTGGATTGCGGGCAAATTACTTCGCTCAAATTTCCGCAGTTCTGGTTTGAATCTACACCGCAAGGAAAGTTCATGCTTAATATCGCTTTCGGGCAAAGCAAATACTATGTGGATTCTCTTTCAGAAAACACCAAGCGAGGGTTGCGCCAAAAAGTTAGGAGAGGAGAATTTCCCGGACCTGCTCCGATTGGCTACATCAACGATTCAAGAACAAAAACTATTACTGTTGATCGAAACAAAGAAAAGATTATCCGTAAAGCATTTGAGTTATACGCTGAAGGCAACTCGCGCATGGAAAAGATTGCTCACTTTTTGGCGCAGAATAATATCAAAAGCAGAAGCGGAAAATTATGGCACGACGATAGAGTACGTCGCTTTCTCACCAATCCATTCTATTACGGCCATTTTCGCTACGCTGGCGAAATCCACGAGGGCAAGCACGAGCCAATCATTGCAAAGAAACTTTTTGATCAGGTTCAAGAAATAATGAAGCAAAGAGGAAGGCCGATTAAAGAAGAAGCAATCCCAAAGCCATTTCTAGACCTTATGCGTTGCGCTACTTGCGGAATGGCCATAACTGGCGAATACAAAATAAAAACACAAAAGAATGGCAATATACACTACTACACCTATTATCGCTGTACCAAGAAGCGGAAAGACATAAAATGTCCCGAACCTTGTATTCTCCAAGAAGAACTCAATACACAAATCTCCTCTCTGCTTCAAAAAGTTTCTTTGCGTAAAGATTGGGCGGAGAAAATGTTGAATAAACTTGAAACAGAAAAAAATGAATCCGCCCAATCTTTAGCTGCTTTTGTTCAAGAAACGAGAAAGAAGATTGCCGTAATACAAATCAAACTCCAGCGACTTCTCGATGGATATTTAGAGCAGGATATTGAGCGCGAAGATTACCGAATGGAAAAAGCAAAATTGATGAGCGAAAAGAAGTCGCTGGAAGAACAAACTACTCGCTTTGAACAAAAGCAGAATGATTGGCTCGAACCGATGAGAAGCTGGATAATTTCCGCTTCAAATATGGAAAAAATCGCAAGGGATGGCAACCTTTTTGCTAAAAAGGTTGCCGCCAAAGAAGTCTTTGGCTCGAACCTCCTCCTCAAAACGAAAAAAGCGCGCGGGAGCGCGCTTCCTCCATGGTCGGCGCTTCGCGCCGACGCGGCATTCCAGAACTGGGTGCGAGATACCGGGATCGGACCGGTGCTCCTTGCTTGGGAAGCAAGTGTACTGCCACTATACTAATCTCGCAATATTCAAAATCTTTCCTTGACTTCCGTGCCGCTCCATTTCCAGCGCCAAAGATATATTGAGATTTTAGCTTCTTTCTGCGATTTTTCAAGCCAGGTTTCAAAATCAGTATTTTCTTTTTGAAGTTCTTCATCGAGCAATGTCCTTCGCGCCTGCGGGGCCAAAACAATTTTTTCAAAGTCTTCAATCGTCCAGCCGTAAAGCTGGGCCGTGGCGTTTTCGATTTTCCCGCGCTCTTCCGGCGAGATGGTTCCAGACACCATTTTTTCGACGATATCATTTCCATTCCCTCTTTTTTCAAGCTCTTTTTTAATCAGGGTGTCTTCAACATAAGACATAAGCACTCCCCGCTCGATGTCTAAATCCGAAACGTTATCTTTATTTAAATCTCTGAACCGCGCGAGCCCGCTCTTTATTTTCGAAAAATCCTCCCAGTGGAAATTTTCTCCTTCAACTCGCAAAACCGGCAAAGAAGAACGAATTCTCAAAAAAAGTGCTGTCAAGACAATAAGCCCCATAATTAGCACTACAAGCTTTTTATTCATACATCACCTGAAAAAATTTTTAATTGATTCCCATACGCTTGCTGGTTTTGCATCAATATCTAAACCGGATGAATCATGCTCAACTATGATCAATACTTTCTCGCCAGGCAAAGTCGCGTTAAACCGGCTTTTTGCTTCCTTTTCCAAAGCTTCTTCGTTATTTAAATCTTCTATTTTTTTTTCGAGTCGCGTTTTTTGGTCTGTAAGCGCTTGATATTCTTCCTCTGCGGCTTTCCTCGCGTTTGTCGCCCTATAAGCGCCGATGCCCATTCTAATAGAGGTCACTAGCAAAAATAAGACAAGGAGAGATAAAAAAAATAAGACGGCGCGCGAGCGCATAATACTCCGTAAACGTCTTCTTTCTTGATAAATTTGCATCCTTTCTATAAAATTTAGAGTATAATGGCGACATTAAGACAAAAGAGGCGCAATCAAGCGATATGGACGGCTGTTACCATTATAGCCGTTTTGTCGATGGTTGCTTATCTTTTTGTTCCGATACTTTAATCATTTCCTTATCATTTTCACAAAAACATCCGCTGGAATGGTAAAACGAGCTTCTTCTTGAAGGCGCTTCTTCCCCTCTTTTTGTTTTTTCCAAAGCTTCATCTTGCGGGATCTATCTCCCCCGTATAAATAACCGGTCACGTCTTTCCGCAGGGCTTTGAGCGTGCGCGAAGCTAAAATCCTTCCTCCTGCCCTGGCTTGGATCTTCAGCGAAAAAAGAGCTTGCGGAATAATTTTGTATAATTTTTCAACGGAACGAAACGCTTCATCCTCAAGTTTAATTCGTGGAACTATTTTGGAGAAAGCGGGAACAATTTCCTCGGCAACAAGCAAATCTAGACGCAATAAATCTCCTGGGCGATTTTCAAGAAATTCATAGTTCATAGACGCATAGCCCTGTGAGGAGCTTTTGAGTTCATCAAAAAAATCGCGCATCAGCTCGCGTAACGGCATTTCGACCGCTAAACTAATCCTGGATTCAGAAAATTTCCGCGTCTCTCCTAAAACCGCTTCATGCTCCTGCAAAAGCTTCATTACTGAAGAAAGTTTTTCCGGGGGCATTAGAATTTCAACTTTAAGCCACGGTTCTTCAATGTCAATTATTTCTCCGGCTTCCGGAAATTTGTGCGGAGAATATATTTCTAAAATGCCTTTTCTAGTTTTCACAGTATATTTAACAGTAGGAGTCGCCACTATCGTAGTCACTCCAAAATCGCGCTTTAGGCGCTCAACCACGATTTCTAAATGAAGCATCCCCAAAAAACCGCAACGAAAGCCCCTTCCCAAAACTCCTGATGATTCTTCTTCAAAAGATAGGGAAGAGTCGGACAATTTTAATCTTTCCAAAGAGCGTCGCAATTCCTCAAAATCGTTTTGATTCTCGGGAAAAAGCGAAGAGAAAACAACTGGCTTAATCTCCTTGTATCCGGGCAATGGTTTCTGCGTTGGGTCGAGAATAGTATCCCCAACGCGTACAACTTTTGCCTCTTTTATATTGGTTACAATATAACCGATTTCTCCCGCTGAAATTTTTTCTGACATCCTCAACTCCGGCCTGAAAAATCCGACTTCGCCGACAATGAAATTTTCTTTTGAAGCAAATAAGCGCAATCGGTCTCCTTTTTTTATATCGCCGTCAAAGACTCTGACATGAGAAATTATTCCACGGTGAAGAGAGTAGTCAAAATCAAAAATCAGAGCGCGCGCCCCTAGGGAAGCTCGGCTTCCGCTTGGAAGCCGAGCTTCCAAATTATTTGGCGGGGGCACTTCTCTAACGATCGCTTCTAACAATCCCAAAACGCCCCCTCCCGTCCGCGCGGAAACTTTAAATATTTCTGCATCGCCAAGAATATTTCTGATTTCATATGTCGTTTCATCAACTCTGGCATGAGGCAAGTCAATTTTATTGATTACGGGGATAATTTTCAAATTGAGCGATCTCGCAAGTTCCACGTTTGATATTGTCTGCGCCTGCACCCCTTGCGTGGCATCCACAAGCAAAATTGCGCCCTCAACCGCCGCCAAAGCGCGGGAAACTTCGTACGAAAAATCTATATGCCCCGGGGTATCGATAAGATTTAAAATATAGCTTTTCCATTCCATCCGAACGGGTTGCATTTTGATCGTTATCCCGCGCTCACGCTCAAGCGGCATTTGGTCTAAATACTGCTCCCGCATTTTTCTGTCTTCCACCGTCTTTGTTATCTCAAGCATCCGGTCCGCGAGAGTTGATTTCCCATGATCTATATGGGCGATTATCGAAAAATTCCTGATGTCACTCATAAATATCACCCACAATGTCCGACACTCGGTGTCGGACATTTGAGGAATTAAGAAAACTTTTAATTTCTTCTTCCCAATCACTGGGATCGTATAATTCAGAAATGATGTTCGCGTTTAAGTATGCTGTCCTTTTCTCTCCCATATAATTTCTCAGGCTGGACCATCTATAATTCTTTAAAAAATTCAAGCCCTTTTTTAAATCCTTGATCCCGTTTTCTTTCCATCCACCCTCCACTAGATCAAGAGGATTCATATGAATATATAGAGGTATATATTTAAACTGATTGCCCTTATTTATTTCAACGACTTTAAAAGATCCTTGAAATAAGTTACCTGACCTATCGTGCAAAGTATTAAAATATTTTGCATATCCCATTTGTAATCTGTGAAGGTATTTCGAAATCCCATTCTCAACTTTTTGCCGAAGCAAGAGATGATAATGATTCGGCATTAAACAATAACACAAGACATCGACTAGAGGATCTTCGAGTGGCTTACTTAATTTTGGGTGTTTAATATCAAAACGTCCTAGGTGATGTTGTCCGACATCAGGGTCATTAAAAATCTTCATATTTATTAAAAACCTCTCGAAATCTTTATTCGAAATAAATATTCTCCTTTTCTCCGTTCCACGGTTGAAGATATGATAAATCTGATTATTCGCAAACAATACTTTCCGCATAATTATATATTACTCTATACCCCAAAATGGTCAACACCGAGTGTCGGACATTTAGTGTCGGACATTTATCAAGGCAATTTTTCCGGTTCGGAAGCGACGATAAAAAGTTTCTTCCAGAAACGGTCGCGGAACGCGTCGTAGAATTCGGAAAATTCCTGGTTCTTTAGGAGCGCTAAGATAATCGCTCCAGAAATTATGCCAAAAATTCCCGCAAAAAATCCCTGCATAAAAATTCCGATAAAGGTATCGAGATCAAAAAATCGCGCAAGAATCCTTAGAGAATAATAAGCCACCGCCCCCAAAACAGCGCTTGAAATCACGGAATCCCGCAACGATCTGCTTATCTTTGAGGAAATATCGCGAATTTCGAAAGTTTTTCTGAAATATATCGCAAGCAGAAGTAAATTTACGGCGCTCCCGAGCGAAATCGCTAAAGGCAGAACCAATACTCCCCCTTCAGAAATATCCGCTACGCGAAGCCAGGATAAAAATAAATCTCTGAAAAGAAAAGAATTTTTAAAAAGATTTAAAAGCCACCATGCCGACGCGATACTCGCGACAGATGAAAAGAAATTCATAATGACCGGAAGATAAGTATGTCCCGAAGCGTAAAACGCCCGGATATAAAGCATCAAGAGGCCTTGAGATAATATTGAAAGGGAAAGAAGAAGCAAGGCGGCAGCCGTGAGGCGAGTATCCATCCACGAAAAGGCGCCCGCGCCCAAAACAACGCGCACTATCTGCGCGCGGAGCACAATGAACAAAATGGTTGCCGGCAGAGACCAAAATAAGATATGTCTTAAAGCGAGCGAAAAATGATCAAGAAAATCTTTGGTGCCGTTCTTAACATACAGAGCGGCCATGGTCGGGAAAGCGGAAACTGAATATGAAAGGCCAATCACGGAGAGAGGAACCGATTGGAGATTGGCCGCGAAATTAAAAACAGACACTGCCCCGGGTCCTAGGGTGCTTGCCATCGCCGTAATCACGCTCACGACAATCTGGTTCAATGAGAGGCCGAGAGTCCTCGGAAAAGAAAGTTTTAGAGACTCGATAACATCGCCTGAAACTCTTGGGAAGCGCGGCGCGATCGAGAAACCTAGAGAAAAAACAGTGGGCAATTGTATTGCAAGATGCATTAAAGCGCCCAGAACAACTCCCCAAACTATGCCGTATAAGCCGAATTTTGGCATTAAGAATAAAATGCCTATAATAATCCCTAAATTATAAAAAAGAGGAGACACGGCATATATATAAAACCTGCGGAATGATTGAACAACCGATGAGGCGAGATTAGAAAGGCCTAGAAGGAGCGGGGACAAAAGAAGAATTCGAGATAAATTGATCGTTGACGCCTGTTCCTCTCCAGAAAAGCCGGGCGCGAAATACGGCACTAATATTGGCATTAAGAAATAAGCTACAACTACAAAGAAACTCGTGCCGACAAAAAAAAGCGAAAAAATATTTCCGAAAAATTTTTCAGCTTCCTTGTTATCTTCAGAAAATTTTTTAAGCAGGACTGGAATGAGAGCTGTGGAGGCAGCGAAGAAAAGAGAAATTGTATAAATAAGGTCCGGAATCCTAAACGACGCGTAATAGATATCGAGGGCTCTAGAGGCGCCGAAGTCGGCGGCAAGCAAACGGTCCCTGAAAAGAGACAGGATATCGGCCAATAATCCGGCGATCGCCAATACAGCAGCGCCCTGAGTGACGCTTTTTAGCTCACTTCCGAATATAGAAAGGAGATAATTCACCATTATTGCTTAACTGGGACGCTCGGTCTTTTCTCGGGAGCCGGAGGAGCGATTTCGAAAAGGGGATCCTTGCCGGCGGACAGATTTGCGATTATTTTTTTAACTTCTGTGTTAGTTGGATTTAATTCTTCTATCTTCAGAAAATGCTCCAAGGCTTTATTCTTGTTCCCTTGTTTCGCGTATATAAGGCCGAGAAAATAGCGCGCATTGGAGTAGCTAGGAATAATGCTTACTGCTCGCTCCAAAACAATCTGAGATTCTGCCAACTGCGCATTTTGGTAATAAAGCAATCCGAGCTGGAAAAGAACGCCAACATCATTTGGGGCAAGATAAGCGGTATTTTCAGCGCTCTTAATGGCGCCTGCGATATTTCCTCTTGTCGCGTCAATCTGCGCGCTCAAGAAATGCGCCTCAGCATAATCTTTTTTTATATCTATCGCCTTATCCAAAAATTCCTTCGCCTTAGACAAGTCATTTTTAAGAATTTCTACGCGGGCCCCCGCAAGATATGCTTCTGGGTTTGTCTGCGCGGTTTCCGCCGCTTTAGCATAAGCGTTTTGCGCTAATTCAATTACCCCCTGGATCCGGAATGGAATAACGGCTTCGTAAACTTTGCCCAAATTCATCCAGTTCAATGAGTCGATTGGGTTGATGTTGCTTGCTTCTTGCGCCTTATCAATTGTATCTGTCAGAACGCTTTGAAATTGGGTCCTTTTTTCCTCATCTGTCGCGGATGAATCAACGATCCTTTGGAGTTTTAGCAATCCCAGATCGGCATATCCTCGCAAGTACATATCGCGCTTGTCAAATTTAATCGTTCTTGTAAACGCGTCGCCAGCGTTATCCAAATCTCCGGCATTCGCGTATTTAACCCCTTCCCCATATAAAATTGAAGCATAATATTTTTGGGCCAGTATCGATACCCATGATGCGCCGAGAACAATGAAGAATATTAGAAGAAGCGCTCCCACAAAACCAGCAATTGATCTTTCAAAGAGGGATATTTCAAATTTTTCCAGAATACCATTCTGCATCGCGAGCCCAAGAAATAATCCGGTCAAGAGGAAGGTTGGGAATATTAGCGCGAAACCTCCAGCATAAAGAAATGCGAAAACCCACATATACAAAGATCCTCCGAACGTCGCCAAAATTAGAAAAGAAGAAGAAGGAGTCGATTTCACCAGCCCTTTAAAGCCGTAATAAAGAAGGAACCCAAGAAAAACCAAAAGCGAAAGGGTGCCGACAAGCCCGGTTGTAACAAGAATTGTTGGGACAAAACCATATCCAGCATTGAATCTTGCCTGCCAAAAAGGCGTGGACAGAATTTCCAGAGGCCTGTGCTTAGCCCACGCATACGCAAAAGTATTTGGGCCGTAGCCGAAAGCCGCGTTCTCTGATAGCGAGCCAGCCGCTGTTTTAAGCGTAAACTCAAGATTCGGGCGAACTTCAATGAATTGTATCTTAAGCTGATCTCCGATATCGCCTATAAGCTTGCCGGAAAACAGCATTACGAGAGAGATGAGCAAGATTGCAAAAGTTACCCGAAAAATATTAGATGTGCCTCTGCCTTGGGAATAATGATACGCAAGCAGAACGATCAGTATCCCGGAAAGCGTCCACCAAACAAGGCTAAGATTAACAAGCGCGGTCAGTATCAGCGATGAAATCAAGATGACCCATAGCGCTGTTTTGAGATAAGATCTTGGGAGAAATTCGAGAAAAATTGAGGAAAGTAAAACCACAAGGCCGGAAAAAATACCGAGCTCGTTCCACGATCCAAATAAATTAGCGGTTGCCGCGCCGCCGACCAAAGACCAAAGAGGAACTTTCAATAATGTTTGGAAAATCTGGAAAATAGCCAGAACCAGGAAAGATCCTAAGAGCGCCAAGATCGTCCTGAAAGTTTTTTCCTCTGAATCAATTATCAAAAATGCGAAAATCAGCGTCAGGGCGAAAATGCCAATCGCGGAAAGTGTCCCCGGCTCGGAACCTATCCCCGAAAAAGAAACGTGCGTGGATTTCGAAATAAGGCCCGAAACCGCGACGCTCGCGATAAAAACCAAAAGAAAAACTCCAATAAGGCTTTTAGGAATCTTTATTCCCCCTGACTGAAGAGCGGAGATAAAATATATAATGCCGATTATTAGGACTCCGAAATAAACCAAGTAGCTTTTGCTAAGGGCTACTGGAAAAACGGTATACGGCAAGACAAAGAACGGGAAAATAAAAGTAAGGACATAAAATAACCACTCGCTGGCATTGGAACCAAAGCCCGCCACTTGTTCTCTAAATCTTTCTAACATAGAATTTTATTAACGATAATAGGCAAATAATAACATAATTTTAAATAATGCTTAAGAAGGTGTCGAGTGTATATCTGAAGATAAAAGATGCCGCAGTTTTTCTTGGAGTCAGCCCTGAAACATTGCGGTTCTGGGAAAAAAATAAGAAACTTTCGTGCGCGCGGGATCCGAGAAACAATTACAGATTATACAAAATAAGCGTGCTCCAAAAATTCAGGGAAATCCGAAAGAGAAAATACAATAAAAGCAAGAAAAGTTGACATCGGGATAAACTTGAGTATAATGAGCGGAGATACGTTGGGTGATCGCCCCGCCATAATGCGCAAGCTTTAGGCGCGGGAGGAAAGTCCGAACACCAATTTAAAATGGCAATGGCTAACGGCCATGCTTTGCCATAATAAGCAAAGACGGAAAGTGCCACAGAGACAATACTAACCGCGATTAATATCGAGGTGAAAGGTGAAAAGTGTCCTTCAAAAGGATTCGCTCCGGACGCAAGGTCGGAGCGTGGAAAACCCTGCCTGGTGCAAGGCCGTGCTCTCTCGATATATCGACATTTCGAAATTTCGAGTGGGAGTGCCGCTTCAGTTTCTACCGTAAGATAGATTCGAGATAAATGATCACACAGTCCGACTTAGGTCGGACGGACAGAATTCGGCTTATAGACGTATCCATAAATCAAAAATCGCTCGTAATGGAGCGATTTTTGATTTAGAGTTTCTTCGAGCGCCTTAAGAATGCCGGGATCGAATCCCATTCGGAACTCTCTGGTTCCTGTTTTTGAATATTCTCTTCGTTTTTTGTTCCGTCTTTTTCGGCGCGAGCAGATTTAGAGCTCTCGGAAAATAAAGATGGGCTCCTGCCGAAGCCAACGGGAAAGCCCGAGGCAATAACAGTAACCTTTACCTGCCCAGATTTTAATCTTTCGTCGCGAACCGCTCCGAATATGATCTTGGCCTCTCGATCCACGTTTTCCGTAATGATTTTGGCCGCCTCCTGCACCTCCCACATAGAAAGGTCGTCTTTTCCGGAAATCGTAAACAAAACGCCCTTGGCTCCTTCAGCGGAAACCTCGAGCAAAGGCGAGTGGACAGCCATACGCGCCGCCTCCTGTGCCCTTGACTTCCCATGCGAGACACCGATTCCGATTATCGCTGAGCCTGAATTCAATAGAATAGTCCTGACGTCCGCGAAATCAACGTTGACTATGCCCGGCGTTATTATCAAATCCGCGATACCCTCAACTGCCTGCCTTAAAACTTCATCGCACATAGCAAACGCCGCCAAGAAAGATGTATCCCTCTCGACAATGCTCAAAAGGCGGTCGTTTGGAATTACTATCATCGCGTCAACTGCTTTCCTCAAACGCACCAAACCCTCCTCCGCGATATTTTTTCTGACGTCCCCTTCAAAAGAAAATGGTTTTGTAACAATCGCGACTGTCAATATGCCTAAATTTTTCGCAACCTCTGCGACAATTGGCGCCGCACCCGTTCCAGTTCCTCCACCGAAACCGCATGTGACAAAAATAAGATCTGCCCCGCGGACCATTTCTTCGATTTCCCTTTTGGATTCTTCCGCGGCCATTCTGCCAAGCTCCGGATTCATTCCGGCGCCAAGCCCTCGCGTAACTTCTTTCCCAATATGAAATTTTTTCTGGGAGAGAGAATTATGTAAATCCTGCGCGTCCGTATTTATAGAAATAAAATCAACGCCCTTAACTTTGGAGCGGATCATGTGATCCACGGCATTTTGTCCCGACCCCCCGACTCCTATTACCTTGAGCCGGGCGGATGTCTCAAATTCTGGCTTAACCTGGGGCATAGTTATACCTAAGACTATACTCGAATAATTTAGCGGTCAAGCCCCATTTTATGCTAGAATTTGGGCTATGAATCCATACGAATCAGGACAACTAGAACAGAAAATAGACTTAGATTTTGCTCACAGGCGGGCTGAAAAAGTTTTAAACGAAAACGCAATCAGAATGGGGGAGTTTGGTGATATCTATAATGTAGGAGATGATATTGCATATGTTGAAGAGAAAGAAAAACAGTTTGCTTTAAATAATACTTCCGCACAAATCGAGCAAAAAAAGAGAGCAGATATTCTGGAAGCCGCTCTTCTAGAAGAAATTGAGCTTGGCAACTGGCTCGGAGAAGATACAGAAACTATTAAGACAACAAAATATGACGATATTAAGAATGGCATAGATGCCATCGTCGAGTTTAAAGAAGAAGAAAGAAGGGCATATCATTTAGGACTTGCTTTGGATGTGACTTTTTCTATAGATGTTGATAAAAAACTTCAACGAATAAAAGAAGGAATTGCAAACGGAAAACTCCCAAGTATAAAATACTTCAAATCCTCTCATATGGGATTTAGGGGTGAACTGAGTGAAATTCCAGAAGTCGTAATAGGCATTGACCAACAAAAGACTCAAGAGATGACCGATGCATGGATAAATAAAGACCGGAAACGGCTTAATGGCCTTCCGGTTAAAAACATTGTTTTATCCGAAATCCTCCTTCAACTGGACAGCTTCAAGAAATTTGCGGCGAGAAATAAGCAACCTGGAATCGCTTCAAGGTATGGCCAAGTAGAAAAGTTAGTAAAAAGCATTGTTGATGAAAAAAACATCTCCCCTGAATATGACAGGGTGCTAATGAGTATAGAAAGTTCTCTAAGAAATATTTAATTAGGTTAAAACCACTCTTAAACGCAAAATTTCTTCCTCAATCGCGCGCTCGATTTTGGAAGCGAGATTCGGAACGCGCGCGGAAGTTTCGGCGACAATTTCCTCCAAATCCGTGTTTTGTTCGTGAAGCGCTTTTTGTATTTTCTCTGCGTCGTCGTCCGAAATATTCGCGATCAGGACTCCAATCAAAACTTCTTCGAGTCTCTTATCAACTTTCGCCAAAATTTCCTCTCGCTCCCCTTCGGGAAGATTTTCTAATCCTAATGCTTTTTCAAGCTCGCTTTTTTTCTTTAGCATTTCTTTCTCTAATTATATCATCAATAATTCTCAGTTGCGGGTTATAAAATGAATTGATCCCATCTATCCTCACGGTTCTGATATCCCGTTCTCCAGGTTTAACCTCCTCTTTTGGAAAAGTATCTTGAATAATCTTTATCTGATCATTTTTCTCGTCTTGAAGCCTTTTTCTTTCTTCGTTAATATCCTCGTCGCTCATTTTGTCATAAATATCCTTCATTTCATGATTACTGATTTCCCTCGGCGTTCCTCCGCCAGTGTTAGTGGTGTTGTTATTGCCTTCTCTTCGAATAACTATTCCCTCTCCCCCGCTATTGTTTCTTTGTTGTTTTGGTTTTTGGCGTGCGGCTTCAAATAGATTAGCTCTCAAAGAACCTTCAACGCCAAAAGCCGCATTAGTTATTTTTTCAGTGTCCCTCTCGCTCAAATTACCCTTGAAATCGATTTCTGGAACGGGTGTTTTTTCCACTCCTGACCTATATTCCAATAAGCCTGAGTCGGGATTTAATTTCGGAGCAGGATAAGGTGCCTCATTTCCAATTTCCGAACCACGATACTCCTCGTTGGTATCTATATTTTGCTCTTCCCTTCCCCCCTCTTCTCCCTGAAGATAAGGCGCCTCATTACCAATTTCAGTTCCTCGAATTTCTTCGAAATTTTCTTCATTTTTGGAAACTATTTTTCCCCTACGCTCTCTAAATAACGCAGAAATATTTTTCTCGACAACAGAATTAAATCTATTTTTCAGATCTTCGTTATTATTTAAATAATTGCGCAACGGCGGATAAATATTCATAAATACAGCGCGGGTTTTTCCCTCCCTGTCTTGTTTTTTAATTTTTTCTCTTTCCTCGGGCGACAATTTATTTTTATACCAAGATTTTAGTTCGTCAAAACTGTCAAATTTTTCCCATTCTCCGCCCCTGTGGCCCGTTATAATGTAACTAACCCATCCGGGTTTGATATCAAGTTTTTCACCTCTCAGAAATTTATAAAGTGGGTCTTTCGAAAGTCTTTTACTTCTCTCTATTTGCGTTTCATTAAATTCATCCGAGGCTCTCTCGCCTACAGGCTGGTCAATAAGTCGCTCGTCTAATTCAAAATATTCTTTCGTTTCTTTTGCCGTCGACTCGGTTTTTCCTTCTACTTTTTCTTCCGGCTTTTTAAAGTCGTCCAAATATTCATCCGATGCGCTAACGCCGCGTTCGCCCTCATCGATATATGGTTCCGCTGTATTTGTCCGAGAATTTCGCGCTAGCCGATCCGGATCTATTTTAAAACGCTCGCATGCTCCTCGAAAAGACGAGTCGAAATCAAATTTGGGATCATAAATCGGCACGCCAGCTTGTTTTGCTTCTTTATAAACCATGGCGAGAGCTTTCATGCGAAGCTGCCCAAAAGATAATCTGGAACTTCCTTCAGGAATTCGAGGCTCTTCTCCAAATCCAATGCCCATCATTATTTTGCCATCTAAATCTTTTACTTGCTCAGTAAATGGGGGGATTCCAGTATCGTCAAAGGAATCTTTATTATCTCTGTATATTTTAGTAAGGGCGGATATGACTTCTTTTTCTTCAAGCTTATCAAAATAGATAACCATCTTGTCTACACGATTAAAAGTATTAGCGCTGCCCTGGCGCGGAACCTTCATATCTAAATGCGCGCCGCTAACGCCGAAATCAAGAATGGCTTTTTGTAGGACAGCGGACAATTTTTCCGGCTTGAGATTAAGATAATACCTCCCGATTTCTTTGGAATGATGCTCCCCATTTAATCTATAATATGACCAATATAAATCCCCCAGAAGCTTTGTCTTTGGATCATTCCACTCTTTAACCATTTTTTCGATCTTCTCAATCGATTTTCTATAATATAGGGCTTTTTCGTTGAAATTTTCATCTTGGCTACTGTATTTTAGATTCTCACGGCTCTGGCTATAGAATTCGTGGTAGAAGAACTCATCGAGAAGATATCCTTCCTTGAATTCCGCTTCAATTTCTCTTTCATATTTCTTTGCGAATTTTAGGAAATCTTCTTTTATATTTCTTGCCTCCTGGGCTCTAGATTCGAGCTCTTCAGCTCCAACCTGAATTTCTTCCTTCAATTCGACGTATTCATCTTTTTTCTTCGGCTCCGGCTTTAGATCAGAATTCCCTCCATTGAAATCTTCAGCGTTGCGGTATTCGCGGACTGGTTCTTTCTTTTTCATTTTTCTTTCGCGATATTGCCTGATTTTGAATGCCGCGCCAATACCTGCGATCTCGAGAAAATCTTTAAGCCAAGAATGAGTTGCCTTCTCCGCCGCTTTAACTGCAGCCTTATCTTTATACAATTCCGATCCCTCTTGATAAGCAAGCTCCTGCGCAATACTTTCTTTCGCATCATTGACAGCCACTGCCGCCTCGTCGCTCGCTATTTTTAAAATTCTTTCAGAAAAATTATTATCTCCATGGAAAGCAGAGCTATAGTTTAAAGTCTCTCCCCAAGTCTTATCCCCGATTTTTGAAGCATATTCTGCCTTAATATGCTCCTTGCCAGCTGATGTAAGCAGTTGCGCTTTCTCTATCGCGGACTTAATTTGTTCCCCAAGAAGATTAAGCTCATCTCCCGGATTCAATGCCTTCCCCTCAAAAAGATTTTTGAGCGCGTCCTCCGCGTATATGAGCTGGCTTTTATCCAAAGCAATCTCAATCCCGAGCGCTTGTTTTTGGGAAATATAATCGTGGATCAGATTTCGCGACATCGTTGTAAGGCTGTCCCCATTATCCGCCATTGTAAAAAATTCTTTCGCCTCCAGCCCTGCGATCCCTTCTGCAAGGGCGCTCTCGTGGGTTTTTGAATATACGTCCGAAATTTCGTCCTGAATTTGCGATTTAACTTCATCCGACAAAGACACGCCCGCTTCTTTTGCGGCCTTCGCGATTTCTTTGGCATCCTCTGCTCCGAAAATAAAATGACTAACAGTGCTTCCGAGTACCCCCCCTAAAGCTCCGTAGATGGCACCCCTTGCTACCCCGCTTCTTACTTTTTTCCAATCGATTGAATCAGCTTTTATTTCTTTCCTAAGAGCTTGATACAATTCCGCTTTGTATCCGCTGAAGGTTTCGATTTTTCCGAATTCCGGATAGCCGGTTTGCAAAATATCCAGCGATAAATATTCATCCAGCTTTTTTTTGATATTTTCATTCGACGCACCAATCTCCTTTGCCTTGGCTAAAACTTGGTCTTCAGATAATGGATTTTCTTTCAGTCTTTTCTTTTCGGAAATAATAGTTCTAACAAATTCTGTGGATCCTCCAGCCAAAGTTCCGGCACCCATTGCTGCAAAAAGGCCTCCTGATGCTCCTATCCCCCATTTTGCCAAAAGCCGAACGCCGCTTCCAGTTGCAAACCCAGCCCAGAATTTCAAAGAATCAGCGCCGAAAATTTTCTTAACGTTGGCTTTAGTTAAAATTTTCTTGGGATCTAAATTTAACCCCTCGTACTTTTTCTTTAATCCCGCAAACTGCTCGCCCAGAACAGCGCCCATTTCCGCCAGAGCTTTTTTCGCTCCAATCCCTTTCTCGTCCTTATTGAATAGATCAGAAATTCTTTCCTCATGCTTTGAAAAATCAATTACTCTCCCTCTTTCTCGGGATATCTCCGCGCTTGCCTTTTGGCCGCTTTCGTCCAATTTAAAAGGCCCAACTTTATATTTTTTGTCGCGCTTGGCAAATTCGCTATATGCAAAAATCTTCTCGCGATCTGAGTCCGTAAAATCTTTGTCCAAAACAGAGAGCTCAAGTTTCCCTTTTTTTGCGGCTTCTTCGAGTTGCCCCGATATAATCCTCTCCGTATCTTTCTTCACGGCCTCCGCATTTTTAGGATCAGGATTTTCGACTTTGATTCTATCCCAATATTTTCCAGACCAAATCTCCTCTGGAGATTTTGGTTTTTCTGCTGTTTTTTCAGGCCCAGAAACTATTTGGGCATCCTCCGATTTGGACTTATCAATATCAAATTTTCTCGCTTCCATTGCCATATCTCAATTAAAACATGTATTTCGCTTTGTGTCACCGAAAAACTGAATCCTTTGCCCCAAACTTAGTTTAGGTCACGTCCACAAATTATGTCGAGGACTTTAAATGAGATTGTGTTTACTTCTTATCTTGAATCTTCTTCATATAAGATGAGAAGCTTTCATCCACATTTTTTAAATGAGCGTACAATAATAAGATCTGATTCTTATCTGCATTCCTCAATGCATTTAAAATTATTTCGCGCTCTTTCTTTTCAATTAATCCGGATAACAAAGCATTCGCAATATCATCTTCAATCTTTTTCCAATCTGGATTCAAATTAGAAACTATAAAATAGAAGTCGCCAAACTCCTTAGAAAGGGTTTTGGCAACAGCCCCAATATAACCCTCGTCGTCTGGAGAAATGTATTCAATTGAGTCAAGTAAAATATTATTCTCTTCTCTACCTATAATGAGCTCCGGTTTTATATGAGAAAGCCTCGCCATAAGACGGTCTGAATCTGGGATAGAAATAAGGTCGGCTTCAAAAAAACCACCTCTTCTCCAAATGGAGCCACAAAAAGTTGAATTATCTTTCCGAAATATTCTAATATTCTGGCTTTGTAACATCGCGTGTTTTTTCTTTACTCCACATAAATTGTCTAGTTTTTTGAGCAGCATTTGTCGGATCCCAATTTTTGTCTTTTGTAAATTCTCGAAGAAATTCGCGCATATAATGAAACCTGACGGGGTCTTGCGCCGAAAAAGATTCTGGATTTAAGAGAAGCTCCCTGAATGATTCAGCAAAATCTTCTCTTCGTTTAAATTCTTCCTCAAAATAACGGTACAAAATTGGAGTTTTGATGTTTTTGGGATATTGAAATGATTCCTTCCCAGACATCTTCCTGGCCTCGCCCCAATCTACTGACGCCGACGAGGAAACTTTATTATTTTCCGATCTCTCTGGATCAATCACATGGCCTAATTCGTGTAAGAACACATCTAGCCCTACCCGAGCTCCTCCAAATTCTATAAAATTTTTTTCTACTTTAATTACCGATTTCCCAGTCTTGAGTTTATCAACATATGCGCGAGCCTTGCCTTCCATCCCATAAGCATAATAGCCGACTTCTTCATCAGAGTAGGTAACCGAATCAAGATTTTCTGATAAAATCTTATGAATTGTTTTTGTATCAAAATACTGATTCAGGATATGCCAAGAATCTTCCGCAGTAAAACTCGTTTGCTCAGTCTTCATTTTCAGTGAAAAATCTTTTCTCCCTTCGAAAGCATTAAGAAGATTTCTGAGTTTATCCAGATCCTTTTCATGAATCTTATCCTTCCCCGCAAAACTGTCAAAATAAAACACATCGGATCCGTTTTCATTCGCATGCCCAATCCCTTCGGGAGAAAAAACTTCAACTATCTTCAGCGACATTTTCTCAACATCAGCCTTTGGCCCCAAATCTAATTTTATATTAAGATTTTCGCCAGTCTTTTTGGGTACCTCCACAAAGATTTCGCGAAACCACTGCTCCAGTTTAAATTTTGCCGCTTGGGAATCCACGTTTTTTTCAATTTCTTCCGCCTTTACACTCCCCTCCCATTCTCGAGCAATTTGGCCTTTACTCGTCCCCTCAATCCCAGCAAGGTGCCCCGCCATAAACATAACAGTTACCATAGCGGTATTAGAAAACTTTTCTTTCCATTTTCTCCGTTTCTCTTGAAAACCTGCGGATGATTCACGATCATTTTGACGTGACTCATTATTAACGCGCTTCTCAATACGACTTACGCTGAATTCTAGCGAAACTTCCTCTGGCACTTCTGTTGGCTGTTCTGGAAATCGAAATGATTCCATAAAATATTTTACGTCCCCTTATGCCTCCTTCTAATCTCCTCCTCAACCTCGTCTCTAGTGCGGGCGAATTTGGAGAAAAAATAGATTTATTTATTTATAAATATCTTTCCTGTGACCTACGCGCAAAACAAAAATCATATCTTTTTCTACTTCAAAAATAATTCTATACTCGCTAATTCTAAAGCGGAACTTGTCGGAATAACTGCCCTTCAAACGATCGGCCCAGCGGAGAGGATTTTTCTGAGAAATAAAAAAGTCTAATTTCCGACGGAGTTGTTCTTGCGTATCATGATCCAATTTCAGCCAATCAGATTTCGCGCGTCTCGAAAAAAATATCTTCATCTAGCAATGGCTGCTTTTTTGAAACGCCCAGTCTTTGTATCAAACGAAAATACTTTCCCTGATTTTACATCACGAATCCCCTCCTCAATCGTCGCTCGTAGGGCAATGGAGTTTCTCATCTCTTCATCCTCTATCAATTCTTCCAGTTTCTTCCAGTCTTCCATGGGAATCATGACTATAGGCTTACCTTTAAAACGGGATTTTTCAATTTTCTTGTCAATGTTTTGTATTTCTCTCAAAGTCATATGTCCACTATAACCAAAAATAAATAAAAGTCAAACACGGATTTCGCTCCGTGTCAGTGAAAAGCTTACGCCCCAAACTTAGTTTAAATCACATCCAAAAATTATGTTGGGAACTTTGAATGAGATGATTTTTATCATAATATTTTTGTTGGATTGTCTTCAGCCTCAAGATAATATCCTCCTACTCGATTATATCCTCCAATTTTTTTATATGTTCCAGAACTACTCTGCAGCCCAGCAAGAAAATCTGATGAAGGCAGATCGTTATTTTTTTGCCCAAGCACCACTTTCTCAACACCTACATCTCTTGCATATTCTTTAATGTATCCCTGCAATTTTAATGTAAGTTGATTTGTAAAGTTAGTGCTATATAAAGTATTTGATTCGATATTATCGACTACTAAAACATTTTCTCCTTTGTCATCTTCTCCTAGCCAACACCACGCCGCAGTTACAGGTTCTCCTTTAGCTTTGTCCCAAATTTGAACAATCTGAATACCTAAATCGGTGTTATAGTCTGCGATCGTAGACTCTCCGCCATCAGCATAATATCCCCTCTCGATCGAAATGCAACATGGAGAATAATTTGCTTGATACAGATCAATGTCGGGATTCCTTGACCATACCGAAATTTTCATAGGTCTGCCTTCGAGCGCTTCTTTATCTTTGTCTGCCTTTTCAGAAAATAGATTAAGGAGAGTATTTCGATCAGTGCGGTAATGACTTAATCCTTCTTCCATTCCATTTTGAATTTCTTGAATAACAGCTTCTCCCCGTTCCTCGCCAAGTACAGGAGAAATTGTAGGAAGAAAATTTTTTTCGAAGTCTTCTATCCTCCGTCCTAAAACCGCGAACTCCTGTTTTATTTTTTCCTTTTCCGTAGAAACCGCGCGCTTTGATTTTAAAATACGATCGGGATCTGCGGATTTTTTCGATATTTCTTCTTCAAATTCGTGTTCGGCGGCGATAAGGCTCGTATGAGTGCGGTCTAGTTCAGCTCGCAAATGAAGAAAGCCATCAATGTCGCCCATTAATTTATCCCAAACAGAAATTTTTTTCAACTTATCTTTCTTTCTTTGTAAACTCTCGATTCCCTTTGCAATTCCTTCTGCTTTCTTCTGATTACCGCCTTCTTGAGCAGAATGTCGCTCTTGTTCAAGCTGATGAATTTGCTCATCTATCTTCGTTGGATCTTCAACGAATACAGCCCCGCCAGAAAATTCTTTCTGATATTCTCCGAGAGCTTCTTTTATATTATTGCCGTACGCCTCTAACGTTTCTTGAATTCGAAATAACGGAGTGGCTACAGATTCCGAAAAACGAGTTTGATTTTCCGCCTCCAGAAAGAAATCATCTTCTTTATGATAATTAAGCCATTCATTACTATCTATTCCAGCCTCCTGAATTGCACGTAGAATGTCCGGATTTTGTTTCCATTCAATTAGTCTCTGTTGCATTGCAGTGCGAAACCCCGCCGTGTCTAGTTTTATAGATGGGCTAATTTTTAAAACTTCTTCCTTACTTTCAAATAGGAAAGAGATATTTTCTTTGGAAGGCGCATCAAATTGCTGAAATTTTAACAGAAGTTTTGCTCCAAAACGTGGATTTTGCGCGACAGCTTCAAGTAAAAATGGGTTTTCACGAACGACCTTAAAAATGTCATCTTGAGAATCGAGGAGCGGGAAGACGGAAAACAGCACATCCGGTGATTTTTGTGCCTGCGCGTAGAATTCTTCTGATACATCTTTGAAACGATCTAAAAATCCTTTGAGTGCAGGAAATGTTTTCAAAAGTTCTTCGGATGAAACATGTAGAGCAAATTCTTCCTGCATTTCTAACGCAATTGAAAAACGCCTTTTTTCTATTGCTTCAAAAATAGATTTTTTAACTAGCTCATTGATAAAATCCTTTTCAAAATGAAATTGTTCGGCGATTCTTCGGGCTGAAGAAAAGCCTTGACCATAATTTCCACGTAGCGTACCCTCAAATGCGCGATTAGCCGCTTCCCTTAACTCCTTTTCGCCAAATGAAGGAATGGCCTGCTTTAGACGCTTGAGTTCTGCCATTGAATCTAATGCAATAAATTTCGAAGCAATATCTTTCGCAGAATTTTCTAAGATGTCTGGAGAAACGGAAAATCTCGTAACTATATCTAGCGCCCAGTAAATACTGCCGTTTTCAAGCGCTTTTTGAACCCCTTCTTCAGCCGCTTCGCGAACCGAATCTCCTTGAAGAAAAGAAGAATCCAGAGGAAAATTTTCTTCCAATTTTTTCATACCTTCGTCATCGCCTCTAATTCCCTCTGTCAACAGCTTTAGAAAAGTCTCTTCGACACCCTTTTTTATTTCTTTGTCATTTAGAAATGCGTCAGGCGAGCTAAATTTCTCTTTTATGTTTACTATCTCATTAACTCTATTGATCGTTTCTCTTCCACTCAATTGAGAATAAAACCATTTTGAATTGAGCACAAAGAGCACGCCCTCGCGAGCCGCGTTTTGGATTTCTTTTGGAGGCGGGGAAAGTCGTAAGCGATATTTTAGTCTGTCGGATATGCCGCTTTCACCACGCCAAAGGGATTTCAAGAGTGTAGAATTTCCTAATTCTTGAATTACAGGATTACTTACAAATTCGTCAGAGAATTTAAAGCCCTCTGTGATTGAAACGGCATCACGATTTGAATTTGATCTGTCATCATCGCTGGCACTTTTCCTAAGAGCTGCAATTAATCCTTTTTCTGCTGCTTTATTCACATCTGGTCGATCCCTGAACTCAGGCCAATTATTTCCTCTAAAAAATTCGCCATGTATCATGGACGTATTACTTATATTGCCTCTCTCGAGGCTTCTAAGCATTTCTTCGTCAGCTGCTTGTTTCATCCATTCCTCAGAAATTACAGGAAATTCTTTTGATTTCAAAAGATTCTTTGTCTCATAAATTCGCCCTTCTCGAAGTTGTTTCTTAATCCCGTCCTTCGCCGCTTCAATAATTTTTGGATCAGACAAAGAATTCTCAGGAAGAAGAGGCAGGAATCTATCCAATGAAACCTTAATATCATCCTCCCCATGCTCCCTGAGTCTAAAAGCAAGATTATGTTTTATAGCAGATTCAATTTCTGGATCCTTTTTAGGATCGAGAAGCGCATCTATAGTCACTGAAATCTTACCGGGCGATTCAACCTGATTTAACATCTTTAGAACTGTTCCTTTAACAAGCTTTTGAAGCTCATTTTCTGGAAGAGAAATCCCATCCCTAATTTTGGAGATTTCTTGCAGGAGATTTCCTTTTGATTGCCAATTCTCTCGTAGAATATATCTTTCTACTGCTCTTTCCCCGTAATAAATCAGTAAGTCGCGCGGCAAATTCTCGTTTTTTGCTTTTTTAAGCCAATCATCGAAAGTAACCCCACCATGCTCATCTGTAATTTCTTCAACGAGTTTTTTCTGCTCTTCGGTAACATGAACTCCCGCCGTTTCGAGATCTGTTGCTATTTGTTGTACCGGCGTGTTTTCTTTTAATAATTCTGGAGTTTCTTTCATAACTGTCCAGTATGCCTTCTTCTAATTTCCTCCTCGACTTCGTCTCTCGGGCGGGCGAATTTGGATCGGGAGAGTTGCTTGATATATTCCGCCATCTCGGGATTGCCCTTTTCGGGAGCAATGGTTTTTATATTGAAGGGCTTTGAGGTTTGCCCATCGACAAGCAATTTTAAGTATGCGTTTCGGTTGTCTATATTCAAAAGGTCGGGCGCAGTAAAAGTCGGCGCGAACTGCTTCTCCATATATTCCCCGTCGTCCGAGCCGATCCTAAACGAGCATATAGAGCCGACGTTCCCGAAAACCGCTTTTTGAATATCTTCCTCAAGCTGACCAATGAACTGGTGCGTTAATATCAAATCGAGTTTATATTTCCTCGCCTCGGACAAAATCGTCGCGATGGATTTCGTCGTCACATTTTGAAACTCGTCGATATATAGATAGAAGTCCTGCCGTTCTGCC
>Ga0209343_10002222_pt1 | contig 25256 bp, 21 predicted proteins | sample RifCSPlowO2_02_FD_184026 | JGI IMG/M metagenome (GOLD analysis project Ga0209343, IMG submission 184026) | Groundwater microbial communities from Rifle, Colorado - Rifle CSP2_plank lowO2_0.2 (SPAdes) (version 2) | ecosystem: Environmental > Aquatic > Deep subsurface > Groundwater | place... | reverse complement strand
TTAGTATATGGGTTGATGTAGATACAGAATACAGTATTCCACCTGTAAATTTTATATTAAAACAAAATGAATATTTAGCTTTATTCATATTACGTAAATTAAATGTATGGAACAATATTGATAATACATGCGTTATAACAGCCGAAAATTTGACAAATATAGTCAAAGCTTATTGTAAGAATATATACATGTTTATGGATGTCATAAACGATACGCATCCAAAATTATTTAATTTAATGAATCAAAATAATTTAAAATTTACATTAGAGCATCTACTTTTGGTTGTTGATAATAATTATTTCGGAACATTAGAAGAACTAGATCAACTTTATGGCTTTTTTTCAAAGCATGGTTATAATATTACAAGTAGGGAATTAGCGTATATGGCTAGTAAATCATATGCAAGTGATGTTAAAATGGGATATTTAATTGAAATTTTAATGCCGAGATATAACTATACTTTTAATAGTGAATATTTAGAACATATTCTTGAGTTTAATTGTCGTTTTCCGAATTATCTTTATGGCATAATTAGCAATAAAATAGACATTTCGGAAAGTTTAGCTACACGGTTAATAATTCATTTTAAAAATAAAGAAAATATTATTGATACTCTGAAAATAATATGTAATTTTGAGGTAACAGCTACGATGATTGAAAAGCTATTTATAGCGCATTGTTCAAAACAACTAATAGATAGTATTCCCGTAGAAAAAATGTTGCAATGTAATTTAGATATTGTGTTTAAATATAGTTATATAAACAAATGGAAAGATATTATTATTCTACTGTTAAATTCTAAATTTTTACCAAGCAGTGACACTCTTATATATATGGCTATAAATACTTCAGTTTCCGATGAACTCTTTTTTAATGATATCATCAAGTTACTAATTTTGTGCGGATTACACATAGCGGATAAAGATCTGTTTATTTTTGGATGTTTCCCGAAAATATTAAATGATAATAAAATTGATATTCCGAAACAATATATTGAATATATTAACATAGATCAAAATGATGAATACACAACACTTTCGTGTACAGATTCAAAATTTGATTATTATATGTTTTCATATCCAGCAGCAGGAAAATTGAAGGCATATTCTGATGTATACCGTATTATGCATTTTATAAATATACATCCTAATTTGTATAACAAAAAAGAATGGGGACTTACATTATTAAATTTAGATCCGAATTTATATGAATATTTTCATGATATGTTCTGTTATGTACCATCTTTTTGGGAAATACAAAAAATAATACCATATAAAAGACGTATTCTTATGATGAAACGTTTTTATAGTGAACTGTTTGAACAGTATAGTTAAAATTTTATTTTTTTTTATATTTGTCTATCATTTTTTGTGGGGTGACTAAAAAAACAGGCGGTTTATCTACAATTTCTTCTGGATCGCTATGTTTATCAGTTTGATGTTTTAATAAACTACTAGTTTTATGAGAATTAGATATTATTTTCGCTTCTTCTTTCTGAATCTTTTTAATTTCTTCAAGATCTTCTTTAGAAATATCATCAACTACAAACATCATTTCTAACAGCTCATTGATACGATTATTTTCTTTCTCGAGTTTAGTTTGTTCTCTTTTGTAAAGTTCTTTTAGTTCAGCATAATTTGTTGGATCATATCGTATACGGTTATTATATTTATTTGCATACTCGAATTGTTCGAGAAATTCATGTTTTTTGTCTGTGCAGTATATAATTTTTAATTCATTATTCTGATCTATAATTAAGTTTGTTAGTTTATCAAGTTCGCTTTTTAAGATACGAACATCAGCTACTTTATCTAATTGTGTTGTTTTATATACTATTAGATCATCTAATTTTTCATATTTTTTTTTTGTATAATCGTCGATACTTAGCTTATGTAAAACCTGTTTATATGGATTATTTGTTCTTTTTTGCCATAAATCTAAAATAGCTTTTGGAACAAGTTTATTTCCGGAGTCCATATTATATTTTTGTAAGGACATATATGTATTATTTTGAGTTCCGAAATCAGACATCATCTTATTTTTTTCATCGTTTGATACCTTTTCGATTTGAATTGGATTTATTATATATTTAATTAGTTCTTGTTCGCTCATATTCAAGTCTCTTATAGATCTTGCTTTGTTCATTTGTTCGATTTTAGCCATATTCATACGGCGCATAAATTCTGGATCGGGATTTTTCGAATTAGGAACAAATAAGCTGGTAGTATGGCGATCATTATTTGTCATATTTTGTTGTCGTAGCATAAAATATTCTCGCATCAAATTATTAGAATTCGGTAACATATAATATAATACTCTATATTATGTTGAGTAAATCAAACACGAAACATATTTTTTTATATCTGTATAGTATATAAATGAATTATAGTATTATATTGATAATAGGTCTTATTATTTTACTATTATGCACATATGTTTATAATAACGAACATATAGATCCCAATATCACGGCAATAACATCAATATATAATGATCCATCTCAAACTATTAATGTACCATCGGCCACCACAAATACATTAAAAACTGATAGTTTATTAGTTGGTCCGACAACAATTAGTACTGGATATGATAATATATCTCAACCCATGAATGATATTGGATCAGTATATTCAAATATGAACAAGGTGCTTGATAATTTCGAAAATATGATAGTGGATGCAGAACAAAATGGTGTTTTGGTAACAAAAAAATATGCTATTTTGACAACAAGAGGAGGACATTTAGGTGATGGAGTTGGAGGAACTTGGACATTGGATGCACCGTCAAAATCTTCGGATAATACTAATATGAAGATCATAGATATTGATTGGTCCAGTTTACCTAATTAATTTTTGATAATAAATAATATTGTATGACTAATATATAAATGACCTGTATAAATGTGATATGTATCATAATAATTTTACTATTGCTTTATTTTAATATGGCGAATAATGAATTATTTGATCAAGAATCATTGCCAAATGAAGCGGTGCAGACTCTTTCTTCTGTGTATAATACTAATGATATATATGCTAATAAGTTAATTACGAAAACTTTAAATGTATCGTCAGTTGATAATATAATGTATAAAGGCCGGAAATTACAATCATATTTAGACGATATATCGACCCGATTCACCAATCTAAATGCGCGAATATCAAATATAATAAATAATGGTGTCTACATCAACAATAATATAGCAATACGTTCAGTAGCTCGTAGGGGATATTTAGCTGATAGAGGTGGATGGAAAGGACAGCCTACTCATAAAAGTTTCTGGGAGGTTATGAGTTTCGTACCACTTTCATTTTAGATTTATGAAAATATAAAATATATATACTATTATATATTTATGAATCTGCCGATTTTATTGATAATTTGCTTGATTATAATATTGATGATAATATTTTGCAGAAAAGAATATTTTGATACAGATACAGTTATTCAAGAGTTAACATCAATGTTTAACAATAGTTCCCTAACAACGAATAATATAAATACTTCAGTAGTTGAAATTGAAGGTAATTTGGATAATATTAGGATACAAGGTAAAGGATTAACTTCATACGTAGTAGATTGGTTCAATTCCAATATGCTTACATTATCTAAACAGATGGCTCAAATGGGACATGGTTTAGTTCGCATAGATAATAAATATGGTATACAATCTGGTTTAGGTGGATTTTTGTCAGATCAAGGCGGATGGCCACCAAACTTACCTACAAAGGACACAGATCTACAGGTGCTTGAATTTGTTAAAGAATCATACTAACAATGTGTTTGTATAGCTATATACATAATGTATATATAATGTATATATTATGGAAAATGATTTATATAATATTTTAGAAATCGAACGAACATCAACTGAAATCGAAATAAAACAAGCTTATCGAAAACTCGCCTTAAAATATCATCCTGATAAAAATAATGATACAGGAGATAAATTTATTAAAATACAATATGCTTATGAAATTTTAAGTAATCCAAAACTTAGAAAAGAATATGATAATGTATGTTTGTATAATGTAGGTTATGAAAGTTTTTCATCTAATTTACAAGAGTGTTTTGATAATATGATGTTACATATATGTAAAGATGATAAATATACATATTATGTTAATAATCATAAATATGATATGGCCTTTGTTGTTTTAATAGGTAAACTATTGAAAAAAAATAATAAAAATCTGGATATTGTCGAAAATATATCGTGCTCTTTAATAAATAGATATAACGATGATAGTATGATAGTTGTTATCAAAAGAAATACAAGAGACACTATTATATCACAGGTTCCTTTGAGAAATAAAGTTAATATAATATATGATGAAGGCGAAATAGATGATAATAATAATAAAGGAGATATTATATTATATACTACAGTAGAAAATATGGATGGATATTATGTTAACAATGCTGACATATTAAAAAAAATAGAAGTAAATAATATGGAAAATATTTTATATAAACATATAGATGGAATAGAATATAAAATAACACAAGATAAAATTGTTAACGATAAATACTTTATAATACCTAACATAGGTCTTCCAAAAGAAAATGGTATGAGAGGTGATTTAATTGGCGAAATAGTTTTTTCTCCGATACAGTTATAATTTCTTTTTTGTAGCCACTTTTGGTTTTGTAACATCGGGAGCAGGGAGAAAGGCATTTTTGATGTATTTTGGAAGAGTCTTAAAATTTAGTCCATTTGTATCTTTTCTGTCTTTAATATCGTTAACGGACATTGGAATCTTGAAAAGATCACTGATTTCAGTATCAACACGAAGAACCCCCTTATCAGCATCTAGAGTTAAATGTCTTGTATGAAATTGTTTCCATATCTTAGAAGTAATTTGGGGTCTAGTCAATTCTTCTCCGGGTTTTACACCAATAAATTTAGCAAGTTTTTCTGGAACAGGGCTTGGTTTATTAAAGCCTGATGGTGGTCTGTTTCCATTATGTTTATGTTTTTTAGAATGTTGACACCTGATTTCAGCATTATGAGATACTAAAAGCTCTTTCAAAGAAGAAAGTGTCCTACTACACATATTTGTAATTAATTTTATTTCGTCTTTTTTAAAGACTCCTAGTTCTTTACATAGAAGATTATATTTTTTTTTGAATTCCGTTTCATCGGTAATTGGAACAGAATCATCTGGTTTATTACAAGAAACTGTATTAGATTGAGATATTTGTACAGTATTTGGTGTATTTTTTTTTGATGGCATGATGATATACTTTATTATAATTATTATTTCTTTATACCATATCACTGTAAAAAAATTGATATATAAATATTTAAAACGGAAGCTTAAATAAGAATTTAGTGATACTAATAAATGTCTGTTGTAAGTATAAAAAAACAAGATGATAATAAAACTTATTTAATTTACGAAAAAAATGTTAATGGAAAAGGATATAATAATCCTCTATCTATAAAAATTACACCTGAGACCCTTTTTTCATCAGATTATCAATATTTTGAAAACAAGGAAGCAATGCTATTATATAACGAAGATAATCTATCATGTAAACTTCCGTCTTTATTGGATTATGGTGAATTATATTGTCTTTATTATTTTGTATATGATGTGAACGGGCTTGTACATAAAGTTATGTTAGTAGCAGTAGATAATATATTATTAAATGAATATTATGAAAAAAATAAAAAAATTCCAGAAGATGCTTTTTTAATAGTATTATGTAGATATGATCAAATGTATCGTAATGGTGGTGTTTCTATTATGGATGAGAGTACTAAGAAAATGTTAATACATAATAATAAATTAAAAATAATTAATAATTCATTAGTAGCGAATGCTGATGCCACAGATCCGATAGAATGTCAACCAGAATATGTCAGTTTACAATTATTCGAGTATCAAAAAAAAACAATTAGATGGATGTTAACAAAAGAAAAGGAAAAAAATATAGTATATATAGATAATAACAATACGATATTTGGAAATATTATATATGATGAGCGGGAAAATATGTTCTATAAACATCATGATAGGAAAGATAGTATTCAGTTTAATGGTGGTGCTATTATAGATGAAGTTGGCTTAGGAAAAACATTTCAAATAATTACGGCATCATTAATCAATTCATTTAATGCTATGGAATATATCCAACCAGTTAATCAGAATCTACTTTATAGTAAGGCGACGCTTATTATATGTCCTAGTCAGTTAAGTATTCAATGGATAAATGAAATAGCCAAAGTAATAAAACCGGAATTCAAAATAAAAGTAATTCCTTTCTTTACTAAGGTTCATTTTGATAAGTATACATACAAAGATTTATTGGAGGCTGATTTTATTGTTACGTCATTTAATTATATAAACAGCAAATGTTTTTTAGATCAGTTTGTTCCAAAAATTTCTAAACACAACTCATATATGAGTTCTTCTGAGTACTCTTATTCAAAAATATGTGAAAAATTGACGGAAATGAAAAACCAAATAAAAATAAATATGGATAACATATTATCAGAAAAAAAAGCATGTATACTTATGTTCTATTGGCATCGTATTGTTATAGATGAATTTCATGAAATATATAGTGTATCAAAATATAGTTCCATTATTAATATAATTAAACATTTTGAAGGAAATTATAAATGGTGTGTTACAGGAACACCTTTTAATACGAAACAAGATCAAATAGATATTCAAAAATTAACTAAAGCTCGTAAGAAAAATGTTGATGATAGTGTTAATATGTGTCTTTTTGGTATGTTTGATTTCGTAACGAACTATGCTCGTGTTAATAATAGTTCTATTGTAGAAAATGACATTTGGATGGATTATCAATTAAATAAGTATATGATGACTAGTTTTTTCAGAAGAAATACTAGGCAAAGTATAGATAACGAAAATAGATTAATTCCTTTGAAAGAAAGTATAATATGGCTCGACTTAACACAAACGGAAAGATTAATATATAATGCATATGAGAGTGATAAAAATATAGGTGAATTTGATACTGTTTTGCGACAAATATGTTGTCATCCGAAAATTGTTAGTGAGTTAAAAAATGTAATATCATGTTGCAAAACATTAGATGAAATTGAAAAAATAATGGTCGAGCATTATAAATCCATTATGATAAATGCGCATAATTTAGTTCGAATTTGCAAATATAAATTAGAATGTTTACATCGTAGGTTGGAAATTGCTGAATGGAAACAATATATTAGAGCATTACGAAAACTTGGGTATTATGTTAAGATTGAATTAGAAATCACTAAAGAATTGGAGTGCAAAAAAGAAATGGACGAGTTATTACAATCCTTGAAAAAAATTGACGATATAAACAATCTTTCAACATCGCCAGAATACAATGATTTTCCAAATGTAGAAACTGAATCTGAAGATAATGCTATTAAAAGTAAAAAAAAAATTATAATAGTTACGAATAACAATAAAGATAATGTTATTGATATGGTTAAAAATGAAATTGAAGAGAAATCAATGGAGCAACAAAATTTAGAAATTGCTATTCAAAATATAAAATCCAAATATGAAAATTATATGACATTGTACATCGGGAAAAAATCAACATATGATTATTATATTAATGTAATGAATAAGTTAAAAAAAATAACAGACGCTATAAATAGTGATAGTTCTGATGATGAAGAAGATACTATGAAGCAGGATAAAGAAACCTGTGGTATATGTTTATCATATGTTATAGGGAAAAATCTTGGTATTATTGCATGTGGACATATATTTTGTTATCAGTGTATCCAGTCATATATATCTGCTGGAGACAAAACTGATATTAAATGTCCTATATGTAGAAAAAAAATAAAAGTGACTGATATATTTATGGTCATAAAAAATAAAGAATCTGATGAAACAACACACGAATTTAATAATAAACAACAATTAATTCAGCACGTTGGGACAAAACTTGCAAATTTAATATTTTTCTTAAAAAAGAATGATAAACATACTATTATATTTTCTCAATGGAATGATTTATTGTATAAGGTTGGAGATGTGTTAACTGATTATGGTATAAATAATGTATTTTGTAGAGGAAATGTATGGCAACGCAATAAAGCAATACAGGAATTTAATATGGGTAATAAGTTTAAAGTAATTATGTTATCATCTGAAAGTATGGTATCGGGAACTAATTTAACGAAAGCTGAGATGGTTATTTTGCTAGATCCTGTTTATGGAAGTTATGAATATAGACATAATACTGAATGGCAAGCAATTGGAAGAGCATATCGTACGGGGCAAATAAAACAAGTACAAGTTGTTAGATTTATAGTTAAGGACACGGTTGAAGAAACGATATATAATTGTAATAAAAAAAATGATGTAAAAGAAAAAAACGATTCATAAGTAGTAAAATCTTATGAGGATGTAAAATGATCTTTGTATCATTTACACCATCGATTATATGTCCATTACCATAATCCAATGCATAATCTTCGATGTATAAAAATTGAAAATTATAAATAATTAGATAGTCTTTAATTATAATATAGTAACTATACCAACGTCAACAACATCAAGGCATTAGCTTTTTGTAATGCTACCTAGTGTATTATCTCAATTGATAAATCCTTCTATTCAATTGGGATGCGATTTTGCTGTCGGTTATATATTTGTAAAACATATATATTCAGGTTATAAAAAAATAAAAAGTATAATATTGGAGAATAAAATTTTATGCATCAATCTAAAAAATCCATCTGGACTAACGATATCAATATCTAAATTTTGTTGCGAAATCATTCCATTAGAATTAGTATATATATTTTCAGCTGGAATGGTATTGTATGTAGGCAATTTTCAAATTAAAAATAATAATGCGATTACAAATAAATTTATTAAGCCACGAAATTGGATGTTACTACATCATATGAGTGTAATGTATTTCATTCCTAAAATGATATATAGAACATTTTTTGAGAGAAGGTTTGCACAACATAGTATATCTTTATACGAGGATATATTATATGTTGGGCCACACTTTTGCTGGACGATAATTGGAACAATATTATATTATAAATATGGATTAAGTCTATATACGCCTATTTTTCAAAAAGCTTATCTAAGTTCTCTTATTATTAGTTTTACTGAATTTGTATATCTAAAATATTTAGCAGACTATTATTATTGTGAATGTTGTTAGATGAAAAAACAACAACAATAGTAAAAATAGTCTCTCTATAAAATATTATTGATATGTGTTCATAGATAAAAATACTTAAATAGACGATACTATAAATAAATAACCTAATGAATTCTAATAGTGAATCTTCAAATAGTGAATGTAGCGAGTGTTCAACATCACAATCATCGGGACAGAAAAAATTGCCAGAGTTAACTATTATAAATCCTGTGAAATTTTTCAACCAAAGAGAACTGTGTTATTATAAAAAAATAAATCAGTTTTTTCAAAATTGTTATAATAATAACCCAGAAACTTTGGTGTATATGATAGATATAATAGAAAAAAAATCAAATATTTCGTTAAGAGTATTAGACTGGTTTGTTACGAAATATTCAAAAAAAATGACAAACAATAAAAACTGTGAATTATTCGATGTTGGTATTAGTTACAAATCTCAATTAAAATCATATAAAAAAAGATATTTCGATCCATTCAGAAGAGATCCATCAAAAAGTGGAAAGAAATTTTACTATCCCTGTACGATCGAAGGTTATAAATTAATAAATGGTGAAAATAAGCATATCTATACAACATTAGGGCAATTAAATTTTTTTAAGTGGGCATTTCGGAAAAATATAATATTTTATGTATCAACTAATTTACAGCAAATTATAGCCGAAATGAATATATATAATAAAGATGAAAAAAAAAAGAAAATACAAAGAAAAAAGGAAGATGTTGAGAAAGCTATAAATAATACACTAGAAAAAATTATAGAAGATAATAAAGATACGGATATTATGTGCAGAAAAGAAAATCAATTTACATTGAAATTTGATTAATATTATATGAGTCAAAACAACTCAGAAGTTTTGTACGGTTCCACCAAATTTGTCAGAATATGTTTGCAAAGTTTGATGTTTTCATCATATTTCTCATAGAATACACTAATAGTTTTGTTGTTATTATCTAATTGTTTTTTCATGGCATTAATTATATATGTATTCAATGTCTGTATTTTTTTAAATTTTTCATATAAATCAATATTTTGATTTTTTATAGAAATTAATTTTTTCATTTCTATATATTCATCATTCGTATATTTTCCGCCTGATTGTATTAGTTCAAGTATTTCCATTATACATAGTACTGTATATATTTTTTATGCTAATATTTTTGTATTTTCGGTGGGTGTTAGGTAATCTATTTTGTTTTTATTAGAGTTTACATCATCTTCGTTGTAACTGTAATCTTCATCATTAAATTTTTCTATTTGTTGAGTTAGTTTGGCAGATTCATCGTTCATCTTCGGCAAAACATTTATAGCAGGCTGTTCTATATATGTTTTAATATTATTGTCTTCATTCACAATATTTTCGACATTTATATTGTTTGATAATTCTTTAGGATGCTCATCATTTTTTATAATAGTTAAAACTTTATCTATATCGCTATCTTTAATATTAATATAGTCTAAGATTTTTGTAATTTGTTCGTTTTGAGTTTTTAAAGTTTCTTCGAACGTATTTAGTTTTTTTTCAGTTTCCGTTTTATATTTTTCAAATTCCTTGATTTTTTTTCCTAAATTTTTACATTCATATACTTTTATATTAATTGATTCTTTAATATATATATTTATTTTATTCGTGATATAAATACCATAAATAACTAATTCTGATCTTAACTTGGTTTTAGAAGTATCATTTTTAACGACGTCAGCTATATTAACTATCAACTTTAATGCATGGTTTAAGACTAAATATATCATATCGTTTATCTTATTTTTTATTTCGATGAATGTTTCAGATGATTCTTTGGATTTTCCTTGCTCTTCATTTAGTTTTGTTACCTTAAAGTGATTTAATATTCCGTATAAATTTAATACCATTTCGATATTTCCCATTATAGGAGATTCAAAATGATTGAGTAAAATTGGTTGGTCTTGCGTATCTTTTTTAAGAAAAAACTTTTCTATAGTATTAATTGATGAAGAATAATCATATGCCCTAAGAAAATTTGGTGCGATACTAACAGTAATATATTTGATAATATCTGTTGCATTAACTGAACCAAGTAATTGTTTATTTTTATCGTAAATTGTAAATTTATATTCTTGACTGTTGAAATTAACTAAAAGTCCATAATCTATATTGTGATTTGCTATATTAATATTTATATTAGGCATTATTGGTACATTAGCTACCATAGGAAGTGCTTGTTCATTTTGTTTTATTTCATGTTTATCCTTTTCGGTTGTTTTGGTTAATTGATTTTTATTATCTGGTGTATCTGTTTTATTTTGCATAACTAACAACTCATTATTATCGTCTAGCATTATATATATACTTAAATATATATTTTTTGCAAAAAAACATAATAATTTTTATATATCTAATTATATAAAAATCGTATTCACTTTTTCTTTTTGGTTTCTGGCTTTGCTTCTGGCTTGGCTTCCGACTTTGCTTCTGACTTTGCCTCTGGCTTTGCCTCTGGCTTTGCCTTTGGATTTGCCTTTGGCTTTGCCTCTGGCTTTGCCTCTGGCTTGGCTTCTGGCTTGGCTTCTGGCTTGGCTTCTGGCTTGGCTTCTGGCTTGGCTTCTGGCTTGGCTTTTAGTTTAGCTTTTGACTTTGTTTCTGGCTTTGTTTCTGGCTTTGTTTCTGGCTTTGTTTCTGGCGTTGCTTTTGGCTTTGCTTTTGGTGTTGCTTCTGGTTTTGCTTCTGGCTTTGCTTCTGGCACAGTTTTTGATTTTTTAACTTTTGATTTTGATTTTGTATTTTTTTTCTTACCTTGTTGAGCAACTTCATCATCAGTCATAATCTTATGAATATTGAAAAGATGTTCGCATTCAGCTGGATTGACTTTATTAACAATATTTTTGAAACGATATGTAATTGGCGGTTTTATTTCACTTTTATCCTTTTTGAAAAATTTAATAAAACCTCCATTTTTTTCGATAGTTTCGGCGGAACTATATTTACGTACTCCGTCGGAAGTTGGAATTTGGTAAAGGTCTATAGGTGTTACTAATTTAACTTTTTTGCCAAGATACCAATATTTTTTATTGTGACTTCCTCGTGTGGTTTCGTAAACACCAAATTTTATTCCATTTAAGATATCTTTTTCTAAGAAAAGTTTAGCAATTCCGGACAATGCTTTGCATGCAGCCTGTTTAGGTTTTGACCCACAATATCTTCCTCCCATTACAACTTTTTGATTAGCACTTTGATAAATAACTTTGAATGATCGTTTTCCACAATTCTTTTGTTCCAGTTCTAATTCTGTGACCGGCGTTTTTTCTGGCATACTTATATTAACATTTTTTATATTATATATCCATATCCAAACGCGCTAAAAATAACTATGATATTATAATATTATATATTTGTATAATATATAAAAAATTGAACTAAATATACTTAAAGACATAATGATATATAAATATAGCGAAAATGTTTCATAAATATCCTAATGTATTAAAAACAGATATTAATTTTTATAAAACAAATGGAACGACGAACATGTTATGTCCATCGTTAATTCAAAAAACTATATTACTAAATTGTCCTAGTAATAAGCTAATATGTGATTGCGGTAATTCTAATTTAATAGAAGATAATTCGCAAGGAATGTTAATATGTCAAGAGTGTGGTCAAGTTTTGTGTGACATTATTGATTATACGCCAGAATGGAAACAATATGATGAGTCTGATGTAAATAATGCGCGATGTACTTCTATAAATGTACTTTTGCCACAGTCATCTATGAGTACAAATATTGGTTGTATGGGATATAGTCGTATCAAAACACTTCATAAGTGGCATGCTATGCCGTATAAAGAACGAAGTTTAAATAACGAATTTAAAAAAATATATGAAATTTGTCAAAAAATGAAAATTCCGAAATGTGTTGAGGATGATACAAAAATAATGTATAAAATGGCTAGTGAATGTCGCCATAAAAATGGAAAAAACAAAGACAAATTTATTATAACCAGAGGCAATAATCGTATTGGTATAAGTGCCGCTTGTATGTTTTTTGCATGTCAAAAAAAGGGTATGATCTATACACCAAAAGAAATTGCAGAATTTTATGAAATAAAATATGCGGAAATAAACAAAGGTATCAAAAAATTACGAACGTTAATTAACATACAATTAATAGTTCCTACGAATGTAACTGGGGAACAAAATAAATTTATCAGGCATTTTTGTGATAATTTAAAAATAATGAATATTCACACAGATGAAATTATAAAGGTAGCAAATAATATTGAAAAATTAAATATCGGAACGGATCATAATCAATATTCGTTAGCTGCCGCATGTATACTCTTGGTAGCAGAAAAATGTCATCTGAAATATATTACGAAGAAAAAATTAGCTGCCGAATTTGGGATATCTGATGTAACAATAAATAAAACATATAAAAAAATAGAAAGTCATAAAAATATTATATTTGATGAAAAAAAGGTGGAAAAGATGTACAATGAAATTTCTAAAGCTGTAATAAATATTCCTGATGATGTAAAAACAAAAATGATTGAATTTGGAATTATTCCTCCAACCATATAATAAATTATTTTTTCGGAAAATTGAAAAAATAACAAATTACATATTATATCTATTACAAAATATGGAAATGTTAAGCATAAATAATTACAATCATGTTCCATGGATAATAAAGTTTCCAGATTGTAAAGTTGAATTAGATCATATTCAAGTGCACGAAACATGGCATAATATGTTTACGTTACTGTTTACTGATAAACAATATTCTTCTATCATAAAAGAAGAACTGTGCAAAAAATTGAAGCTAGATCAAAATACAGGAATATATCCATATCCAGATTTGATTTTCAACGCATTCCGGTTAACATCCTTCAAAAAATTAAAAGTTATTATACTCGGACAAGATCCGTATTTCGATTCAGAAATACATAATGATATGATTATACCGCAAGCAATGGGGTTATCATTTTCAGTTCCATATGGAATAAAAATACCAAGTTCTCTTAGAAATATATATGCAAACTTGAAAAAATATGGACATATCGAAAATACACCAACGCATGGAAATTTAGAATCATGGTCGAGACGAGGATGTTTACTGCTAAATACATCATTGACTGTCAAAAGTGGTAGTAGTTCAAAAAATTGCCATCAATATATATGGAGATGGTTTACAGATAAAATTATTACATATATATCAGAAAATAAAGAAAAAGTTATTTTTGTACTTTGGGGAAACAACGCTCTTGAAAAAAAAGATTATATTGATGCTACGAAACATAAACTGATAATTTCATCTCATCCATCTGGTCTTTCAGCTGGAAAATCTCTAAAAGAATATCCAGCATTTTATAATGAAGATCATTTTGGTAAAATAAATAAACAACTTCGAGAATGGAATATAAAAGAAATTAATTGGTGCATAGAATAATTTTTTTATCATAATATAATATACAAATGTTAACTTATAAGTTGAAGAAATATCAGATTAAACTAAATTCAGCAATGGATCAAAATAAAATAGAAATGTATAATAGGAAAATTCAAAAATACTCGCAAAATGGTGGTGGTTGTATCGGATTAATTCCCGGTAAATATATAGTACTGACAACAATGACTCCAGAAGTTTTGGGAGTTGTTCGAGATAATAGTATTTCATTAAATACGGTAGCAAAATATTTTCCAGGATTTTTAATTAAAGTTGGAGCTAAGGAACTAAAAAGACTTGAATGTGATAATCCATTACTGACATTTACTAGAGTCCCTGCTACTATTTTTTCAAAAATGTTTACATCGACGCCATCAATTAGTTTTACAAGCATTCCAACAACTGATATTGAGAAAGAGCGAAAAAGTATTACAACATATGTTGACGAAAAGTTTATAAAATTAGAAGAAGCCAAAAAAGAAATAGATACTATTAAGAGTGAATTATCTGGATTTAAAGACGACCGATTAAAAGTAATCGATAAGGTAGCTAATGTTAAAAATATCGTAACGGATGATATGTTAAAAGCAAATCAAGAAAAACAGAAAGAATTTAATGCTAATTTGAGAAGTAATTTTCTTGACAAAAAAACATTTTCTTCAGATTCATTAGCCCTTAATAATGCCGTGCTAGAAAATGATAATGGAATATCTTTGCGTGATAATATAAAAATGCAATTAGAGAGTCGAAACAAAGAAAAATATAATACTATATCTAATGTTTTAGATGGTTTCAATACAAAAATAGTATTTAATGTTGGTATAAAAGATGATACAATAGCCAGTAGTGAGCAATTTTAATTTATTTTACAAATATATTTTTTTATCGAAAATATATAAAAAATTGAAAAATATATAATATAACAGTATAGTTTAATGGTTAAAAATGAAAAATTAATGAGTCAAAAAAATAGTACAGTTGATAGCGATATATCGATACTATCCGAAGATAGTATTTCCAATATATCTGATGATATAAACGATTTAACAACAAAAGAATTATTTAGGCTTGCTGATTTACATTTCTATAAAAAAAATTATATTTTTAGACATTTGTATGATTCATATAACAAATTTGTTGAAGAAGATATTAAAAATTTTTTAGAATTAGAAGAACATGTTATTACGGAAAACATAACCCCAGATGAGTTTTACAAACATCGGTTTCAATTTAAAAATATAAGAATCCAGGTACCAATGCTAGACAATGATATCGAACCAATTTATCCGGACTTAGCAAGACGCAATGATATTACATATTCTATAAGAATATTTGCAGATGTTACACAATATAGAGATCAAATAAATATAATGTCAGATGAAAAGAATACGATTATCGTTGAGAATCCAGTAAAAAATGTTTTAGTAGCTATAATTCCTTTGATGGTACGATCGAAATGGTGTTATCTATCTAGAAATAAAGAAGATAATAAAAACGAGTGTGAATTTGATCCACCAGGCTATTTTATTACAAAAGGTGGAGAAAAGTGTGTTATAATGCAAGACAAACCAGCTAATAACAAACCAGTTGTATACATAAAAAAAGATGTTGGATTGTATGTTCAAGTGAATTCTAGATCAAATAGTCCTAACAAAAATATTCAGCCAATGTCCATATTTTTTAAAAAAGACTATGGAATGATAATTAAAATTCCTAGTTTAAATGATGTTAACGTAATAATTTTATTAAAAGCACTTGGAATGGAATCCGATAAAAATATCATTGAATATATAACGGGAGATATAAATGATGCCGATATGATAGAAATCATTAGGAATTCTATCAGTGCATGTAAAAACGAAAAAAATATACAAATTTCAACACAAGAAGATGCAATTGATTTTTTGATCCCTAAACTAAAAATATTTATTAAACAAAATGAATCTGATAACAATATTAAACATTCACAAAGAAAACGATTCTTGATAAGTATATTAAAAAATAATCTTTTGCCACATGTTAGTGGTGGAATGATGAATAAGGCGTATTATATTACATATGTCATACAGTATTTTCTTATGGTTTTTCTAAATAGACAGCCATTAGATGATCGAGATTCGTATGTTAACAAACGTATAGATTTGGTTGGAGATTTAATGTTTGAATTATATAAACAACAACATAAGAAAATGATGAATGATTGCAAAAGATTTTTAGATACAAGAAAAGGAAGTGATGTAAATCCAATTAATATAATATATAATATAAAAGCAAATATAGTTGAACAAGGTATGAATACAGCTTTAGCCACCGGACGATGGTTGAGAAAACATGGTGTAGCTCAACCATTACAACGATTATCATATCTTTATCCAATATCGTTACTTAGAAGAATTGATTCACCGTGTGGCGATGAAACTACAATGAAACTATCTACACCGAGACAAGTTCATCCATCTAGTATCGGATTTTTGTGCTGTGTAACTGGAGAAACTGAAATTTTATTAAATGATGGAACGATAAAACTTATTAAAGATATGAAAAATGGAGACAATATAATTACTGTTTATCAAGACGATTTAAGAGAAATGCCATCAAGAATTAAAAATTATTTTTCAAAAGGTCCAGAAAAAATTCTTGAAATTAAAACAATTTCTGGAAGAATATTAAAATGCACATTCGATCATCCATTGCTTATTCGTAAAAATAATGAGAATATAATGATAAATGCTGAAAATATTAACATTGGTGATATGGTTATAACGAGACATTCAGAAAAAGATCTAAGGGAATATAATTCATCATGCGAATGTATTGATTATATGACTTTTATGAGAAAGTATTATATTGGAAATATGAAAATGGCTATTCCTATAGAAAGTATAACACAAAAAGATCCGGAAATAGTATATGATTTTACAACGGAATTAGATTCACATACACTTGTTGCAAATGGATTTGTCACATCAAATTGTGTGGAGACACCAGAACACGTCCGAATTGGATTGACAAAACAGTTAACAATGATAGGTAGTGTGAGTATAATGTCTAACGAACAATATTATTTGATACAAGACTATTTATTATCAAGTAAATTGATAATGAAGATAGCTGATGTTGCACCAGATAAATTAAGAAACTATAATATGTATAAAGTATTTTTTAATGGAGATTGGATTGGACTAACAGAAAGGTATATGGATTTTTATAATGAAATAGAAAATATGAAACTTGATGGGACATTTGATAAAAAAAATACGTCTATTGTAAGAGATGATGATCGAGGAGAAATACGAATCTATTGTGATAGTGGACGATTATATAGACCTGTCTTAAAAGTGGAAAATAATGTTCTTAATTTAAAAAAAAGTCATATATCAAAAATAACTATTGGGGGAAGAGACAAAGATAAAATTAATAATTGGGAATTATTATTAAACAAATATCCTAACATAGTAGAATATATTGATATGGAATTACAACCATATGTTATGATTGCCCCGTCTATTCGAAATGTTGAGAAAATGCGTAATTTACAGGTTAACTCTATTAAAAAAATAAAAGAAGTTACAACAAATAAATCCGAAAATCATTATGATGATATGACATATGTAAAGTATAACTATTGTGAAATTCATCCATCATTACTTTTGGGTGAAATTATCATAAATGTTCCATTTTCAAACAGAAATCCTGGAGCACGTAATATTTTTCAATATGTTCAAGGAAGACAAGCGATGTGTATTTATGCAACGAACTATCGTAATCGTATGGACACAAGTTTTATCTTATACAAACCTCAAAGAATGTTAGTTCATACACGAGGAAGTATGTATACAAATATAAGACATTTGCCAACAGGTGAAAATTGTATCGTGGCATTTGCTTGTTATACAGGATATAATCAAGAAGACTCACTTATTTTTAATAAAACATCTATTCAGAGAGGTAAATTTGGCGCAATGAGTTTAAGAAAACATATATTATCTGTACAAAAAAATCATTCAACTGCAAAAGATGATATACTAACAAAACCTGATCCATCAAACGTATATAATATGAAAAATGGTTCATATGATAAATTAAATGATCAAGGTTATGCCGAGCCAGAAAAAAAGATAGAACAGGGAGATGCTATTTTCGGTAAAATTACTCCTATAATAGACAATGTTAGTGGTATTAGTAAATCATACAGAGATACATCTGAAATATATAAACAGGGCGCACCTGGTATTGTTGATAGAGTATATATTGATATATATAATCCGGATGGATATGCTACACGAAAAATGAGTATTCGTTCAGAAAGAGAAACAAATATTGGAGATAAATACTGTTCATTGCACGGACAAAAAGGAACCGTCGGAATTTTACTTGATAATATTGATATGCCATTTAGTAAAAATGGTATTATTCCAGATATTATTGTTAATTCTCATGCATTACCATCGCGTATGACTATGGGTTGGATTGTTGAAATTTTAGCAGGAAAAGCGGCAGCATTGCAAGGAATGGATTGTGATGGAACACCATTCGAAGATTTTGATTTTACTAGTTTGGAAAAAGTATTTAATACTTTCGGATATAGTAGCGATGGAAAAGAAGAACTTTACAATGGAATGACTGGGGAAAAATTAAAAGTAAAAATATTTATTGGACCATCATATTATCAACGTTTGAAACATTTGGTACAAGATAAAATTCATTCAAGAGCACGTGGTCCAAAAACTGCATTAACACGACAGGCATCAGAAGGTAGAGCTCGAGATGGCGGTTTACGTATCGGTGAAATGGAACGAGATGCCTTAATTGCACACGGTTTATCAAAATTCATCAAGGAAAAATTATTAGATAACAGCGATGCATTTATGGTATTTGTATGTGATAAATGTGGTCTATTTGCTCAGAGATTTGAAAGACCTGAAAATAAATCATATCCTTCAAATAATGATACATATTATTGCCCAGCCTGCAAAAATTATAATGATATCAGTAAAGTATGTATACCATATAGTTTTAAATTATTCATCCAGGAATTAATGGCTCTTGGCATTGCTTCGCGAATACGATGCCAAAAAGATCTTTCAACATCATTATAGATGAATAAAAATTGAAAAATCATTATTTTACGCATAAAAATATAATTATAATGTAACTATTATTATGACAATTACTGAAATGACAACAACTGAAATGAAACTGATGTTACAACAGTTATCTATGTTGAAAGGTGATAGTGTTTCATCGATGGTCACACTGGCTATTCCAGAAGGTTATTTGTGTCTTTAACACTTATATTAGAAAAGAAAAGACAATGGCCAGCAATATAAAAGATCGACAAAATAGACATAATGTATCGAGAATATTATCTATAATTGAAAGTCATATGAATGAGATTTATCAAAAAAATGTAAAAGGACTATTTATTTTTTGTGGAATAGACATAAGTGGAAAAGAACATTTTATTCTTTTGGGACCACATCTAAATTGTAGAATGTTTTATTATAATTGTGGATGTAAATTTGTAACTGATATATTTGATTCGTATTATGATGAATATATAGGTTCAATTATATTTGTTGATGGATGTATTTGTTTGATGTATAAGTTTAATAATAGTATAGGAAAATTTGAGATATTTAGATCCTTCGAATCAGCTATTCCAAAAAAACATAAAAAAGGCGGACAGAGTTCCGCCCGTTTTGGACGAATTTCGGATAATATTCGTTATAATTTTATTACAGCTATTATTGATAATGTAAATAAATTGGATAACAATGGAAATTGGATTTTCGGCTCAAATGACATCACAAACGATATGAAACTTCGAAAAAATGAAATAGGCGTAAATCTTAATTATGGAGGATTTATCGATTTCGATAAAAAAACAATAGAAGACACATCAAGATGGTTACAATTTATAAAAAAAATAGATGATATGAATTATGAGGTATTTGATAAAATCATAAAATATTTCGAAATGGCTCCTGAAATGCTTGACTTTGGTGATAATATATTTGTTTCACCAGAAAAGTATGAGTATATTGTAGTGAATCCTACCCATAAATTGTATATAGAACACGAAAAATTAAATGATAAAATTATTAAATTAACACCTTCTAATAAATATTTTGGAAAATTACAAGGTATAGCCTATATAGGAGTATTTTATTTTCCGGAACAAAGTAAACTCTATGATGATAAAGTGTAAAATATATTTATTTTATTTTTGGTAGTAATTTTTCTAATGCTTCTATACTTGTGTCGTTATCTATTTCATTTTCTATTTTATTGTCTATTTCATCATTCAGTGACATATCAGAATCAGATTCCCAATTGACGTCATACATATATTTCGAGGGGTTTTCCGATATGCACTTTAAATGTTGTGAGAAAATGTCATTTGTTTGTAATAAAGACAAAAGCATACTCAAAAATACAAATGCTGTTAACGTTAGTTTACAGTTTTCAATACATGACATAACATAAGTTAAATTGATAAAATTTTTTTTTCCACCACATTCTTTTTTTAAAATTAGATAATTATCTATTTTTAGTTGACAACTTGTATATGATTTCATTCCTTCTTTTGTATTCGTCTGTATGTCATGCATATCATATATGACGTTCAAATTAATATCACCAAAATCAATTTCCAGATGTTCTGCAAAATCATTTTTGATCCCATAATGTTTATAAACATTAATTTTGGCATTATCGTTAACATTACCGTTGCGTGATAAATATAGATGTAATCTTTTTGTTAACAAAAGTGTATAAATTTTATCTTCATACATCTGACATATCATTCTACAATTATCAATATTCTCTTTACTTAATGTCTTATTTTCAAAATATTGATCCATTACTTGCGTTATTTGATCTTCAAATGAACCCATTAATATACATGTTGTATAGTTATTTTTTTATGTATATAATTGATAAAAATTGAATATTTTTTATCAAGCATAAAGATTTATATAGATATAATAAATATAGTTAAATATGAACCATCAAATTAAAAAAGATTCAGCCACTATACAGAAAGAAATTGTAACAAATATTATGAAAATGTTGGCGGATAGAAATTGGATATTATCTAGCAATATTGATAAATTGAGTTCATTTATTCTACAAAAAAGAAACGATGATGGAATTTATATAATTAAACTTGATCATAACTTACTTAATATGCCTACATATGAACCGATTGATAAAACAAAATGGAAAAATTTTGATGACAAACAAATAGCAATATTATTTAGTCATCAAAAAATTATAAGTAAAACACAGACCATTAATGATTTTATCGCTAAATATAGTAACATGCATAAAATAATTATTGTCGAGGGTATGTCCGAAAAAGGTAAAAATATTATTCTATCAATAACTAACGATAAAGCTATAGAAATGTTTACCGAAGATGAAATGATGATACACTTATTAGAACATGTATGTAGTCCGCAATATGAAGTTCTTTCACAGGAAGATGCTGAAAATGTTCGTGAAAGTTATAATATGACCAAACGACAAATGCCTAGAATGTATGACAGTGATCCTGCTGCCCGGCATTTTTATCTCAAAAAAGAACAAATAGTACGCATTATAAGAAATAGTGAAATAACTTGTGAAAATATATCATATCGTATTGTGGTACATAAAGGTAATTCAGCTATGTAATTTTTTTATTATTATCATATAAAAAAATTGAAAAATATAAATATCAGAGATTTTCATAGTTTGTATATATATAACTAACGCTAGCCTACAAATGACAATGGCCGTTGAAGTTGTTTTGCAACATTCAGGAGTATGGCACAACATGGCAAAAGAAGGTTTTGATCAAACAGAGCAAGAAGAATTTATAAAAGATATGTTAGATTGCTTTCAATTACAGAAAGAAACACTAGAACATTTACTATTGACCTGTGATATAAGTATACTTAATGAAACTAATTTTGTAGTAATCTGGTCTTCATTAAATTTTTATGATATGGATATATTAGATGAATTTAGAAACAAATTTGTTATGGATATCTATACTAATCATGACTGTAAATGCGCATGTATAGGCAAATTGTGCGAAGATCTGCAAGATTTAATTATATGTCATACATGTATTAATCAAAAAACTAGATGCGAAAGCATAGAAACCGCAATTTCAAAGAATCATCTGGATTGTGTTAAATACCTATTAGAAGTACAACATCAGACATGTAAGGACGCAATCGATAAGGCTACTATATATGATCATTTAGATATTGTTAAATATTTGTATGAAAAACAACATAAGATATGTGATAAATCTGCAATATATTATGCAAAAGAAACTGAGCATTGGGATGTTGTTATATACTGGTTTCATATACAATTTCCGGATACAGAAAAACAACCATACTATGTATATGATGAATTTGCAAAAGGTCCATTATACTTCTTGTAAAAATTGAAATATATTAAATATATAATGTTATTTTATAGTATCAAATAGAAATAATGCCAACACAAACTTTAGTTATAATTGAAGCAAAAAATAAAAAGGAAAAGTTAGAGCATATATTAGGTAATGATTATACAGTTCAAGCCAGTATCGGTCATATTATGGATCTTGATCCAAAAAAATTATCTGTTGACATCGAAGATAATTTTAAACCAACATATGTCGTTACAAAACCAGATATTGTTAAAGAACTTAAAAAATCACATGCTAGTGCAGATAATACTATCATCGCGTCAGACGATGATGCAGAAGGCGCATTTATTGCTTATAGTATAGCTACTGTGTTAAATATCAAAAATCCTTTGCGTATAATTTTCCATGAAATTACAGAAAATGCTATATTAAAAGCTATTAAAGAGCCAAAACCAATTAATCAATTTAGCGTTCAAAGTCAACAGACAAGACGTATACTTGATAGGTTAATTGGATACAAAATTTCACCGTTACTATGGAAAATTATGAATGCTGGTTCTTTGTCTGCGGGACGTGTTCAATCACCTGTTGTTAGATTAATAGCAGAAAAAGACCAGGAAATTAAAGATTTCTTTCAAAACGAAAAACAATCTTTCTTTAAAGTAAACGCATTGTTCGAAAATAAATACAAAGCATTGTTGTATACAACAAAAATTTCCAAAATTATTGAGGACGAAGTAAACGAAGTAAACGAAGACGAAGATGAAGAAAATAAAAAGACCAGTAAACTAAAACTTGCGAAAATTGTTAAACAGGAAGAAACTACAGATGTATTAAAACAAGTTGGAAAAAGTCAATTTATTGTTACAGATATTACTGAAAAAATATCTATCAGACAACCATCTGCACCATTTACTACTGCTACGTGTTTACAGGAAAGTGTACGTAAACTTGGATTTACATCTAGTCGAACAACAAGTACCTTACAACATCTTTATAGTAGTGGCCATATTAGTTATCCACGAACTGACTCTTGTACATTATCAAACGATATGATTAAAACTATTGGACAATTTATTAAAAAAGAGTATGGCGATGAATATCATCGGGAGTTACAGTATAAAACTAAAAGTAAATCTGCTGCGGAAGCGCATGAATGTATACGACCAACAAATATTAATATTAAAAGTTTACATTCTTCTAGTGATGAAAATAGATTGTATGATTTAATATGGAAAAGAACTGTCGGATCGCAAATGACACCAGCCAAATTTAAAATTCATATAGTAGAAATAGATATTAGTTCGTTGAAAGATTATAAGTTTGTAATGGAATACGAAGAGTTGATTTTTGACGGATTTCTCAAAGTATACAATATCAAATCAGAAGATGCCGAAGAAAATCAAAACACAAGTAAATTAGATTTACCAAAAAAAGGAAGTAAACTTAAACTAAATAATGCTACCGGCGTGCAAGAATATAAACGCCCGCCACCCCGTTATGATGAATGTTCGTTGATTAATCATTTGGATAAAAAATTAGGTATTGGACGCCCTTCAACCTATCAATCATTAATCCATACCATACAAGAGGCTGGATATGTTACTATACAGAATATTGATGGAGTTGAAAAGAACAGTACTATTTTACAACTCGATACAAACGGAAAAATAAAAGAGGATAATAACATAATAAATTTAGGAAAAGAAAATAAAAAGTTTGTAGTAACAGAATTAGGTAACACTATTATTAAGTTTCTAATGGAACATTTTTCCGAAATAATGGACTATCAGTTTACTGCGAATATGGAGGAGAAATTAGATTTGATTGAAACACAAAAAGTTAAAATGTTAGATGTATTAAACGATTTTTATACTGCTTTCAAACCATTGCTGGATAAACTAGAAAAAAATATTGTAGTATACCGAACTGCAATGAAACAAACAAAAGAATTAGGTGTTCATCCAATATTAAACTATAAAATATATATAACGACACTAAAATATGGTCCTATCGTTCAAATGATGAATGAAAATAATAAAATAGTTAATAGTGCACCAATTAGGAAACCATTAACAGTCGATACGATTAAAATAGAAGATGCCGTTGAGTTATTTAAATTTCCACGTGAGTTGGGAAAACATGAACGGAAAATGGTTTACTTATGTCGTGGACAATATGGATATTACTTGGAACACGGACATGATAAAAAAAATAGAATAAGTGTTAAACTAGAAAATACTGAGATAGACGA
>Ga0209343_10002221_pt1 | contig 25262 bp, 31 predicted proteins | sample RifCSPlowO2_02_FD_184026 | JGI IMG/M metagenome (GOLD analysis project Ga0209343, IMG submission 184026) | Groundwater microbial communities from Rifle, Colorado - Rifle CSP2_plank lowO2_0.2 (SPAdes) (version 2) | ecosystem: Environmental > Aquatic > Deep subsurface > Groundwater | place... | reverse complement strand
CGGCAATCGGGAATCGCCAAGTCACGCCGGATGTTGGCCACGGTGCGCCGCAACAAACGAATGCCATATTCGCTCTCGAGGATGGCAGCGATGGCCTCGTCCGTCAGCGGCTCCCACAATACTCCCTCTCGCATCCATACTTTTTCCTTTTTTATCACGTGATCCACGAAATGGCAATGAACCTGCCTTGGCTTCGGAAAAAGTCCGCCCAGCGGCACCGCTTCGCCGTTCGGCAGTGCGATGGACAATACGCGCACCAACCGGGAGATTCGGCCCTGATCCGCCACCACGGAAAGATTCGACTCCGACCGCAGCCGGGCGGATATCTCCGCCTGAGTCAGTGGCAGGAGCGCCAAGGCCTGCCCGGAGCGCAGATACGCCGCTTGCGATACCAGCACTGTCTGCATCAGCGCGTGGGTAAGCCGGTTCCGGGTGTTGATGAGGCGCAACTTGCGCAATACGCTTGACAGTTCCGCCGGGAAGTCCGGGCGGGACATCAGGAGGTTTATACCCTCCTCATCGAATCGGTATTCCCGCGTGTAGCTGTCGCGGTGGTAGAGGAATCCCAGATCCCGGCTCGCCCCGGCGCCGGGATACAAGTTTTTCATATCGCGAATCTCCCCCAGAACCGGAGAAGCTCGGGTTTGAGGGGCATCGGGCGCATCATGCGACGCGCCTTCCAGTTGACCCACGGTCACCCAGGGGCGCAGGGCGGCAAACCCGGCGGAGGACTCCGCCTGGGTTACGAGACGGTCGAAAGCCCGCAGCGGCAACTCCAGAAAACGGGCGAGCACGATTTTACCGAGCAGGGCGGCATCAATTTTATTGTTGTGGTGCTGCAATCGCTATTACGTTGATAGGTGTTTTTTAACATGTCGCGGATTCACAATGAAATGCAACAAATTAAGTGACTCAAGAGGGTTTTAAGGACAGACGCGATGTTATCTCAGCGAAGTATTTCAGCAACAATAATAATCCGCTCGAAGATTACATGGTTCACGAAGCGGCTCATATTTTCCACAACTGCACACGTGAGATGATCGGACTGCCCGCAACCCGTCGTCGTGAATGGCTGCTTGAGATTGATTACGCCAAACGCGAAACATTCGCCTATTCCTGCGAAGCCTATAGCCACATTCTGGAGCTTGGCGAAACCCGCTCGGCGCGCAGCAGATTTTTGTCAGGACATGCCGGGGAGCCGATGCCGCTGGACGAGCGTGTTGATGGGGCAGAATATGTCGATATTCTTCGAGATGCCGTTGCCGCCAGGAATGGATGGAAGCGTATCCTTGAGAGGTGTTTATTTTGCCTGCCGCATAGCTGCCACTGAAATTGAATTGAATTCAGCTTTAACCCCTGAAAACCGCAATTCATAGGCTTTAGGCAATCCCATCCCAGACACTTGCGCTTCCAGCCTTGATCCGACGGCCGGTTGTTGAATTGAGATATCCAAAGCCCTCTTCACCATTACGCGATTGAAGTTCCAGCCGGTGAAGCCCCCGCTGGGCGGCCACCTGCGCTTCCCAGTCTTTGTGCCCATAAAGGGCGCAAAGCACGAACCAGATGATTCCACATATAGCAATGACGAAATAGAAGATGAAAAGTACGGAGAAAAACCCCCCGTGAGTTAGCCAAATTGAAAATTCGCGACCAATAATCTGTTCGAGTATGGTCAGCGCAAGAAGCGCGCCGCCAACCTGAAACCACCCCTTGAAATTTACCAAGGCTGCCTCGTTTTTTATCGCTTTCATCATGCTCATTTCAATCCCCATTTTGAGATATGACCGTACCTGACCAAACGCTCTACCTTGTTGTTTATACCCATAATCAGCCAGCCTTCACGCGGTGCCTCGCTTCGGTTGCAGCAATACGCCCTGTCGTATTCCCTGCTTCGTTAGCCCGTAAGTCATCATGAGTTGCGGCGGTTCATCAGTATTCGCCGATTACCTTGTCTACTGCGGGTTTTATTTTTGCACGATCAGCCATGCTCAGCATGGCGACAGAAGCCTTGAGTCTGGCGGTATCAATCGCGAATATTTCGTCGGTGGACAGAACAAACTGCCCATGCCCGGGAACCTCAATCAGCGGAGCCATGATGTCTACAGGCTGAGCATTGGCACGTAGCGGGATGACGACAGTTGCTCCCGTTTTGCTGGTGATATGGTCGTTCTGGACAGAGACGAGATACGGTATTTCGACCTTCCTTGTGCCCGGATTGGGATAGATGTCAAATTGTGCCAAGGCTTATATCCGATCAAACTCAGCGCCGGCCAACCCTGTCATGGAGATGTCTTTTCCATGCGCCGCCAGTGCCTCGGCGTTGCGTTCCACCCAGGCGCGATTCTCAAGTTCTTCGAGCATTCGGGCAAGTAATTGCTCGGCTTGTGCCGAGAAATTAACCTGATGCTTGTAAGGTTCGAGGCGATCCAGCAGGTTTTGATTGATCGACAATGATAGGCGACCTTTCTTGGCGGTCGAATCGTAATAGGTTTGCATAACGCATCAACTCATGTGAACAGTGATGCGCATAATCATACGCATCTTTATGTTCCTGTCAACACGCACGCCGCAATCTGCTGGTGTGAGGTTCAGCGCCAGCCTTGCGCCAAGGCGGTCTATCATTTGCGAAGGGGCGCATTTTCGCTGTTATTTCCCGACTTGGAATCTGATTGCCCGGCTCCGGTTTGTGCAGGTCGTGCGGGCAGCGGTGTCATCTGATTACTATCTTTGGCACCGTTAATGACCTGATCGAACTGTCCGACAACCCCATCGTCTTCCCCGCTTTCCAGTTGTTGCCCTGACAGTGCTATGCGTTGCGTTAATTCGGGTTGCTGAGCAGCATCGCGGTGGGCAGGTTGACCCTGATCTTCGGGCGCGCGGCCGGCAGCCGGAACGGCTGGCGTGGCATCGGCGTGCACACCGGGTGCATCTCCAACCCCATTGACGACTGCGTCTTTAATGGCGTTACCTACATTCATTCCCAGTTTGTTGGCTCCACTAAAAAAATTATGCAAGGTGCCGGATACACTCCCTTCCGCGTCCTGAACTGCGCCATTCGCCCTATCGTTAACCCATTGGATTTCATCATTGCTCGGCTCTTTCCCGTGCTGCTGATCAAGAGCGATCCTGGCCAACCCCCTGGCGAGTTCCGGGTCTTTTTGTGCAGCTGCATCCAATGCTTTTGCGTAATCCTGCACGCTTGCCGATCCAGCACCACCAAGAAGGGAATTGGACATTACTTGCCCCATTCCTCTCTGTCTATCCTGATACAGCGCAGTTGCCGCAAGCGCGACGCCACTACCAAGCAATACTTTAGATTCCTCTCGTTGAACCTGCTGATCCGCTTTACTCATTCCCTCTGCATACGCTTCGGCCGCAGGAGTCAGTTCTGGCGTTGAACGGGGTGCGGCAAACTGTTGTTGTTTCACCGCGCCATCGTTTCGGTTGTCTGCCGTTGCGACCTGGTTTTTGCCCTTCTGATCCAGCGCGTGAAGTTTTCCTTCTCCCTCTTTCTTTAAGCCATCCGGCGTTTTTGGTGTCCCGACCCCGGCGTGCAGCCCATTCCCATTTCGCAAGTTTTCTCGTACTTGCATTGCGACATCATCTCTGAATCCCGGGTTTTTATTCCACTCCTCCGCAAACTCCCTGAATTGTTTCGGCGTCAGGTCATGCATATTTTCAACAGGTTTACCAAAGTACTGTCTTGTCGCTTCATCCCACATGAGCCTGGACTGATCGATATTTGCACCGATCCTGTTCTCATTGCCTTCCTGCTTTCTGTTTCCTGCTTCTGCGGTATTAAGCAACGAGGCAATTTCTTTGGAATCATAGGTTCTGGCTTTGTCCAATGCCGACGATATGCGTTCTGCCGCCTGTTTAACTCCGGCATCTTTCGTCGTACCGGCCACTTCTGTCATGGCTTTCTGGATAACACCTGCGGCCTGTTTCAATTCGTCCTTCGTGGCTGTTTCCAGCGTCTTTTTCGCCTCTTCGCTGTATTGCTGCCCTGTTTTGATTTCCATCCCGGCAGAGGCGGAAACGGGTACTTTGCTCAATATCCACCCGCCCGCAGCACCCATTGCATCCGCGATTTTTCTTATTCTCCCCGGCTGTTCATCCCTGGCTTCGCTCGTTGCAGCGCTCGCTACAGCGGTTTCTGCTGGTTCGCCATCCTGTTTTGCCTGTTTCGGTTGAACATTTCCACCGGCGCGTACTGCGGCCCCAGTATTAACACTCGCGCCTTCACTATTATTCAGGCCCGTGGATCCGCTGCTGCCTGTTCTTGTCTGCTGCTCACGCTCTGTCGTTTTCCCTGTGCTGCCCTCGGTTCCAGCACTTATTTTGTCCGACAGCGCTTTTTCGTATGCCCTCTGGAATGCCGCAGATTGCTCCTTGGTCAGTCTGGCTGTGGTGGCATCCCCCAACGATGCGTTGGTGCCCGTTTGCGATGCTGTTCCTGTGCCAGAATAATTCATATCTGATGCGCTTCTGCCAAGCGAGCCTGTTGCAGATGACCCCGCCATGCCAAATCCCGCAACAGCTGCCGACACTATCGCGCCTGTAGCCGTGTTGGCTATCAGCCTGGAACCCGCAGCCTCCATCGTCGTAGTGCCTGCTTCCTGTGTCATTGTTGCGGCGGTTGTTGCCATCGTGGATTTAGCCGTACCCTGGGTAATCGTTGGCCGCGTGTTGTGTTGCAGTCCGCTCGCATTATCGAACGAATGATTCCCGAGCGAAGCATTGCCCATCTGCATGTTGCCGAGCGCCATGCCGGAAGCAATTTTTTCCGCTTCGCGCGCGGGTGTAACCATCCCTGCGATGGCCTGTGCGCCAGTGTCGCCGCCTTTGACGATCAGTGTTGCTATCGCCGGTATCGCTGTGGCCGCAATCATGCCGGCAATAGCCTCATCGCTGATATAAGCGTTGTTCAGCTGGCTGTACTGGCTCATGGACAGGCCAAGCCCGCCCGTCATCTGCGCAAGGTCTTGTGCGTGCATCGTCATGATCAGGTGCATGACGGCGTAAAGAGGTGGCCAGAGTTGTATCCAGACCAGGCTCATCACGTATGCCTTCAACACAAACAATCCCTTGTGTCCTGCGAGCAGTACGATCAGCATGATGATCGGGAAAACCGCATACTGGATGATCTCGACGATGTTTTTCACCTTGGGCATGGTGCTTTCCGCCAGCTTCGCCATCAACTTGTAGCTTTCGCTGGTCGATCTTATTGCCTGCGCCTGTCCAAGATTTGTTGCTGCCGATGCCGCATCCCCAATTTGCGCGGGCAACATATATTGCGCGTCGATCATGAAGTTGCTGATTGCCGTCTGTTTGACACCATCGAAAGCGCTTGTGGATATACCCAGCATGTAGCTCGTTGAGGTGGTTATCGCACCTTGAACCGCCGTGCTTGCCTGTGCAGTGGGCAGCCCCGGATAGAGTTGTCTGCCAAGATTGGCAATTTGCTGGTTCGTGCTGGCGGTGACTTGCGCAGTGAGGTGGGTATATGCAACATCACAACCATAAGTATTGGTTGTTTCAGGATTGTTGAGCGCGTCATCGGCTCTGATTGTGACCAGCCTGCCGGGGTTGGTTCTGCCGTTCAAATACCCCCAGATGTCGTTGGATCTGGTGATGTCGTTCATGTTGACATAGCCTGTCGTGAATTCCGGTATGACGCATTCACGATAGAATTCAAGCAGGTTGTTTGTCAGGATCGGGTTGTCAAACCTGGCGTGCAGCAGTTCCTGCTGGACACGATGCCCGAACAGCGTCCCATTGGTTCGAAACTGGATGTCGGCCGGCAAAGAAAATGTCGTCTCGAACGTATTGGTCAGCCAATCCCCGATATGACTGATCGAGTGACCAAAAGCAGCCAGCCCGATGGGCACATTGGCAACCGTTACGGGTGGTTGAGTACCGGTTTTGTCGGTGATTACCACGTTGACTTTCGGCACCAGCAGCATGCCATTGAGTATGGCGAACATGAGCAGCCAGCGACCAAAATCAGGCAGTTGCGCGAAGCCGGCGAGCACGGCCATCGACATCGAGATTACACCAACCAGCGCGAGCGTTCGCAGCAGCCCGAGAAAATCGGCGCTGCCGACGATTGCGGCCACAGCGTTGAATACAAGCTGCAGCTCCATGATGTTCCAGTAGGCAAATATCTCGAATGTCATCCTGATCAACCCGGCGATGTTTACCTGCTGCCAAACACGGACATCGAGTTGAATGCCTGGGCGGGAATGCCGGCAATCAGCGTCTGGTGCATTAACTGTATTTGCCTTTGCAAATCCGCAGCCGTGGTGGATTTTGTATATTCGGCCGTGCGCAGCGCGTCCGCATCGGATGCCACGGCACGAAGAGAGTCGATCAGGCTTTGAATCGCGGCCTTTGCATCTGCCGGAGATTGCCCATTTTTGATATTCGCCATTGCAGCGTTGGCGATTTTGAGCAATCCCCTGAAATATGAGTGGGCAATATCTACCGCAATCAACCGCTTGTAGTTGTCAATCAGGTATCCCTGATTGTTGATGGATGAAACAGCAAGCAATTTCCAGACAGGCAAAGTTGATGCCTCTACAATCTTGAACGAGTTGATGTTTTGCGCTGATCTGGAATCCAGATTTGTGCGTAAAACATCAACTGCGTCGCTTACTTTCTTCACGAATGGCGTAATGGCGGTTGTGCCCACGGTCGGGCTCATGCAGTCTGTCGTCGTATCGCAGGCGTAGGTGTCAATATTGGTGCTGGCTGCGGTCGTGTCTTCACCGACGAAGCTGTTGATTGCCACCCCTGTCGGGGGCTTGTAATCCCAACTGGTTTCCTTGTTGCCAGACGATTTTGTAATAACGATTGTGCCGGTGATGCTCATGATGAGTTGCCTGTCGTTGTCATCAATGCCGCTCACTCTCGAAAGCGCCTTCCAGACAACATTGCCCGGCTCGAAAAAGTCTTTTTTCGATGGATCGGCCGCGACTGCGGCTGCTTGAGCATTGGCTCGTGCCACGCTGTCCGTTCTGGTTTGTTTCCACGAGTCGAACGAATCTGGAAATTGATTGGTTATTGCGCCTGCCGCCTGACTAAAAACACTGGACATATTTTCGGAAATGCCTGCCCCTTCCTTCAATGAAATGCCCTCGGTCAATTTGCACGCATTGACGTTCATGCCATTGACCTTGTTGGCCACATCTTGCAGATACTCAAACAGACTGGCCATCTCCGGCATTGATGATTTGATCGCCAGGAGAAACGCATAACTCAAAGACGTGCCAATATTTTGAAACAGAGCGGTCAGTGCCGCAGTGTTGATGAACGAGAACGCCCCTGCGGTCAGGTCGATGCCGCCACAGCCGATGTCCAGCGAGGGCGGTGTCATGCTCGCCAACTGGAAGGTTTTAACGGGCGTTCTGGCATAAAAACCGCCACCCGAGTAGCTGTTCGTGGTCTGCCCCTTGTAGCTCGATGGCGGGGTGGTGTTGCTGAAACCGCCCATGCTGTTGTACCAGTCCTGCATACCCGTCCCCACGTTTGCGCTGGCGGATGCGGACATCAGACCAGTGGCAGCAATGGCTGCGATGAGCGTTTTGCGGTAATGCATGCTTCTCTCCTCAGATTTCGCCCGGCTCGGTTTGTGTCAGGATGTAGATTCGCTCAACAAAATCCTGCAACGACAAAACGCCCGACCCGAGAACAATCATCTTGCGTGTCCTGGTGTTGCCGAGGACAAACAACGGCACAGACTCGACTCCAAGCTGTGCCGACAGCCCGTTATCCCTGACCGATGGCGGCAGCCCGTCAATCGTCGAACCGTCCACGCTGATCGGCAGGATCGTCATGTCATACTGCCTGGTCAGCCATTGCAGCGTCGGAACCATGTGCTTGCAATATGGACAATCGCCGCGAAAAAAAAAGAAGATGCCCCACTCCCTGGCAAGATCGGCCATCGTCCTGGCCTCCCTGGCTTTTTTTTCTCTGGTTGCCACTTTGATCGCCGAGTTGTTCATCGGATTTTTCAGTTCAAAGTTCAGGGTGGCGTTTTGCCACAGCACCCTGCGCCAGACGTCGGCAAAGAAGCTGGCGCGGTCTATCTCGACCTTTTGCGCGGCCATGTATGCCTTGATGTTTTCCGGGGTCGGATGCACGACAGCCAGTGCGCGCCTGGCATCAAGGTCTTTGCGTATCTTCTCCAGCTCCTCAGCAGCCATCTCCTCCTTGGACTTTTCTGATGGTGTGGGCTTGCCGGCTTCTTTGGTCTTCGGGGATGGCCTGGCTTCTTCTTCACAATACCAGTTGAATTTTTCCAGCCCGTGGCATGCCCATACGGACGAGTAATCGATGCCGTCAGGGTAGTCGCGCCCTTCCAGCGCTATCGCACTGGCAGACAAAATCATCAGGGCAATCAAGGCGAAATGGCGCATGTGGTGTTATTTGGCAGACACAAGCAGTTTGACGCGCTCCGTGTAATCGGCCATTGCCGCTTTTGGCGAATCCCTGATTACGGCAGCGGCATTGATGATGGTGCAGGCGCACTCGCTCGCTACCTGCGCCAGTGCCGCGTCCAGTTGCCTGCCGAACCGGGAGGCGGATTCGATGATTGCCGCCTGCGATTTCTCATCCATGCCGGGCTTCATTTGCGCCGCCAGGCTTTTTTGTTGCATGCTGACAATGCCGATGATGTCCACTTTCGCCATCGCTGGCGAAGGGTTGAAGTGCTGCCATCCGCCCATGGCCGCAATGGCGGCTGTGGTGGCGGCCACGCCTGTGACGAAATGTGCGAAGGCTGGCATCATTGCTCCTCGATGTACAGGTAAGCGCGCTGTGGCGCCCCTGCCGAATTTGCCGAGGTCGCCGCAACGATTTCCCAGCCTTTTGCATAAATCTCACCAGCTGTTACCGACTTCAGATCGTTGCTGCCATCGCCTCTGCAGTAGTAAGTATTCGGTCCGCCAACCTGGACAAGCATGCACTCCTGCCCGCTTTTCAAACGACTGGCTGCCGCTGGTTTGTTTCCGGCGGATTCATCCGTGACGGCCTGGGCTGCTGAAGCAAGGCTGAATGCTGCCGCCATGAAAGCGATTGTGATAATTCTCTGCATTGTTTTTTCTCCTTGATGCTGCTGACAACATCAACTTTTCCGCCTGTCCGCGCTGCGCCTGTTGTTTTTCTGTTTTTCCCCGAGCAGCACCTCGATAGCCTGCACGGTTGTCATGCAGTGTTGCTCGCGCATCCGCTTGATGCTCTCGAAATCTTCCGCTCGCGTGGAGAACAGCATCATCGAGAACGGATCGAGCAGCAAACGCCCTATCCCGCTTCCAATCGGGCTATGCACGAAGATTTCAGAATAGTTGCCGTGGTCGGTGGATATGGAGGACAACTGACGCTTCATCCATTCGTCGATGGTCAGCTTGCCTTCCTTGCCAAGGCGATCAATGTTCTCCGGCTTCTGGCGAAGCAAAAACAGCCAGTCGGCATTATTGATGGATGCCCTCGTCGCCTCGTTCCTGTAGTAGTCATCAACCGACTGCGTGATGGTGCCGAACGCTCCGCCATATTTCCGTGCGCGGCGGTATCCCGCTTCAATGAATTGCCCGCTGCTGCCATTGCCCATCAGGTCCCACGCCTCATCAATGATCACGATCTTGCGTCTGGAGCGGTCGAGATACATTTCCTGGGTGATGCGATACATGATGATCTGCATGACGACAGCCTGAAGATCTCTTTTGCTCTTGAGTTCTTCGAGCTCAAGCACTATGAAATCCCTGTGAAACTGGATATTTGCCTCTCCCTCGAAGTAGCTGGCGTACACACCGTATTTTGTGTAGGGCTCAAGGGCCATCGCCATGCGGGATAACTCCGCTTCTTTTTCCGACGATTCACTGAGCCTGCCGGTGAGCAGCAGATCGTAAATATCGGTAATCGTGGTCCTGCTGCCCTTTTCTTCCCACACACGCTTGATGGAGGATGCCAGGGCGGTGTAGCAAAAGTTGTTGAGCGGCTCTCTCGGGCTTGCCATTTCCGCCAGCAGCGGCAAGATCATCTCCATGTCGTTGCTGATGTCCCTGACCATCGAAAACGGGTTAAGGCACAGGGTGTTTTCCCGTTCATCATCGAATTCGATGAATTCGCCATCCATCAGTTCGCACAGGTTTTTGTAACTGCGGCCCACATCTATGATCCAGACCTTGGCACCGGCCGCACGGTATCGGTATGCCAATTCGTTCACAAAGACGGACTTTCCGGAGCCGGATAGCGCGGCTACGGCGAAATTGAAATTGCCGCCCGTGTTGTCGAACAGGTCAAAACCCATCACCTGCCCGCGCCGCCCGAACAGCGTTATCATTGGCGTGCCGGTGCCCTTCCATTCGGCAATCAGGGGCGACAGCATCACTGCATTATCTGCGGTCTTGGTATAGGCTCGCCCGAAAGTTTTCAGGTCTTTTTGCATCGGGCGGGTGAGCGTCATCGGCAGCGACGACGCGAAGGCCTGATGCTGCAAATAGAAGTCGCGGGTCAGATCAAAACCGCGCGCTCGCCATACCGCACGAACGGCATGCTCTGATCGTGCCGCTTCTTCCTTGTTCGAGACCAGGCAGACCTGATGGTACATGCGCACCGTGTTCCTGCCATCATCGAACGCCATGATGACCGAATCCCAGTCGCGCTTGCGGTCCTGCAAGTCCGGCTGAAAGCGGGCCATGTACGAAGATGCGTTTTGAGTTGCGCGCGCGCCTTTCAACTGCGCATAGGTTCTGGCCGATTCATGGTCCTGCGTGATTGCGCCCATTGTAATGATGAACGGGCACGGCATGGATAATGCCATCTGATACGGGTCACCAATCAATCCGCCCATGCCGGACAAACGCCCCTGGCGCGGATAATTCCTCACCGAGAACATCTGCATGACCGTTTCAGCGCCGCCTGATTTGCTGAAACGAATATCCTGATCGCTCACGCAGGACGCGATCTCGCAGTTCGACAATTGTTCGCGCAGAATACGGTCGGGGTCGTAATCAAGCGGATACCTTGCTTCATCATTGAATATCCGTTCGTGATCGAAAAAATCTCCCACGAAGTTCAGGAGATGATCCGGCGTCCAGGCAAAACCCGGCAGATGCGCCGATCTGAGCGTTGCGTTAATGCTTTCACGGGCACGAATCGCCTCTTCTATGTCGGCCGGCACAAACGGCGAGAGCGCCAGCGACACAGAAATAATGCAGCGAAAATCCCTGAGCAGGTAGGCGTGATGCCTGAACAATGATTTTTTTGTGCCCCGCAGGTAATGACGGACCCTGCGTTCGCCAATTTCCTTCATTCCCTCGTTCTGTATCAAATCCGTCTGCATCTTCAATGTCGGGCTTATATCGGGGCTGGCATAAAGCGAAATCTGAATGCCGGTGTCCGGCGGGCAGGACAGGAACAGGCTGGTGAGGATTCTTTCCATTTCCTCGGTTGCGCCGGTTTGCGGCGATGTCTCGATTGCAAAGCCGATTGAAAACTCTTCCTTTGTGCCGAAGCCGCCCTGATCCAACACAAATAGCCGTTCGTCAGGCAACCATCCGACGTAGGGAAGCAGCCCTGTCAGCTTCGGCATGGACATGAAGCCCTCGATCATGGCGCGCGGAATGGCGTCAGGACGACCATACCGCTCATGGAACAAGGCGCGCTTGAGCGTGCTGGCGAAGGACATTTTTATCTCGTTGGTTGCGGTTGCGGTTGCTGCTGCGCTCCGCCTTGCTGCTGCCTTGCGGCAGGCAGGTGCACGCGATACTGATCGGCAATGCGTTTTTTGCTGTGCGCAATTTGCCAGTGCCCGGGATCGGCAACGGCGTACAGGAATGTCTGGTCGTGCAATACCTTTTTGCCGTCCTCCCACGGCGCAACCCATACGCGCAGCACCCTGGCATTGCTCAACAAAGGCGTTCCAATGGTCGGCGCGTTGCCGATTACGGCATCGCCTTTCTGTTTGGAATAGGTCGCTGCCCTGGGCGTTGAACCGGGCAAATTATCCTGAACGGCATTGGCGTAAACGCCCGACAGCGACGAGCAGCTTATGCCGGGCGGCGCCTTGCAAGAAAACTTGTCTTGAGCATCCAGCCCGCCAGTGCCGGCACATCCGCTCAGGGCAGTTGCTGCCAGCGCCGCAAGCAATAATTGTCCGTACATCAGTTGACTCCCCTGGTTACGGCTGCTGCGGCTGCTGGCCGGCCGCCATCAAGCCATTTTTCGATCTGTTCGATGGGCGCAGCACCGGGCAGGATGCGGCCGTCGGCTGCAATCAGTGTCGGCGTGCCGTTGATGTTGAGCTTCTGCCCCAGCTGCACATTGCGCTCAATCGGGTTTTCGCACTCCTTGCCCTTCATGGCCGGCAGGTCGCCTTTTGCCATGAAATCGTTCCACGCCCTGACCCGATCTTTTGCGCACCAGATATGCGTTGCTTTGCGTTTCGCATCAGGATGCAGGCCTTCCAGCGGGAGCAGGAAGGTATAGACCGTCACATTGTCCAGCTTCGCAAGTTCCGGCTCCAGCTTCTTGCAGTAAGGGCAATCGGGGTCTGAAAACACCGCAAACACGCGCTTGCCGTTACCGCTAACGGTTTTGATCGCGTCTTTCAGCGGTAGCGACGAGAAATCCACTGCGTTCAACTCTTCCAGCCGTGCAGCGGTCAGGTCCTTTTGCGTTTTCATGTCGAAAACATGCCCGAATAAAAAATATCGCCCTTCGCTGTTTGTGTAGCCGATGTTTCTGCCCATGCCGACCTCGAACAGTTCGGGGATTTCGGTTTTGTGTACGCCCGAGAACTGTGTGGCCGGATAAAGTTCGCGCAGCTTTATCTCGAGCGCGGCCTCGTCGCTTTCTGCTGCGGACGCGGCTGCCGAAAGGCTTGCTGCAAGAGCGATGGCAATGGTTTTTGTTCTGATCTTCATTTCAAGCTCCTTGTGTCAGGTTGACAGTCAATTACTCTGATGGGTTGAGAGACTTTTTCAACATCTTCCTGCCGCGCACCCAGATGTCGCTATAGGTGTCCTCGCTGTTTTCCCCGAGAAAATCCCCAAACGAAAATCCTTTTGTGAAGACAACCTCGACTGTCCGGCCCGCATCGATTTCGATGACGGGAAACAGTTTTTCGGCCAGGTCGATGTAGTATTGGCTCAGCCTGTCCAGCGTTTTGCCCACTCCCGAGCTTATGCCAGCCTTGAATTGCTGCCCCGAAGCCACCGTCGATGTGGTGCCAAGCGGGCTGATTGACTGCGTTGTCGCGCTTTGCTGAAACGCCTGCCCGATGCCAGAACCGATACCGGCGAGCAGCGCGTTGGCAAGTATCTGGCCTTGCTTGCTGATCAGTCTGCCGCGCATCCCCGCTTTCCCGTCTTCGCCGACCACGTAACCCTTGACAGGCATATCGATCGCTTGCCCGTCGCGGCGGATGCACGATAGATTTTCCAGTCTGCCAAAAGCCCGCTCGGAACTGATGTCGCCGTAGCTCGATGCGAGAATGAAACACTCCCTGATCTCCGAACGGAACCTGTTTGGCAGGAATGCGTTGTCTTGCGTGCGCATCAGGATCGGATGAGGATTGGTTTGAGCCTGCCCGCCGGTTGGCGCATCCAGCCCGCCTAACAGTGCGACGCGCACAAACGATCCGGCGGGGATATAGCCTTCCCTGGTATCTTTTTCCGGCTTTTCATCGGCGGCAGGGGTGGCATCGCTTACTTCAAAGGACGCAATCCCCCTTTCCTTTGGCTGTTCTGGCGGCAGCGGTTCGTGCAAGGGGAGTTGCGGCAATAGCGGCTGCGCTTGCGGCGGCTGCGGAGGAATGGGTGGCAATGGCGGCAAAATAGATTGCGCCGGTTCGTTTGCTGGTGCTGGAGAGGTTTTGTTTTTCTCCATATCGCTCATTTGCTGTTTCAGGCCATGAATGACGTCATCCATTTGCTTCATTTGCTGCGCTGATTGCGACATCCACACGTCTCTTGGATCGACAGGCGAACCTGGCGTGATGCTTGTTGGTTGCGGTTGCTGGCTGGCTGCAACCGGTGTCATCGATGGCTGGTTATCCCAGAGCGCCACGCTGCCAAAGACCAGACCGGCAAATACGGTTGCCGCAATACCAAGCAGGAGGTATTGCCGCGATCTGGGCGAAAACTTTGCGAATTTTTCAGATAGTTTCGACATCGGCTATTGACCCTCACTGATCACATAAACCGGCGTTGTTTCGTTGGGCCCGAGCACGGGCTGTTCCACCGATACCGCCTGCACACCGTCGCGGTAAAACTCGCGCTCATCCATCACAATTTCCCTGTCGGACGTATTGGTCAGCAGATACGCTTCGCCGCGCAGGTCGCCCGCGTCGATGGTTCTCACAAGCACGAATCGCGTTCCTTCCCATAACGGGATGATCTCGTTTTTCGCATCACCTTCTCTGTCATACAGGGACATGATGGTGCGCAACAGCGCATCATTGCGCGGCTCCTTCCTGGCGATGGCGTCCGGCTTGTCCATGCGCCCGCCTCCCCGGATGATGATGGTCTCTGCGGGAATGTCCTCAACCTTCAACAGCACCTTCCAGTGCTGTCCGGCATCGTCGGTGATGAATATGCTCATCATTGGCGCATCCGATGTGGGTTTGAGCCATGCCACGCCGGTATCTTTTTCCGGCGTTACCGTGAACAGGCCTTCTGCGCCATGGATGCGCCTGATCTTGCGCCCTTCCACCCTGATCATATTCGGCTCGTTGCGCGAGACAATGGCGGTCGTGGCATCCATCGGTGATCCCTGATGAAGTATCTGCACTGCGCCGGCCACACCAGCATTCAGGCTACTGATGAGCGCCAATGCCAAACTGATCTTGTTCACTTGTTTCCCTGAATTCGCTGACATGTAATCTCCCGTTCAGATACCTGAACCCAACCAGGTAAACCGTATGTTTTTCGCCAGCCTTCTTGTCGCCAACGTAAGTGATCAGATTGCCGGTGATGGCAACCTTCATTGCTTTTTCGTCCCCGTTCAGCGACTGGGCGGTAAACTGCGTAGCGGCGCTGTTCCTGCTCAGGAAAGCCAAACGTGCGCCCATCTCGGATTCAAGTCGCCCCGCATCAGCCGGTGTTGCATATTTCAGGAACAGCCCCTTTTGATATTCCCCAATTGCAGGGGTTACATTCAGAGCCAGCCCGGCGTACCAATAGGCCATTTGCTCCAGATAGCTTTTGGATACCTCGTTTCCTGACACCCAAAAACTCCTGTGAATGTCCGGCGGGACGATTACGGTTTTCTCCATGCCCAGCGTTTTTACCAGCACGCCCGCTTCAAGCATGATGATGAGCAGAAGGAACGCTACCGTTACGCGCAGAAATGTAATCTCGCCGGATTTGTTGCTGCTCGCGCTGACGTATTTACTCGACAGCATGTGGGTTACCCTAAAAAATATCGTTGATATGACGGCGGCGTGACTGCTGTTTTCACAAACAATCCACTGGGCAGCCACCAGTAAAGCGAGTGGGTTGCAAACTTTGGGTGCTTGCCCGCCTTGAGTCGCCCGTACTGCCAGGCCGCCACACTCCCGGCAACCATGCCGCTGATCAGCGCGCCTATCGTTACGCCGACACCAATCAGCAGGATGGCGATAATGAACTGGTCAATATCCCACAGCAGAAATTTCTCCTGCTTATCCAGTGTGCGCGGGATATAGCCAGTTTCGTTCATCCTGCCGCCTAAATCGTTGCAGTCAGAATGCCCGAGACAATCGTCGGCGTGTATTGCTCGAAAATCGCAAACCCGACGCCGGCAAGAATCGGGATTGGATTTGTTCTTGCAATCGAGATGAGCGCGCCGACACCCACGGCAGCCACGGCAACAGCCTTGCCGAAGTAACCCGTCACCACCCCGTTTATCCAGGTATAGAGGGATTGAAATTCCGTGCCGGTCGTGCCCGCAAACGCGCTGGACGAAACCACCAGCAACGCGGCGATCAGGATGATGTTTTTCTTACTTTCTGCTTTCAATTTGCACTCCTTTTTTGTAATCAATGAATGTTTTGACGATCCAGCCAATACCGAGGCCAGTCGAAACCCCGGCGATATTGGCGGCAAACCCGTTTGCATCAGTCAAGGTCGATCCCGGCACAAACACGCCCAGCGCGATGAAACCGCCTGCAATGACGAGGTCAACGATGAAGTTTTTTGATTTGATCAATTCACTTCTCCATAGCAATTGGCTGCACTATTACCTCCACCCGGCGATTGATTGCCCGAGCCGTTTCCGTTTCATCATCCGGGGAAAGGTAGCAGCACAACCCCTCCGCCTCCACGGAAATCCTGCCTTGCGCGCCTTGCTGTTTGAGCCAGCGCGCAACGTAATGCGCTCGCTGAAACGCAAGCCTGTCGTTATATTTTTTCGTGCCGGTGCTGTCCGTTCTTCCGGCAAGTTCAATGGCTGAATTGGCCGATTTCGCCGTTTTGATCAGCCCCGCAAGCGTCCTGTATCCATCCCTGGTAGGCGTGGCTTCACCAAACCCGAAGAGCACGTTGACCCTGGTGGCAGACTCTGTGCGTGGAACTGGTTTTAGAATTTGCTCTGTCTGGGCGGGTGCCGGGATAGGTGTTGGCGCAGGTATCGGCAACACCGGCGCAACATGCTTGGCGACATCCAATACCTTTGGCGTGACATGCGGGCAGCGTTCGTTGCATACCCGATATTCGCCATCAACAAAGCCTATGCCCGGCTCGATGATCACGTCCGGCCGCGGTTTGTTTCCGCTGCAACCGGACATGGCAATAGCCGAAAGGCAAAGGGCAATCAACATCCAGATTTTTGCGCAGTTACTCAATTTCCTTGCCCATCGCCAGCGCCACCTTCCTGGTGTAAATAGCCCGTCTGATCGGTGATTTGGCGTTGTATGCGCCGATTGCATCCCATCCATATCCCATGCGTCGAAAATTGTTCGCCAGAATCCACGCGCCAACGTGCGTGTTGGTGCATGGATTCGCCAGTTCTTTTGCGCCTATCCCATATTTTGCGAGGGTTGGCAGCCAGACAGAGTTGATCTGCATGTGCCCGATATCAGAACTTCCATTGGCATTTCTATTGATCGCCGCAGGATTGCCACCGGATTCGACGCGCGAGATTGATTTCAGTATTGCGGGGTGAATCTGGTACCGCGAGGCGGCATGGTCGAAACATGCGGTGTCTGGCTGCGCCAGAACAGCAGATGGAAGCATCGATGCGCAAAGCACAATAAATTTGGCCGCTCCCCGGAACTCGCCGTCGGCTCGTTTTGTTTTTGTTTGCATGGGATGGGAGTTTTTCACATGCCAGCAAAAAAAATCTGTTGAAAGACGACAATAATGTCGTTATTCAAAAATAATTCCGTTTTGGCCGTTCCTCGAAAATTACTTCGCTCGTTTGGCCGCTGCGCTTCCCCTGTTCGAAACTCACTTCGTTCGTTTTCCCGAGAATGGTCAGGTTTTTTTCTCCGCAGTAAGGGCACTTGCTCGTTGCCCTGTGCCCTGTGTCAAAAATGTATTTTGCTTTGCAGCGGTTGCATTCTCCCCATGCAACAATCCCAGCTTTCACGTCGCGCGCCGCATACCACGCTGCGTTAATGTCCAGCTTGTTGTCACCGAAAAACAGATTTCTGGCATTCCATACTCCCAGGAAAGTGTCCGTCAGCGTGTCGTTTTGTCCGTGAATAATTTGCTGGCGCTCTCTGTTCAGATAGACGGACACAAATGTTGACAGGATGCAGGGCGAAGCACCCATTTGAACGAACGATAAAACGCTGGTTGGCAGCCTGCCGGACGAAGGTGCTGATTTGTGTGTGTCCAGCCATAACTGGCGCAACGAGCGCAATTCGATCCCTGTCATGCTGTGCACGATGGGCACCCGCATCCTTTCCTGGATGAGCCGGATCGCGTTTGCATGATTTTTGAGGCTGAGCTGGTTGATTTTCATTCTTCGCCCTGCTGCGCACTGACAATGTTGATCGTGTACGCGCGTCTGTTGGCCTTATGATCCACAAGCGAGTTAAACGTGATTTCGCTGAAGCGCATAAAAAAACATGTTGCCGGCATGTTTTCTGCCAGATCGTCTATTTCGCCAAGTGTCATCTTTTTGACCCGCTCTATCGCGACACCTGGCAACCCGGTAAGCAACGTGGCATGTCCATGGCTGGCCAATTGCTTCACGAGATAGAGGAAGCGCCTGTTCAGGTCTGCAATGTCTTTGCGTGTGGTTTCGTCCATTCAAGCTCCCCCTAAGTTTGCGTCATCAGCCTGGTAAGTGATTCGCGAATGCGCTGCGGCAGCCGGTCTAATTGCGCCTGGGGCGACTGCCCGCGATCCGTGTGTTCTCTTGCCTGGGTGGCTGCATGTTGCTCATCGGTTTCGCGCCTTTTGCGCTGCTCGGCAATCATCGGAGCTCGTTCCGGTGTGAATGAGCCTGCCGACATGCGTTTCGCCATTCCTCTGACGTAGCCAATGGGGTTTGTAATAGGTTTGGCGAGTTGTGCGCCGTGCAGTTCGTCAATCAGGATCTGCCAGTGGCTGGGCGGCACTCCGCTGCCGGACAGCAACGCCCGGATTGCATCGCGCTGACCGGTCTTGATGGATGGGGGAAAAATCAAATCCACCACCACGGTTTTTGGGTCCGGCAATTCTGGCCCGGCGTTGCGCGTGCCATTACACTCCTCTGCTGGGGGTGCTGAATTTGCACCGTCATGATGGATGCCAGACTCAGAACGCCCGATCTTTTCGCTGGTTACTGTGGTGGTAGTGGTGGTGTTAGAGTTAGAGATACTATTGGGGGGCGGGGTATGGGGTAGGGTATCGATAGGGTATGGATACCCTATCGATACCCTATCCACACCTACAGTTTTCAGCGAATCGAGGAATTCATCCAGCCATTCAGACGGAATCGCTGCACATTGTTTTCTTGCGTTTTGAAGTAATTTTGGCGAGAAAGCTCCCGCCGCAGAATTGTGCTTCCACCATATTTTCACCCATATCCAGCCAGCGTCATTAAAATCGATCAGTTCCCTGGCTTTAAGCCTTCTGACTACCACCAGTAACTGATCTTTTGTCCACCCCATCTCCGCCGCAGCTATCATCCAGACAACCTGGTATACGCCGATAATGTTTGATGATGGAGACGTCAAAAAATAAAGCAGGGTTGCTTTATCTTCTTGGCTCAGGTCGGATATTTCAGGATCGCGCCAAAAATAATCGCTAATTGTTCGTTGCCTCATGAGTGAGGCTTTGCGAGGTGGGTGCGCAGCAGCGTTGCTGTCCGGGATACCCCTACCCCTCGCAGCAACTCGGATGAGGTGTGAAGGAGACACCTGAGAAAACAACCCTCACCTGATTTGTGCGCACCCGATTTGGCTTCATCAAAATGCATCAGACTGCCTTTTTTGATTTTATGAATTCGTGAAAAACACTGGGATTCGCAAGAATTACAGCGGACGGTATTCCTCGCTTTTTCCAGTTGTGTACGGTCTGAGCGCCAGATTTTTTCGGAAGGCCAAGAACCCTGGCAAGTTCAGTAGCTCCACCGCATTGTGCAATAAATTGTTTCGCATCCATGCCGCGATTAAACGACACGTGTAAAGAAATGTCAAACAAATTGTTTAACAACACGGTGTTTAAATATGTAATAGTTCGGTTTATGCACGAAACCACTCAAAGGCTTTATGAGGCAGCAAAATCAAGGGAGATAATTGGCCAGTCCAATGTCGCCCGTGCGCTTGGCGTGTCTCCGCAGACAGTTAAGAACTGGGAAACCCGAGGCGTTTCCAAAGCCGGCATCATCATGGCGCAGCATGTTTTTTCCTGCAATGCAACCTGGCTTGCCACAGGGGAAGGAATAAAAGAGCTGGGAAATACCTCTGACGTGCGGAAGCAATTACTGGACGCAGCTTATGAAAATCTGAGCGAGGCACAAAAAGACCAACTTCTTCAAATCTGCAATACGTTTACTCAACCAGCCGAAGCCAAGCCCCGCAACAGCTCGCAGTAACGTGATCCAGCTGCAAATACAGCTTCAACTTAAATTTGATGACCCTTGAACGCGATTAACATCCACCAGCCTCGTATCTGCTGCTACCGCAATTGGCGCACCCTCGCACGAGGTCGTTGAAGGCTACTCAATTCGCCTGCCACTCAAGGCGAACACACAAACACCTACGGCAATACCTCCACCCAACCCGCCTCGGCGGTTTTTCGGTTACAAATTAAACACCGCATTTATAATTAGCTTGACACGTTATTACACATTGCGTTTAATACAACCCTGCTGCAAAACAAAACAATCAGCGGGTTAATGCGGCAGCGGCAAACCGCGAGCCATTGCGAGCGCCGTAACTGCAATGCCAGTGGATGAAACGCGACAACCCGGAAACGACGCAGAGAGCAAGGGAGGTGGCGGCAGTAACACCGTCTCGCCATACGTATCCAGCAAGTGCCTATCCGGCGGGCGTTGACTTAGGGGGTGCATACATGAAGACATTAAAGCGGCTGATCTGCTGGGTGCGCGGGCATGATTTTCCTGCTCCCGCTTTTCACGGCAATGCGCTGTGCTTTTGCCATCGTTGCGATATGGAAGTAGCCGGAAGAACCTTTGCTGATTTGAAGCCGATGACCTGTGCAGAGCATGATCAATTTTTAATGCTCGACATGCTGGATTAAACATAACCGGAGGTTTGCCATGAACCGCAGCTTAATTGCAACACGCATCAACAGGAGCAAGATCACTGCAAAGTGGATTGAGCCGATTTCGATTGCAGGGAAAGCTGTTCACCACAAATTCACTGGTGAGTGTTTGTTTGATGTACAGGTTGCGGCAAAAGCTGCCGGATGCGCATTGCCAGTAATCCATGCGCCGAGTGACCTCATGGCCGCCAACCCATAAGCCAGCACAGATAAGGGGCTGATCATGAAAGAAATTAAACGGTACAGAGCATACCTCTGCCATGTGGAAGGCAGCGGCGAAATTGAAATTGGCAGCTTCAGTAAATTATCTGCCGCACTTGCCAATGTGCGGGTGGCGTGCCGTGATGCTGGTGTCAGCAAATGGGATTGGGTCGTGGACAAAAAAGCACCGGATGGCTCATTGATAAACCGCCGATCAAGCCTGGCCGGGCTGGAAACATGAACACAGTAAAAGTTGTCCGGTTCGACGCTGAGTGCGAAGGCATTGTCGTGCCATTCCAGTACTCCGTTCAACAAGGCGGTTTACAAATCGGGTGGTTTCAGATCGACGACTACCCTTCCGCCGAAGATGCTCACGCAGCCGCACACGCGCTGGCAAAACAGCTTGAGACGAATCCGTGGGTGTCACCCTTCAAAACACATCGTGATGTCGTCCTGGCCGATTATGGTACGGCTGACAAGCTGCGTTCGCTTGTGATGGGCTTGTGGAATGGACACGGATACCCTTTCGACTTGAGTTCGGTCAGCGGCTTCGACAAACGTCATTTCGCCGTCGCCCTTGAGCTGATCCAGTCGTATCACAAACTTGGCGAGAACGACAAGGCGTTCATGGCGCTTGCCGAAGAAATTTGGCAGGAATTTCACAAAGGCGAGGCGGTGTGAAGTGAAAATTAGACGCTGGCGGTTCTATGTAGAAGATTTTGATGGGCATGGCACCACCATAGATGCCGTAGGTGGGCAAGAAGTCCGTCTGGGCGTGACGGTCGAGAATCAGGAAGCCGCCGACGAACGCATCCCGCTGTTGCTAAAGACACCTGCCGCCATGCACTGGATCAGCGCAGAGTCGTTGATTGGGTCTGTGCCATTCAGATGGGCATCCTGGCTAAATGAAAAAGACATGCACGCGCGATATGGCGGCCATCACCACCTTGATGGGCTGAGAGGTATTGATTTGGTTGTTGTAAGCGGAGAATCCGGCACTCACGCGCGCCTAATGCACCCTGATTGGGCGCGCGCGCTCCGCGACCAGTACATTGCAGCAGGTATACCGATCACTTTTAAGCAACATGGAAAATTTTATGGTCTCCAAAAGATAGACAAATTTATTGGAATAGAAGCGACCGACGAGCAGATCGATGCGGACAAGTCAGCCGGGTGGGTGGGTGTCTCTGGACGGCGCGTACCACGACGGCAACAGCCAACTGGCATTTCGGAAAGGTGATTCACATGTGTTTCGTTATGGAATGCGCATATCAGACTTCCCTCAAGGAAGCTGTTCGCATGCATTGAATTTTATGAGATTAACCTTGGATCGCCTAGTTGAAATCACCGGGCTAAAGCGTAAAACAGCTCAAGCTAGGTGGTTTCGGATATACCTATCGGTTGATGTTCCAATGGATAGGATAGGCATAATAATGACCGACACGGCTTACGAAAAACTACTTGAGAAAAGGTTAGGTTTGGGAGCATCATTATTGTCCCATGAAAAAAACCGCCCCTCACTTAGGCCATGACAAGAGCCCGTAAATCAAGAAAAACACTGACAGGAACTCGAATTTTTGTCAGGCGCGGTAATTATCGCTATGAGTCACTTGAGCCTATTATTAACCCAAAAACCGGGGTGCTTCAAAAAACGCACCATCTTTGCACACTGGATGATGGTGAATTTAAGGCCAGGGAAGAATTACAAAAGCTACTTGGAACAGTAAATCAGCCCAAAGGAATTGGGGATTTTGGCGCATGGATTGATAAATTCAAAATTGATTACCTCGCTGAGCGCGAACTGAAAGTACCAAAAGACCCGGTGCGTCAAAAGACTTGGAAAAAAGGCACACAAAATATCGAGTCTGCCCTTGGCGTAATTGCGGACAAGTTTGCCGACTTCGACGTTGCCCAGGTGCGTGGCTTTGACGTTGCGCAATTCCTCGCCCGGTGGAAGGGGCGCAGATCGGCGCAGACCTACAAGACCTACCTGTCCCTATTCTTCGAGTGGGGTATCTCGATGCACGGCTTGGTCGACGTGAACCCGGCCAAGCAAATCAGCGTCAAGCCGCCGAGGAAGCGCAATGTCACCATGAGCGATGTCCAATACCACGCGATCCGCGATGCCCTGCTGGTCGATGAGGATGGCAAGAAGGTCAGGAACGGCGAAATGGTGCAGTGCTACATGGACTTGCTCTACCTGCTTTTCCAGCGCGGCACCGACATTCGACTGATGCGAGTGGATGAAATCAAGCCTGAAGGCATTGCGATAATCCCGACCAAAACCGAGAATTCGAGCGGTTTAGGGGTGATGCTCCCCATCACGCCGGACATTCAGCGCGTTCTGAACAGGATCAAAGCAATCTCGAAGATGCGAAGCACCTTTGTGATCCATACCGAACACGGCCAGCCTTATACCGCCAGCGGGTTGCGGAGCGCGTTTAAGCGTGCCGCCGTGCGTGCAAGGGTGGATGGGCTTACGCTCAAAGATATTCGCTCCAAGGCTTCCAGCGATGCCAAGAAACAAGGGTACAGCCTGGATCAATTACAGGTGACTTTGGCGCATACCGAAAAGGCCACGACGAGGGGTTATATCAGGGGTCAGGAATTGCCCGTTTCGACGGTAGCAATATCCCTGCCAAAGCGTTGAGCGTCAATTTATATTGTACGCCGTACAATATGATGCACTTTTGACGATTCGGGCGACCATCTAACCTATTGATTATTTGGTCGGGGTGGAGAGATTCGAACTCCCGACATCCTGCTCCCAAAGCAGGCGCGCTACCAGGCTACGCTACACCCCGAAGGCTGCGCATTATACAGGCGCGGCCTCATAAATCAATTCAGTTCTGGTGTTTTTTAAGCTTGGGCGAAGCCAGCCTCAAATAGTAACCCATTGACCACAGGGTGAGCAGCGCCGCAAGGTACAGCAGCAACGAGCCGATCATCTGACAATCGATTCCCATCAGGCGCTCATGATAAAGCAACAGCAATATCGCGATCATCTGAAAAGTGGTCTTGGCCTTGCCCAGCATGGAGACTGCAATGCTTTTGCTTTCGCCAAGTTGAGCCATCCATTCCCGCAGGGCAGAAATGGCGATTTCGCGGCCGATGATGATGAAGGCGATGATCGCGTCGGCACGCCCCAATTTGACCAGCACAATCAGCGCAGCGGCCACCATCAGCTTGTCGGCCACCGGGTCGAGGAATGCGCCGAAGGCGGAAAATTGGTCCAATTTGCGCGCCAGATAGCCATCCAGCCAGTCGGTAATCGCCGCCAGCAGGAACACGCCGGTACTGATGAGATTCTTCAGATGAGGGGCAAGCGCGGTATCCGATAAATAGAAAACCACAACGAACACCGGAATGAGCAGGATTCTTAACCAGGTAAGCAGATTGGGAATATTAAGCGGCATATGTCCAGTGTAGCTGCTGGTAAATCTTTTCAGCAACAAAATATTGATTATTTTCAAATAGAGTTGCTGGTAAATCGCTTCAGCAACAAAATATTGATCCTATATTCCTCTGTTGGCGAAGAGCATTTTGGTATTTCGACGAAAAATGCCGCTTTTGTAGGTGCGAATTAATTCGCACCTAACTCGTTGAACGTGCGAATAAATTCGCACCTACAAACCCCTCAACTGAGGAATTTAGGTTGATTATTTTTAATGGAGTTGCTGGTAAATCTTCTCAGCAAGCGTTTTGCTGATTCCTTCGACCTGACATAGTTGTTCGACGCTGGCTTGTACCACTTCGCGCAAACCGCCGAAGTGGGTCAGCAGGCTGCGCCGCCGCTTGCCCCCCACCCCGCTGATTTCTTCCAGACTGGAGACGGTGCGCGTCTTGCCGCGCCGGGCGCGGTGCCCGGTGATGGCGAAGCGGTGCGCCTCATCGCGAATCTGCTGGATCAGGTGCAGTGCCGGATCGTCGCTGCGCAACTGCTTTGCCTTGCCGTCCGGAAAAATCAATTGCTCCTGCCCGGCCTTGCGTTCCTCACCCTTGGCCACTCCCACCAGCATCAGGTCGTTCAGCCCCAATTCATGCATCACATCCATGGCGATGCGCAATTGTCCCAGACCGCCGTCGATCAGAATCAGGTCGGGCCTGGCACCCTCTTCCTTCGGTCCGTCTTCGGCAAGCTTCTGGTAGCGTCGCGTCAATGCCTGGCGCATCGCCGCATAATCGTCGCCGGGTGTGATGCCGGCGATGTTGTAGCGGCGGTATTGCGCCGGACGCATGTCGAGATTCTCATACACCGCGCAGGAGGCCACGGTCGCCTCGCCCATCGTATGGCTGATGTCGAAGCATTCGATGCGCTGCAAGTCCGGCATGTCGAGCCATTCGCGCAGCCGCTCCAGC
>Ga0209343_10002218_pt1 | contig 25279 bp, 23 predicted proteins | sample RifCSPlowO2_02_FD_184026 | JGI IMG/M metagenome (GOLD analysis project Ga0209343, IMG submission 184026) | Groundwater microbial communities from Rifle, Colorado - Rifle CSP2_plank lowO2_0.2 (SPAdes) (version 2) | ecosystem: Environmental > Aquatic > Deep subsurface > Groundwater | place... | reverse complement strand
TCATTCCACCGTTTTCCGTCACCATCACGCTCAACATTGAGGTAGATGCTATTGCCGAGGCGCAGCCGAATGTCTGCCATTTGCATTCTGTTATTCTCTCACTTTTCTTATCAATTTTCAACCACAACACCATTTCATCCCCGCAAGCCGGCGAGCCGACCCGCCCGGACGCGTCAGCATTATAATTTTCTTCTTCGCCGTGTTTTAACAAATTTTTTGGATTAAAAAAATGATCCTTGACTACATCAGTATATAACCAGGCTTTACCTTCCTTGTCTCTAATTTTCGCTTCTTTGGACATATTATCTCTGGTGGTATTTGGGATGGAAATTTTTCTTTGGATCACAGGTTAAGTTGACTGGCGAAACCTCCCTCAATCGCTCAACAATTCCCGGCAGATATTCCATAATATAGTCAATGTCTTGTTTGGTCGTTGACTTTCCCAAAGTAAATCGTAAACTGCCGTGCGCGTATTCATAAGGCAAACCGCAGGCGGTCAAAACATGCGACGGTTCAAGCGATTGCGAAGTGCAGGCCGAACCGGTTGAACACATTATTCCGTATTCGTCTAAATATAATAACAACGCTTCGCCTTCCACATCCAAAATGGAGACATTGAGATTATTAGGCAAACGAACGGTTTCATCGCCCAACTCCGGACCGTTCAGCCGGACTTTCTTAATTTTATCTTGAATCTGTTGCCAAAAATAATCACGCAGTTTCCGCAAACGCAAATTTTCTTTTTTACTGTTTTTTCGCGCATTCTCCAGCGCTTTCGCGATACCGACAATTCCCGGCACATTTTCCGTCCCTGAACGCAAACGCATTTCCTGTCCGCCGCCGAATATCAAAGGTAAAATATCAACATTGCGTATTTTAAATAAAACTCCAACGCCTTTTGGCCCGTAAATTTTACTGCCATTAATCGTCATTAAATCAACATGTAATTTTTCCACGTTCAAATCCAGCGAACCGGCCGCTTGGCAAGCGTCCGAGTGAAAAAAAGGATAGCTGGTATTATTTTGTTTGCGCCATTTTAAAATCTCTTTTCCGATTTCGGCGATTGGTTCTATCGTGCCAATTTCGTTATTCGCGTACATGATGGAAACCAAAATCGTGTCATGACGCAGAGCTTTTTTGACTTGTTCGGCGGTAACTCGACCGCATTCATCAACATCCAAGAAAGTTATTTCAAAACCTTCTTTTTGCAGTTGTTCTATTGGTAGAAGCACGGCATGGTGTTCAATTTTTGTAGTTATGATATGTTTACCGCTTTTTTGATGCTTCCTCGCTGCGCCAAATATCGCCAAATTGTCCGATTCGCTCCCGCCGCCGGTAAAAATAATATTATCCGGCAAAGCATGCAAAATCTCCGCGATTTTTCGGCGCGCGTCATTCAAAGCGCCGTTAACCTCACGGCTTGATTGATACAAACCAGATGGATTCGCGTAATGCTGGCAAAAATATGGATCCATCGCTTTTTTCACCGCCAAATCAACCGGCGTGGTCGCGGCATGGTCCATATATATAAGCCTCTTTTGTTTTGGTTTTGTCGGGAACATAACTAAACGCAATCGCTTAATTTGATACTTTGCAGATATCTAACAAGGTGTTCATTAATTTTACAAAAAATCTTTTTCACGCCGCAATCACCCTCTTTCATGCATCTGTATTGACGACCAGCGCGCAAACAGCTGGACACCGCGGATTCGCCATCAATAGCTTCCAAGACTTTTTTTAAGGATATCTTGCCGAGTGGTTTATTTAAACTATACCCGCCCCGCGCGCCTTGATTTGATTTTACCAAACCAGCTTCACGCAATTTTCTCACTACTTTTTGTAAAAACAAAAAAGAAATACTATTTGTCGCGGAAAATTTTCGCAAACTCAAAACCTGCCCATCTTTTAATTTGGTTAGGGCGATTAATAATTGTATACCATAATCAGTTTCTTTGGTGAACTGTAACATACTTAGTTTGTATGATATAACAAAACTGCCGGAAAGTCAAAACGGCAGGGTTAAATTGATATTTTTACCAGCTGACTGGGCTGATATATCAGACAGAGGCTGTTGGTCAAAATTAACCGCGAAAGGCCGCAACTCTCCGGTCAAAGTCTCGTAATATAACATGCGATTCTTTCGGCCGTATTCATACAATTCTTTCGTCACTCTCACATCTTGCTCGCAGTATTTTTTTATTTCATCAATCCGACCTTCCACAAACCACTTCTGCGCCTGCAAGCCATCCGCGCTTTTTTCAATCTGCAAAGTCGCTTTTGCCAAATCATTTAGTTTAAAACGCGAACCGGTAACTTCTTTCACCACTTTCAAAATATCCAAATGCGGAAATTTTAATAAATCGCCGGTATAGTATTTATTGAGAATCGGTAAGTCAAAATGTTCGCTGTTGAAGCCAATAAGCCGTTCCGCCTTTTCTAAAATCGGCCACAGATTGCCAAGCTCTGATTCCTCAAAAGAACGATAAGAATCATTCTCATAACAATAGACGGACACGACAGTAACTTTTTGACTGTTCATGTCCTTGATATCGCCGATGGTTTCAATATCAAACACGACTTCTTTTCCAAACATAAAAAAATGACTTAAATATCCAGTATAATATACAGTATTAATCAAAATTAATCAAAAAACAAAAGACCATCCTTCAACAAGTTCAGAACGGTCTTTTTGCTGTGAAGTCTTAGGCAAGAGTCACGTTGGCGGCGCGAGGTCCTTTTTCAGACTGCTCAACGTCAAAGTTGACAGCATCACCCTGTTTCAATTGAGAAAATTCAACACCACTCAAAGAAGTGGCATGAAAGAAAATGTCTTTACTTCCGTCTTCCGGAGTGATAAAGCCAAAATTCTTCTCAACAATCACGGTTTTGATAACACCTTTCATAGGAAAAAAATTTTTTATGATTTAAGTATACCAAGTAGAGGTCGACCAAGTTTCTGACTGATATGCCAACAGTATAGCATAGAATGGAGGAGGTGTCAATAGCGCGTTTGCCCCTGTCCTCTCACAATCCACTTATAACTCGTCAATTCTTTCAGCCCCAGCGGTCCGCGGGCGTGCAATTTTTGGGTGCTGATGCCGATCTCCGCGCCCAAACCGAATTGTCCGCCGTCAGTAAAAGCTGTGGAAGCGTTGCTATATACCGCAGCGGCGTCAACTTGAACAAAAAATTTTTCAGTAACTTTTTTATCACTGGCAATAATCGCTTCGCTGTGTTTGGAACTATGCCGATTGATAAACTCTATTGCCTCTTCGGCTGACGCGACAGTCTTAACGGACATTTGTAAAGATAAAAATTCACGGCCAAAATCTTTTTTACCGGCTAATTTCAATAAATCAACCTGATAACTACTTTTTAGTATTTTATAAGCTGATTTATCAGCAAAAATTTTAACTTTGAACTTTGCTAACGGAGCGGTCAATGCCGGCAAATCTTTCAGCCGCGCTTGATGAATAATTAAAGTATCCAAAGCATTACAAAGGCTCGGTCGGCGCGTTTTAGCGTTAAAAATAATCCGCGCGCCGATTTTAGCATCCCCGCTTTTATCAAAATACGTATGCACCATTCCGGCGCCGGTTTCTATCACCGGTATGGTGGAGTTCTCGCGTACATATTTAATTAACCCGGCGTTCCCGCGTGGAATCAAAACATCAATATATTTGTCAGCTTTTAACAATTGCTTAACGGCAGAGCGGTTACTTGGCAACAAAATGACGCAATCAGAATTAATTTTGTTGGCCATCAAAACTTTTTGAATAATTTTCACAAATACAGTATTAGTGGTGTCAGCTTCTTTTCCACCTTTCAAAACACAGGCGTTGCCTGATTTGAATAATAACGAAAAAACCTCCACGGTTACATTTGGCCGAGATTCATAAATCACGCCAACCACGCCGAGCGGCGCGCTGATTTTTGATAAACGCAAACCGCTCTTAACTGTCCGCTGTTCTAAAATTTGATTTAGAGGCGAGGGCAATTTTACCACATCGCGCAACTGCCCGGCGATATCTTTAATTCTGGCTGGTGTCAATAAAGCGCGATCATAACGCGGATCAGCCTTGTTAATTGAGAGCAGGTCTTTTTGATTAGCCGATAAAATCGCCTCCTGCTTACGCAAAATAGCTGCTGCTACGGCGCGCAACACCTTATTAACTTTGTTGACAGGCGTCACTGCCAAGCAAATAGTTGCTAATTTTGCCTGACGCAATTGGCTGTCAATTTTATTCATACAGTTTGCTTAATTCCCGCGCTCGTCTAAAAGCGGCCAACAACGCGCGTTCAAAAATTTTGGCGAATTTGTTTTTTTCTAAAACGCCGATAGCCGCGGCAGTCGTGCCTTTGCGCGAGTTTATGGCTTGACACAATTTCGTTGCGCCGATATTTCTGTCTTTTAATAATGCCGCGCTGCCAAAAAAAGTCTGCTCAACCAATAATTTTGCGATTTTTTGATCCAATCCCAACTTAATCGCTCCCGCCTCCAGTTGTTCGCATAAGTAGAAAAAATATGCCGGGCCGGAACCGCTCACGGCTGTCACCGCGTCCAACAAGTTTTCTTTTTTAAATTCTATAGTCAATCCAAGCGCTGACAACAATTTCGTGACTTCCAACCTTTCGGTTCTAATAACTTGCTTATTCGCAAACCACCCGATCGCTCCCTGCCCGATTTGCGCCGGCATATTAGGCATTACCCGCGCTACTTTTTTTGCTTTTAACAACTTGCAAATAATCCGCGTTGACACGCCGGCCATGACAGAAACAATCAGTTTATTTTTTATTTCCACCCTGATCTCATCCGCTAAATCTTTAAATGCCTGTGGTTTAACTGCCAAAATTATAATATCAGACCTCGTTAATAAATCCGCCAAACTTAAACTGTCATTATCTGCTTTTAACGCGCTAATCTTGTTTGTGTGCTGGTCACAAATAAAAACTCGGCGAACCAAACGGCTTTGTTTCAAAATTTGATAAATCGCGCCGCCCATGTTACCGGCGCCGATAATGCCGATAGTTTTTTTCATACTTTTTTTTTAATGGAGCGAAAGTAGTGCCGATTTTTTCTCCGGCCATCACTTTTAAAATGCCGTTTGAAATTTTACCATTGATGATATGCGTCTTGGTCCCAAATTTGGCAGATCGCAACGCTGTCGCGCATTTGGCTGACATGCCGCCGCGGCCGAACGAAGACTTTTCCGAAGTAACAAAACGCTGATAGTCAGATCGCTTTTTTATAACCGCGATAATCCGTCCTCGGTCATCTTTAACTCCATCAACCGTTGTTAAAATAATCAGACGATCAGCTTTCACCATGACGGCAACCAAACCGGCCAATTCATCGTTATCGGTAAACATTAGTTCTTCAACTGCCACCACGTCATTCTCATTAACAATCGGAACCAAATCGCTTTTTAACAATGCGCTTAAACATCCTTTCATATTAAGATAATGCTGTTTATCGCGAAAATCTTCCTTGCAAGTCAAAACTTGCGCGCAGGAAATGCCGAGTCTGTGAAAACGCGATAAATAAGTATTGGCAAGTTTTATCTGCCCGACCGCCGCCAGCACTTGCCGCGTTTCCACTTTACTTAATTTTACATTTGGTTTGACTAACGAACGACCGGCGCCAACGGCTCCGGATGTAACTAAAATTACCGCGTAAGCGTGTTTTTTCAAAACAGCGACTTGAGCCGCTAATTTGCTTATCACTAATTCATCAAGTAAACATTTGTCGTTCGTGATAACATTTGTGCCGATTTTAATTACAATAATTTTATTTAACATAATTTTTGTGTGATTTTTTTTACGCTTAAATAATACAATAAAATAGTCTTAAAGTCAAAAAAATGGAACATGGAGCAAAGAACATTGATTTGCTGGGTGATAATTGACAACAACAGTTAATTTTGATTAAATATATCCATCGGCACAAACAGCCGTACAAAGAAGGAGGGACACTGTGATTACTTGTCTTTGTGGGTGTCACGAAACAGGCGACATCGCGAGTTGCGACGCGCAAGGAGTGTGTTGCGAAACCCCAGGCGTCCTCCGATTTCCCGAGGAGGAACAACCGCCAGTCGCTGGCGGCAAACACCGCCCGCTCACCAGCCCGGACTTCTCCGACTGGTACTTTTCCGGCGCTATCGGACCGCCCAAATAGGCATCGCCAAAAAATCCACCGGAGGGATGCGCGTTCGGTCCCTTCACATTCTCCGGCAATTTATTGATGGAGAATGCAATGACCGAACGAGCAGTAATAAAAAACAATCGACATTTGGTCGTTTGTTTTTTATTTAATAAGATAAACACCAATCGTTTGTTCCCTGCCTACGCTATGGCTTCGGCGGGCAAGCATGTTCCATTCTCCATCTTTCATCAATCGCTCACCCACTCTTCTTCCTCCCATGTTGCACTCTCCCTGTCTCGGTCAAAATTTGTTTGCGCAAACGGACGCTTTTTGGCGTAATTTCCAGATATTCGTCTTCGGACATTACTTCCAATCCGCGTTCCAATGATAATTCCATCGGCGGGATAAGCTGAATAGCGATATCAGAATTTGAAGACCGCATATTAGTGAGATGTTTGCCTTTGATCGGATTAACCGTCATATCCTGCCCTTTGGCAGTATTACCGATCACTTGCCCATCATAAACTCCCACATTCGGCCCGACATATAAAACCCCGCGCTCTTGTAAATTAGCAAGTGAATAAGACAGCACTGTTCCGGTTTCGCCGGAAATCATGGAACCAACAGACCGCTTGATGATTTCACCGGCATGAGGTTTGAAGCCGATAAATTCACTGCATAAAATACCTTCGCCCCGAGTGTCGGTAACAAATTCATTACGATAACCCAAAAGTCCGCGAGTGGGAATTTCATAAACCAAGCGCGTATGATTTTGTTCCGGCCGCATTTCTTTCATCTGGCCTTTGCGCTTGGCCATTTTTTCAATAATTGTTCCGCAAGATTCCTGCGGACTGTCAATCGTCACTTCTTCATATGGCTCATTTATCGCGCCATCAATCTCTTTTAAAATAACTTGCGGCTGGGAAACTTGCACTTCAAAACCTTCGCGCCGCATATTTTCCAAAAGAATCGCGATGTGGAGCTCGCCGCGGCCATACACTTTATAATAATCCACGGCTGAAAAGTCTATTTTTAAACCCACGTTCACTTCCAACTCTTTTTCTAATCTTTCTTTAATCTGCCGATTAGTAACAAACTTGCCTTCTTTCCCGGCAAATGGAGAATTGTTAACCAAAAAATTCAACGAAATCGTCGGTTCGTCAACTTTAATCGCCGGCAAAAGCGGCTGATCTTTTTCAATGCAAACCGTATCACTGATATAGATGTCGGGCAAACCGGCAATCATAACAATATCGCCGGCCGAAACTTTCGGCACTTCTTTGCGGTTCAATCCTTCAAAAGTAAATAGTTTAGTAATGTTACCGAGGATAATTTCACCGGATGATTTTTTCAAAAAAACTTTATCCGCGACTTTTAATGCGCCTTGATACACGCGGCCAATGCCTAAACGGCCGAGATAATTGTCATAAGCGAGATTAAACGGCTGAAAAGCAAACGGAAAAGCGATATCTCCCCTGGCAGGCGGAACTTTGGCTAAAATCGTTTCCAACAATGGAGTTAAATCTTTTGATTCATCGCTTAAATTAAGTTTGGCAATTCCCTGCTTGGCAATAGCAAAAACTGTCGCGAAATCCATTTGTTCGTCGTTCGCTCCTAAATCCATAAATAATTCCAGCACTTTCTCGTGCGTCCATTCCGGCCGAGCCGCCGGCTTGTCAATTTTGTTGATTACGACAATCGGCTTTAGACCAAGCGCGAGAGATTTTTTCAAAACAAACTTTGTCTGCGGCATTGGACCTTCTTGCGCGTCAACGACTAATAATACCGAATCAATGGAACGCAAAACTCGCTCAACTTCCGAACCAAAATCCGCGTGGCCCGGCGTGTCAACGATATTTATCTTGGTTGGGACTTGTCCTGAACTTGCCGAAGGATAGAAGATGGAAGTATTTTTTGAATAAATCGTAATCCCGCGCTCTTGTTCAAGAGCGTTTGAATCCATGCTGACACTGTCATCGGTAACCATGCCGGTTTGGCGCATCAAAGCATCAGTCAACTTTGTCTTACCGTGGTCAACGTGAGCGATAATCGCGATGTTGCGAATTTCCACAAGCCTAAAATAAATCTAAATAAACAATCCGCCCCCAGCCCAAGACGGGCATGGCATGGCGGACTGTTAAAATAATGCCATGAGTAACAGAATTTGTCAAGATACAGCGAAAATTTAGGGACGATTATGTCTCATATTATCCAGCGCCCAAGTGTATTCTATCACCAATATCGGTATCCACTGAGGCTCATTATAGAAAATAAACATGGCAATACCAAAAATCAACGCGGCGGTATTTATAATAAAAAAAGCGATATCAAATCCTTCTTCATGGCGCGATACTTCTTCATTGTTGGTGATGTAGAGAAAAATGCGGCGAAGTTTCATAAAACTTAAAATTAGAATGTTTATATTCAACATAAAGCATTATACATTACTGAATAAAAAAATCAATATAAAAAAAACCCGCAGACCGATTAGATCGCGGGTTCAAGAATATCTAAATTATTTTTTCTTCCCTTTGGATTTCTTGGCCGAAGTCTTTTCTTTCTTAACAATTTCTTTTTTACTTTTAACTTCCACTGCTTCAACTTTAGGCGCTTCAACTTTTGCGCCGGTCAAGAGAGATAAAATCTTATCCAGCTTCACATTCAACAAGTCAATCTGCGCTTTGGAAACACCGCCGCCGGCATTACCACCCCTGTCCGCCGATGTGGCGGAGCTGAAACCTCCGCTCCGATCACCACCGCCGAAGCTCTTTGGAGCGAAACTACGAACCGGAGCGCCTTTGCTTTTGAAACAATTACTGCAAAAAACCGGACGATCTCCTGTTGGCCTAAACGGCACTTCGCAATCTTGTCCGCACTCGCTGCAAGTAGCGTGATGCATCTGCTTGGGACCATCATCGCGCCTGTCAAACCCGCGTCCGCCGCCAAAACCACCGCCCCTATTGCCGCGATCCCTATCAAAACCGCCGCGACCTTTGTCAAATTTGTTAAAATGACCCATATTCTTATAACTTACTTAATTAAACAGGATAAATAATAGTATAGCATGAAGTAAGAATAAAAAGCAATGACCTGTTTAGCAATGGCAGCTTTTACCGCCGACTTAAATCAAGTTCTTGATTAAATTCAATCTCTTTTACAAAATCCGGCAGATGGCTGATGAGAATAATCGCGCCTTGATAATTATTAATCGCCCGCGCGATTACCGGAATATGGCGAAAATTGATGTGATTGGTCGGTTCATCCAAAACCAAAAGCCCGGGTTCCATCAATACCAGCCGCGCGAAAGACAATAAAGCTTTTTGCCCCTCTGACAAATGAGAAATTTTCAGCGCCATCAACTCGCCGGTAATCAAAAAACCGGCGGCAATGGAACGCATCTGCTGGATATCAGTTCCGTCGGTTAACGCGCTTTTTAAAGAATCAAAAACCGTCTGTTCATAATCCAAAGTGGCAAAATCCTGGCTGTAATAACCGACACGAGTATCTTTCAAAATGACCGCGTCTTTATTCTCGTCGTTTACCAGAGAACGCAGAAGCGTGCTTTTGCCAATCCCATTGGGTCCGGAAATTAAAAGCCGATCTCTTTGTCTTAAAATAATATCAATTTTTTTAATTTCCGGTTCATGATTCTTAATTATTTTAACTGACTTAATAATTACCACATTACCAACTATTCCTTGATCCGGAATCTTAAAATCTCTAATGGTTTTGTCCTCGCGTCTAACATCTACTTTATTTTCTTCCAGTTCTTGCACCTCTTCTTTCAATTTGCTCGCCAATTTACGCATCTTGCCGCCTTTGTGGGCAAAAAAGTTTACCTTGGCTTTGTTGTCCAATATTTCTTTTTCCAATTGAGCGTTTTTCTTTATTTCTCTTTCAATTCTGGCGGCGATTTCTTCCACGACGGAAAAATAATCGCCGACATAGACTTCGGTTTTTTTGGTAAAAGCATCAAGATAAACGACTCCTTCGGTAAAACAATTCAAGAAATCAGCGTCATGAGAAATAACCATCACTGTTTTGTTATACATGACCAAAAATTCTATCAAGTGATCAATGCCGGCCTTATCCAAATTATTCGTCGGCTCGTCCAAAAGCAAAATATCCGGATTTTGGATAAGGGCGTAGGCCAATAAAATTCTCGCTTGCTGACCGCCGGATAAATCCACAACTTTTTTATCAATTGGAACAACTAAATCCACCGCGGTCATGGCTTTGTGAATCTGACTTTTAATATTAGCAGGAACAGTGACGAAAGCTTTTGAGAAATACTCGGCAATAGTTAAATTCAAATCTTGCTTATCAACTACCTGCGAGGCTGTGGCAATCGTCGCGTTATTGGTAATAAAAACATTGCCTTTAGTCGGTTTAATATCCCCTTTAATCAATTTAAATATCGTGCTTTTCCCGGCGCCGTTTTGTCCCATTAAAGTTATTTTCGCGTCTTTACGCACACTAAAACTAACCTCGTCAAGCACCGGTTTTTTGTCTCCATATTCAAACGTTACATTGTCAAACCGCAGAATTACATTTTCGGACATAATATCAATCAAATTCATAAAAACAGACCGTGGTCTGTTTTTGTGTTCGCTCGGGAGGTGGGGATCGGACCCACGACCATCACGTTAACAGCGTGCTGCTCTACCACTGAGCTACTCCCGAATAAACTGGAAATATTATAGCATTAAAAAAATAATTGTCAACATTTAGAATGGCCAACGCTTCAATCTGAAAAGCCATATTGAAAGATATTATAATATAAAAAAATCGGGTTGTATAGACCCGATTTTTTTGGGCGCTTAACACGCGCCGCATCCTCCGCCTGCCATATAATAAAGATTAAAATTTAACTGTCAAATATATAATACCATTTTGGTATGATAATGGTCAATAGAGCCTTGTGGATAACTAAAAAACAAAAGCGCCCCGACGTTACGTCGGGGCGCTTTCTAAAATCCGTATCTACTCTTTATCGCCGCAACCGCAGTCATCATCGCCGCAATCATCGCATTTTTCGTCCGCGGGTGGTTCGTTGCAACTGCAACATGCCTGGCATTTACCACTACCCTCGCAACACATTGTGTCGTCAGAGAGCTCAATGCCGCACTTTTGGCACTTCATAGAGTGAAATTAAGATTAAGAATAAACTTAAATTTATTGCGTTAAATGTAAGATTTGTCAGCGTTGTATACACTTCTGGAAGTCATTGCGAGCCTTCGCAGGCGAAGCAATCCACACCGTTATCGCGTTCTCGTGATTGCTGGATTGCGGAGCCTGTCCCGAGTGAATGCGAGGGATCGCGCGAGCTCCTCGCAATGACAGAACTGCCACTTAGCAGTTGTGAAAGTGTATACAACGCTGACAAATCTTACACGTTAAATATAACACAAATAAAGTACTTTGTCAAATTTTTTTAGTCTTATCCTCCTTTCCCCACCGAACAATCAACCCGTGGTATTTCTGATAAATTTTTGTTAACTTTTGCTTTGAATAACCCTGTTTTAAAAAAGCTTTTTCAAAAAATTCTCTGTATTCATCATAATCCTTAAACTCCATGCCATGCCAGCGGCATATTCTGCGCGTGTATTCATCAATCACGAATATCGGTTTATTTAAAGCGTAAAGAGCAATTGAATCCGCCGTTTCTCTCCCAATCCCCCATTGACTTAATAGTAGACTTCGGACTTCGGCTTTCGGACTTCGGCTTAATTGTCTGATTTCGCCATTGTAATTCTCAATCAACCACCGGCAAAAAAGTTTTAACTTTTTCGCCTTCTGCCTAAAATACCCGGCTGAACGAATTAATTTTTGCAATTTGGCTGTCGGCAGTTTTAATAATTTCTGCGGTGTAAGCGCTTTGGCTTCATACAAATTAATTATCGCTGTCGCGACATTTTTCCACGCCGTATTCTGCGTCAATATCGCGCCAACCGCAATCTCAAAATACGGATCGCGAAACTTGGTTTTATATTTTTTAAGAGCTGTAAATGAAATACCGTAAGTCAAACCATTCTCCACTCGCCAATCACCATGTGTTTTGTTGCCTGTGTTCTGAGTTATGAACAAAGGCCACCACCCCTGCGGACCGTATTTTTCCACCAACTGCGAATAGATCGCTAAAACATTCATATCTGATTGACAATTTACAAAAAAATCTTTATAATTATTACCACATGCCGCCATCGTCTAATGGTTAGGACACATGGTTCTCAACCATGTAATACGGGTCCGATTCCCGTTGGCGGTACAAAAACAATCTGTCAGAGTAGCTCAGATGGTTAGAGCGTAGCATTCATAACGCTAAGGTCGAGGGTTCGATCCCCTCCTCTGACACAAAAAATCCCTTCATCTCTCCGGCGGCACCTGATAATAATCCAAAATAAAATCTGCCACATCGCCAAACACCGGCGCGGCGGTGCCGTCGGCCCAAGTCCGTTGTGGTTTTTCAAATTTGACAATCATTGCGAACTTCGGATCAACAATAGGTGCGAAACCAACAAAAGTGTGGTTGGTCTCGGCGCTGTATCCACCCGGTCCGGAAATTTGCGCGGTGCCGGTTTTCCCGCCCACGTAATAACCCTTCACACCAGCCTGTTTTGCGTGCCCCTTGTCAATCACATTAACTAACATTCCTGAAACTAACATTGCCGCTCGGCTATCTATTACCTGTCTGATTTCTTTTGGCTTGATTTTATCAACACTGCCGTCAGCGTGTCTGATCTCATCAATAATATAAGGTTTAAGAAGTTTTCCTCCATTGGCAATCGCCGAGAAGGCCGAAATCAATTGCAGCGGCGTGGCAGTGATGCCTTGTCCAAACGACGCGGTGGCAGTATAACAATCAACTTTTTCCGGTTTATTCTCAAACAGAGTATCAATGTTACCGCTAACCTCGCTATCCAATTCAATTCCGCTCTTAATTCCAAATCCAAAATTTTCCACATATTCAACAAATTTTTTCTTACCCAATTTTTCCGCCAAATAAACCGCGCCGGTATTTACGGAATTTTCCAATATCTCGCTCATGCTTTGATAATTATAAATTTTTTCTGACGCGTTTTTAATCGGTTTGGAACACAAACCGGAACGCGAACCGGTATCGTTAAAACCGGATTCCGCGGTTATCACCCCATCATTTAGCGCGGCTGCCATGGTTATCGGCTTAAACACTGAACCGGGCTCATATTGAGTAAAAATTGTTGAATTGTTGTATCCGTCGGCCGAATCAGCAGATCCATACTGATTTGGATCAAACTCCGGCACACTGCACATAGCGCGAATCGCGCCAGTCTTTGGATCCATTATTATTAAAGCCGCGCTGACAGCGCCGTATTCTTCTTTAGCCTGCGCCAATTTTTCGCACGCTTTATATTGCAAACTTCGATCAATGGTTAACAACAAATCAACGCCGTCTTCTGCCGCGGAAAAAGACCAGCCAGCCAAAGGAATCAGGCCGCCGGCAGGGCTTCTCGCGCCTGTCATAAATCCACCGCTGCCCGCCAATTCTTTTTGCCAGTAACCCTCTATGCCATAACGACCGACATCATTGCCTGTTTGGTCCTTACCCAAAAAGCCAATGACTTGCGAGGCTAACTTGCCTTCCGGATAAAAACGAAATGTTTTCCTGACAAATCCTAATCCCGGCAAATTAAATTCTTTTAATTTATCAACCATCTCCTCGTCTACTTTGTTTTCAATCGGCTCATAGGGATCATCGCGCTTATTAATCGGTAAAAAAACCGCCAACTTTTTTTCTTCGTCATAACCAAAAATTTCGGCTAATTTTTGCGTGACATTTTCAGCATCCGCGTCATTTTTAATTTCTCTGGTGTCAACAAAAACAACAAAATAATCGCGATTCATTGCGGCGGGAAATTCCTCGCCGGTGCGCGAATCTTGAATAAAAATACTGCCGCGTTCAGGAAAAAGATTGCTGAACACTTCGCGCGAACCGCCGGCCAGCGCCGCGTAAAAATCCCGCTGTAGAATCATTAGGTAAAATAAACGAACCGCTGTCAATGTCCCCAATAAAACAAAAAAAACAAAAATAAGCCGAAGACGGAGATCTTTCGGTTCTTTCGTTAACACTCGTCCTGAAGCGTAATTATTTCTGAACATTTTAACAATAATTCTCCCATCTTAAAAGGTCTCCTCCCCTCGTAGGGGAGGAACCAAGGAGGGGTCTCAACGGATGTACTACCACTAAAAATTTTATACAGGTTGATTGTTTTTGCACTCGCTGAGACCCCCTCCTCGCCTCCCCCTACGAGGGGGAGGGATTCTATTCTCCAACCATTTCCATAAAAACCTTCTCATCCAAAACCTTCACCCCCAATTCTCTCGCCTTATCCAACTTACTCCCCGGATTCTCGCCAACAACAACGTAATCAGTTTTCTTGCCGACTGAACTGGAAATCTTTCCGCCCAACTCCCTTATTTTCTGTTCCGCCTCGTCTCTTGTCATCCCGGCCATTGTTCCGGTCAAGACAAAAGCTAAACCCGCGAACTTACTGCTTGTATCTTGTAACTTGTGTCTTGTAACTTGTACTCCATTTTTTAACAATTCCTCAATTAATTTCTGATTTTCTTTAACACCAAACCACTCTTTAAGCGACTCGGCCACTCGTGGCCCAATATCATTTACTTTTTGTAATTCTTCCAAACTGGCATCCACTATTTTATTTAACGAGTTGAAATGATTTGCAAGACGAATGGCTGTTTCTTCGCCAACATGCCTGATGCCAAACGAATAAATAAACCGCGGTAAAGTAATTTTCTTCGCTTTTTCTATTGAACTAATTAAATTTTCCGCTGATTTTTCCGCGAATCTTTCCAATGGCTCCAAATCTCCTTTTGTCAAAACAAAAATATCCGCGGGATTTTTTATCAAACCCTCATTGACCAAATGTTCAACTATTTTTACGCCCAAACCGTCAATATCAAACGCGTGCTTGGACGCGAAGTGGATTATCCGTTCTAATTCTTGCGCATAACATTTTGTGTTTTTACAAACCAATGCCACTCCTTCTTTTTTATCTCCCTGCCTCGCCGGCAGGCAGGCTATCTCATATCTCTTTATCTCCGATCCGCATATCGGACATTTTTTCGGCTCTCTAATCACTTTCTCGCTTCCATCGCGCATTTTCTCTAACACGCGAATAACTTTTGGAATAATATCACCGGCCTTTTCAACAACAACAGTATCCCCTATTCTCACGTCTAAACGTTTAACTTCGTCAAAATTATGCAATGTCGCGTGCGTTACAGTCGTGCCGGCCAATTTGACAGGATCCATAAGCGCGACCGGAGTCAACGCGCCGGTGCGGCCGACTTGAACATAAACATCTTTAATTTTTGTCGTCGCTTGTTCAGCCGGAAACTTGAACGCAATCGCCCACCGCGGGGCCTTACCGGTAAAACCCAACGCGTCTTGATATTTTTTTTGATTAACTTTAATAACCACCCCATCAATCCAAAATTCAAACGAATCTCTTTTTTTCTGTAATTTATTATAAAACTCCAAAATCTCTCCCGCATTCTTACACACTTTCCAGTTATTGTCGGTCAGAAAACCAAGTTTTTTTAATGTTAACAATTCTTCTTCTTGTGTTAGAATTTGAGACATAGGACTTATGACATAGGACTTATGACTCAAATCTTTCGTCCTATGTCCTATGTCCGAATGTCTTATGTCCGAAATATCATACGCCGTTAACTTCAATTTTCTCTCTGCCACAATCTTTGGATCCAATTGCCGAATCGTGCCGGCCGCGGCATTGCGAGGATTGGCAAAAAGCGGCTCGTTATTTTTTTTACGTTGCTTATTTATTTCCGATAGCATCCCGCGTCCAAGCCAAACCTCGCCTTCAGCGACGAGCGACTGGATCCCCGCTCCCCGATCGTGGCCGGGGACAAGTTTCGCGGGGATGACAAGTGGAACGCTGTGAATTGTTCTTACATTATTCGTCACATCCTCCCCGACCTTGCCATCACCGCGCGTGGCCGCGCTTTTTAGCGAACCGTTTTCGTAAGTTAAAACCATGTGGAGACCGTCAATTTTGACTTCGCAAACATAATCCAAATCTTTCGGCGCGCTTCCGAAATCTTTTTCTCCCGCCACAGCGGGATCCCGCTCGCTGCGGGATAACATCCGGGTAATTCTTTCAATCCAGTCAATAATATCTTCTTCTGAAAAAGCGTCATTAAAAGACCATTGCGGCACTTCATGCGCGATTTTTTTAAATTCGTCCAATGGTTTGCCCGCCACTCTTTGCGTCGGCGAATCCGACGTAATTAACTCCGGATGCTGTTCTTCAATCTTTCTTAATTCAGCCGTCAACCCCTCATACATAGCGTCCGTCACTTCCGGATCATTCAAAACATGGTAACGATAACGCAGGTCGTCAATCTGCGCCCGCAAACGTTGAATTTTATCTTTATAATTTCGTTCCATAATTCCTAATTCATAATTCCTCGCCACCCCTACCTCAACATTCCTAGATACCAATTAATTATTCTTTCACCAAAAAACATTGCCACAAAAGTCGCGGCAGTTAAATAAGTCCCGAACGGCGTTTCGCTTTGTAAATTTGTTTTTTTGCCCCAAACCAAAAGCATACTGATAAGACCGCCGAAAATATATGCCAAAAGCAGAGCGACTAAAATGTTAGGCCAGCCCAAAATTACACCCATTAACAAACCGAGCCGAATATCTCCGCCGCCGATCCACTTGCCGCTGGAAATTAGATACTGGAATAAAAAAAGACCGGCGCCGACCCCGATGCCAATCAACATGCTTTGCCAAGTTTGCCAACCCAATGGCAGAGAAAAGAAAAACAAAAGAATCGCGGTCGGAATTGTCGGGCCATCCAAAATCTCACCATATCTTAAATCATAAAGAAAAATGAACGCCAGATTAAAGACCAAAATCCAATCGCGCAAAAGCGGCGCGGTTAAAACGAACGGTTCGACGCCCTCCCACCACGCAGTCAAGAAAAAAACAATGGCCAAACCGAGCTCAACCAAAGGATATTGCCAAGAAATCTGCTTCCGGCAAGTGCGACATTTGCCTTTCAAAAAAATAAAACTGAAAAGCGGAATATTTTCATACCACATCAGCTGGCGATGACAAAAAATGCAGATGGAACGACCTGTGCTTATTTTGATATTCTCATGCGTCCGAAAAACCCAAGCATTCAAAAAACTGCCAAAAGCCAGGCCGGTTAAAAATATCCCGCTGTAATAGAAAATGGACATAATTTAATCGCTCCCAATTATACCAAAAAAAGCTCCAAATCGCAAATAGAAAATACGCTCTTTGATAAGAACGTATTTTCAAATAAACATTTATCAGGAAAATCGATTATTGAAGACCACCCGGTGTCGCGGTTGTTTCGCCTTCCAAGCCCTCGACAATACCTTCCAAAGTAGCAGTAATAGTAAATGTCGTTCCATCAGCGGATAAATAAGTATAAGAACCAGTACCTGGGTCAGACGGCACTATAGCCATGAAAGCGTCAGTACAACCTGTGGCCGCAAAACCACTAGCATTTAAACAAGCAAAATTGCCTGCTCCCAAAGTAACTGCCGCAGCTGCGGTCGGAAACGCGCTGTTTTCGGTGTTGTAAAGCTCCAAAGCAGTGCTTATCTGTTTGAGATCAGCCAAACGTTTTGTGTCTCTCCCCTTCTCTCTCACTGAACCTAACGCCACCACCGCCAAGGTTGATAATAAACCAATAATAGCGATGACGACCAAAAGCTCAATTAAAGTAAAACCTTTCTTATTCATATTCTCACCCCCTTTCCGATGTTTAGTTGCATATTGTTCTGTTCAAATTTTCACAATTTCTCATTGTTTCGCATTTCGCATGTTTCACTCTAACTTTAACACCTCTTTTACCTTATCAACTACTTCCGACGGTTTGAAATGCGCTTTGATTAAGTACCCGGCCGCGCCCATTTCAAAACCTTTGTCAACATCGTCCTTTTGCCCAAGATTTGTCAGCAAAACTACCGGGATATTTTTTGTTTCTTCGTCCGCCTTAAGTTTTTCCAAAACCGCGAATCCGTCCATCTTTGGCATCAAAACGTCCAACAAGATGATGTCTGGTTTTTTCTTTTTTACTTCAGACAAACCGACTTCGCCATTTTCCGCGATGGAAATTTTAAATCCCTCCATCTCAAATTTGGTTTTATAAATGTTTGACAAAAAAGCATCGTCTTCCACTAACAGAACATGCGCTTTCCCTCTAGCTTCTTTCTTTTTCAAAACCATATATTTAAGAAAAACAGGCGTTAGATTAAGTATAGCAAAATATTAACAACAGCGCAAAGATTAAAAACAAGAGCTTGTGGATAGATTAAATTATATTCCGCATGGCCAGACCCAAACAAACCGCCATTCGCGGGCCGATGCCGTCCAAAATCGGGCGCAAGCCGTCCTGATACACAGTCCTCGCCCACGGATCGCCGATAAACACGCGCATCGGAAAATTTTTCTGTATATTCTCCGCGATAAATGGAAAAACACAGCTGCCGCCGGTTAAGATTATTTTTTCCGGTTTTTTCGCCTCATTGCCGGTTTGATGCAAAAATAAATCAAAACTGTAAGCGATTTCTTTAACCAATAAATTTAAAAACGGTTCAAACACCGCGCTATTGACTTTTTCTCTAATCTTAGCTAAATCATACTTAATTTTCCGCACCAAATCCGGCTCAATTCCTAATTCCTGCGCCAAAATCCGATCAATCATAAACCCGCCAGCGCTGATACTGCGATGCGTAAGTGGTAACCCTTGGTCAATAATAAAAAAGTTAGTGCGCTCGGCTCCAATATCCACTATCATGGCGGTGGCCTTATCATGGCCGACCAACGAACGTTCCAACGCGAAAGCTTCGGTTTCCAACTCTTGCAAACGTAAACCGGCTTTCTGAAAAATCAAAGTATAAAATTCCACCAAAGTTCGCGGCGCGGCAGTCACCAAAATCCGCAGAACTTTGTCTTTCCCCGGCTCTATTTCAGGAATCTTTTGATGCACTACCTGCATCTCTTCGGCCGGCCGCGACAGCATTTTTGCCACTTCCGCGGCAACGATTTTACCGATTTCTTTGTCTTCCACGCGCGGCATGGTCAAAACCGCTTGAAAAATATATGAAACAGGCAAACTAGCTGTTACATTTGTCGTGGTTGTCTTTACTTCTTTTAATAGCGCCCTCAACAGCTCGGCATATTTATCAACGCGTTCGCCATATACTCTATTTAATTCAGTATTCGCCGCGTCTTTTTTCTTATCCAAAAGAATGCCTTTTTTTGCTAAAAGATCTTCCGGGCTTTTGTCACTTCTTTCCGGCAAATGAATATCAAGCGTTTGATCCAAAATGCCGTATGTCCACAACTGCGGCCGGCTTTTTGTCTTGCGCAATTCAACCAATTTTATCCCATGCGCGCCAATATCTACGCCGAGGTATGATTCGGTTTTAGAAAAAAAACTCATAGGCAGTCCGTCAAAATCTATAAAATAAGTATACCACATCCTTGCTTTACGCGCCATCTTATTTTATAATACTCACATATTATAACATAAATTATGCTTAAAATCTACAATACATTAACTAGAAAAAAAGAAAATTTTGTTCCGCTTAAAAAAAATAACGTCGGCCTTTACACCTGCGGCCCGACGGTTTATAACTACGCGCACATCGGCAATCTGCGCTCTTATGTTTTTGAAGATATACTCAAGCGGGTACTGCTTTTCAATAAATACAAGGTGAAACATGTGATGAATATCACTGACATTGATGACAAAACAATCAGAGCCAGCCAAGAAGCTAATCAAACGCTCAAAAAATTTACCGCTACCTACACACTGGCTTTTAAAGAAGACGCAAAAAAACTCAACATTTTATCGCCCGGTAAATACGCGCCGGCTACAAATTACATCAAACCCATGACGGCACTGACGCAAAAATTGATAAAAAATGGCTTTGCTTATGAAAAAGATGGTTCTGTTTATTTTAATATTAAAAAATTTAAAAATTACGGCAAATTAGCGCGTTTAAACTTTTCCGGCATGAAAGCTGGAGCGCGCGTGGATGTTGACAATTATGAAAAAGAAAATCCAGCGGATTTTGTATTATGGAAAGCCTGGACGCCCAAAGACGGTCCGGTTTTTTGGCAAACGCCGTTAGGCAAGGGCCGACCGGGATGGCACATTGAATGTTCGGTTATTAGCATGAAAGAACTGGGCCAACCGTTTGATATTCACGCCGGCGGTGTTGATTTAATTTTTCCGCATCATGAAAACGAAATAGCGCAATCAGAGGCCGCGTTGAATAAACCATTTGTAAAATATTGGCTGCACGGCGAACACTTGCTGGTTAACAATCAAAAAATGGCCAAATCGCTGAATAATTTTTTTACTCTGCGCGATTTAATAACTAGACATTTTAATCCGTTAGCTTTCCGTTACCTGCTGCTTACAACGCACTACCGTTCTAAACTAAATTTTACACTGGAAGCGCTGGAGGCCGCGGAGAGAGGATTGGAACATTTGCATGATGTAGTGCGGAAGTTAAAACAAGAGAAAAAAATAAATAATAAGAATAGAGAGATAGATGGAGATAACAAAATGGGAGATAAGAGATACGAGATAAGAGATAAATTTTTGGAAGCAATCAATGACGATTTAGATACCCCAGGCGCTTTAGCAATTGTTTGGGAAGCAATAAAGAACAACCTGATCGATTATAAAACACTCTTGACATTTGATAAGGTGCTTGGATTAGGGTTAGATAAAGCAAAGACAAAAAAAACAAAGATTCCAGTGGTAGTTCAGAAACTTTTAAACGCCCGCGCAATTGCTCGCGCTGAAAAGGATTGGAAGGAGAGCGATAGATTGAGAGAGGAAATTAAAAAAATTGAGTTTGAAGTACAAGATTCTGCCGACGGCGGACAGACGGTGGTAGAACTTTAGGAATTTTACTCATGCGTCCTATAACCCACTTATCCACAGCCATTACAGCGTATTTAAGCATAAAAATCAGGGTAGTTCGTATAAAAGTAGTTAAACGAAATTGGCAGGAGAGGCGGCGGGCAATCGCACTTCGGATAACGTGGTTATCCAAAATGGATTGCTTGGCTGAATGTCCGCCGCCTCTCTCTCGCCAACTGTCGTTTAACACCCTATATGAGGTTCCGTTCCGACTTTTCATTTTGTTTTTTTAAGGAATGGTCGGAACTCCACCCAAATGCCGCGGGGTGGAAATCGCGTGTGTGATGAAAAAAGCAGGTTTGTCTTTTTCCATCGCACACGTTGTTTCCAACGGCGGCACTTCTCATATAGGGAGAACGTTAGCTGAAATATTCCTTTTCTTTTTAGAGCTATCGCTCTATTGTTTAAAAAATTTTCAAATTTCTTTTTCATTAATTTATAGAGGGGAATAAGGTGTTTTCTCCGCTACGCTCCGAAAACGATTTATTAATTAATATTCAAAAATATGTTAAAATAAATACATTACTAAATAATTTACTAACTAACTTAAAAACTATGAACAAAAAAACAATCGGAGCAATTATTGCTCTCGTCGTGGTAGTGCTCTTGGTAGTTGTTTTTACACAGAGCAACAAAAATAATTCCGACAATCAACAAACAAAAAAATCAGTCACTATTGGTATGGTTACTTTTCCTGGGTATGCACCTTTATATTTAGCAAAAGAAAAAAATCTCTTTAAAGATGTAAATGTTAATTTAGTAAGAATTGAATCAATAGGCGATCTTAGGGCAGCCATGAACAGCGGACAAATTGATATGTACGCTGCAACTTATGATATTTTTCAAGCTGTAGAGGGTAATGAACCTCCAGGGGTTGGATTTCTTGCAATAGACGAATCACATGGTGGCGACGGTGTGGTTGTTTCTAGTGATATTGCAGAATTGAAAGACTTAAAAGGCAAAACAGTCGCCGCTGAACCCGGTTTTCCTCCTTATTTCATCTTGCAATATTTATTAAATAAAGAGGGATTAAGTTTGGCAGATGTAAACTTCAAAGATCTTCCTTCCGCAGACGCAGGGAACGCATTTGTTGCGAATCAAGTAGACATTGCTGCTACTTATGAACCCTACCTATCTATCAGTGCAAACAAAAGAGCTGGGGCGAAGATATTAGTTTCAAGCGCAGATACCCCAGGTTTAATTGTTGATTTATTGTTTGCTTCAGACAATTTAGTTAAAAACGATCAAGAAGTTCTTAAAAAGATTTCTGACGGTTGGTTTTCTGCTGTCGATTATTGGCAAAAGAATCCAGATGAATCAATGCAAATTATGGCTGACGCCTTTGGCGTAGATAAGGCTGAAATGGAAGATATTAAATCAGGAATGAGTTGGTTAACATTAGAAGATAATCAAAAATTATTTGACAAAAAACAAGCCAACAACGCTTATACAACTTTTGATCTTGTGGGTGATATTTTAGAAAGCAACGACTCGGCAGGAGTAAGAGTAAAATCAAGCGATAAATTGTCAGACAAGACAATTAAAAGTTATTAATCAATTTATATTTCCATGAAATTATTTAGAGGCAATTATCTCTTTCCAATTTCCATAGTGGTTTTACTATCACTATGGATTTTGGCTTCATGGATTAAACTGATAAACCCTATATTTTTTCCGTCAATACAGGATTTTTTATTAGCAACACAAAAATTATTTTTACAAAAATCCTTTATGTCCGACATCGGCATTTCAGTTTTTAGAGTTTTAACTGCTTTCTTATTAGCTTTTGTCGTTTCCGTACCTCTTGGACTATTGATGAGTTCTTGGAAGAGATTACACAATCTGCTTTCACCTTATATAGACTTTATTAGATACTTACCCGTGCCAGCTTTGATTCCATTAACAATTTTATTTTGGGGAATAGGAGAAGGAGCAAAAATATCACTTTTATTTATAGGTACTTTTTTCCAACTTATTTTATTAGTAATTGACGATTTAAATAATGTTCCTAAAGAGTATTTGGATTTGTCTCATACTTTAAATTTCAGTAAATACAAAGTACTAAAAACAAAATTGTCGAGTATCGCCCCACAGTTATTTAATAATTCCCGAATAACTTTAGGGTGGTGTTGGACTTATCTCGTAATTGCAGAGCTGGTTGCCGCAAATTCAGGTATTGGTCACATGATCAAAGAGGCACAGAGATTTTCTAACATACCGGATTTATATGTCGGAATTGTTGTAATTGGGATAATCGGTTTTTTTTCAGATTATATCTTCAAAAGACTATATCCACACATTTTCAAATACAAAACATAAAACTATGCTTGAAATCCAGAAACTAACTAAACATTATTATAATAGCGAAAATAAATCTTTTATCGCAATAAAAGACATTTCTTTTGATATAAAAAAAGGTGAAATAGTATGTATAGTTGGTCCAAGTGGCTCAGGTAAGAGTACTATTTTGAAATGTGTAACAGGATTAGATAAAGAATTCGAAGGCAACATAAAAATCAATGGATTAGACAACTCCAAATATTTAAAAAGTAATAAAATTGCATTAGTTTCTCAGCAATACTCTAATTTTCCTTGGTTGAATGTTTTTGAAAATATTGCTATTGGATTTTACGGTAAAAATAAGACTGATAATGAAGTACATACTGATACTAATAAATTACTTAAACGAGTTGGACTATATAAGGTTAAAGATTATTTCCCCAACAAGCTTTCAGGAGGTATGCAACAAAGAATCGCTATTGCCAGAGCGATAGCGCAACAGACCGACCTAATTGCATTTGATGAACCTTTTGGTGCACTTGACGTACAAACGAGATCTCAAATGCAAGAATTTTTAGCAAGATTATTGGAAGAAGAGCAAAAAACAATGATTTTAGTCACTCATGACATTGATGAAGCAATATATTTAGCCGATCGAATTATTGTCTTAGGATTAAATCCAGGAACTGTTAAGGAGGTGGTAAAAGTAAATATCAAACGACCAAGAAAATCTGAAATTAGATTCCATGAAGATTTTATAAAACTAAAAAAGTTTATCAGCTACATCATTCGTTCAGAATCAATTAAGGCAAGTTTGGAAGAAGGAATTATCACTGACACTGATGTTTTCAAAATGGGATTATACATCTGGTCTGGAAACACCCTCCTTTACTATGCAAAAGATAGTGGTCTGTTTATTGATGAGTCGCTTGATGTGGAACAAATCAATTTTGAAGATAACAAGAAGAAAGTAGAATTGTGGGAGCAAGGAAAGCTAGATGCAGTAAATGTTACACTAGATAAAGCTATCGAATTACACTCAAAAATGCCAGATCTAAGAATAGTAAGCGTATTAAATCGTTCAGTCGGTGGAGATGCTTTAGTTGCACAATCAAATATAAAATCTGTAATTGAATTAAAAGGTAAAACTATAGGACTTGAGAAAGGGTCGGTAGCTGAATTTTTTCTGTCATATATTCTTCAAAAAGAAAAGATGGCCTCTAAAGATGTAAAAATTAAAGATATGCAATGCTCTGAAATTGGAGCTGGAATTATTGCGGGTAATATTGACGCTGGAATTATTTGGGAGCCATGGCTTGAAAAAGCACTAGAATTTTCAAACATAAATATTTTAAAAACGACAAAAGATTATCCTGTACTATATGATGTATTAATTGTAAATGATAAATTACTAAAACAAAAAACTAACGAGATTGAAAAAATTAAGAAAGCATGGAATAAATCAGTAACTATATGGAAAAAACAAAAGAAAGAAGTGATTAATGTTGCGTCTTCGCATATTGGAATACCAGAACGCGAGCTAACCGAATCATTAAAGAAAATAGAATTTTTTGATGAAATTCCAAGTGACTTTAATTTAGTTGTTGACGAAATTCAAAGAGTTTTAACAAAAGATAAGATAATAAATGATAGTTATTCTACAGACAAACTTATTATTAAGTAAAACAAATAAGGTGTTTGAGGGAGGGGGAATTCACCCCTTTAATTCCCCTCTTCCCCCTCCCTCAAACGGAAAAAGAAATTTGAAAATTTTTAAAACAACCGACTATAGTCGAAAAAGAAAAGAAATACATCAGCTAACAGCGTATATCTGGTTACGGCTTTT
>Ga0209343_10002211_pt1 | contig 25314 bp, 24 predicted proteins | sample RifCSPlowO2_02_FD_184026 | JGI IMG/M metagenome (GOLD analysis project Ga0209343, IMG submission 184026) | Groundwater microbial communities from Rifle, Colorado - Rifle CSP2_plank lowO2_0.2 (SPAdes) (version 2) | ecosystem: Environmental > Aquatic > Deep subsurface > Groundwater | place... | reverse complement strand
GCCGGGGTATTCTCGACTTCCTTGAAGAACAGCTCAATTTTATCCACTAACCACTTCTCTTCAGCGGTTTTCAACTGTTTGGGTGTAACTTTGGGGCCATCTACTACAATTGTCGGCTTCACAACCTCCAGTGAGCGGGCTGAGCGGTCACGTTTCTGCAAATGGCCGCGTTTAATCAGGTTATTAACATGCAAAGCGACAGTAGCTACAGAAGTGTAGTGCAGCCCCTGCATGATCTCACGGTAGCTAGGGCTGTAGCCATTGGCGGCGATGAACTGCTCGATAAAGCCCAGTAGTTCTTTTTGTTTCTTGGTCGGCCGGATAGCCTGGGCCTTTTCTTCCATAACTATATTTTACGCCTTTTGTAAGTGGTGCGGCCTGATATGTTTTCTGGCCGGGTGGTGGGGCGTAGGCAGCCTCTGCGGGAAGACCCACCAGCGGTACCAGATATAGTTCCAGATAGTGAAGAAACCAGCGCTAATAAACTGGCCGATGTAGGGCGTAATACCAATTTGGCGCAGGCCATTGACGATTAAGTAATCCAGCACAAAATCAATTAGGGTAATCACTACGTAACGGCCGCTGACCTGGCCCAGATGGCCTTTAAGGTGCGGGTTTTTAAAGACCCAGTAGCGTTGCAGTAGGAAATTGGCTGTCCAGCCGACTACATTGGCGCCCAGTTTGGCCCACCACAGGCTCCAACCTAAAACAGACCACAGTAGAGCAAAAACACCGTAGCCCGTCCAGAAATACGCCCCTCCGGAGATCAAATACTCAGCAATCTGTATAGCTAGTTTGCGGTTCTCGTTTTTGGTTTTTGGCACTTTAGTCGTTAGCTGCTCCTACAGCTCAAAAACAAGGGTTGAGACCATCCGATCAAAATCAGCCAGAACGTCTGGGTAGGAATCTAGCTGAATATAAGTAGCGGTGTGAGTTCGGTCGTCGTCTTGATCATAAAAAACATACAGAGTTACTTCGGTACCATCAGGTAGGCCCGTGGTACCGATCTCAGATTCCCGCACCTGGCCACTAGCTTCACCGCTCATTTTGGTACCTATAATTCCACCGGCTTCAGGAGCATCGTGCCATCGGATGTTCGTGTATCCGTCGGCCTCGCGAAGATAGGTTCCTGAAGTAGAAGTAGGAGGACCTTCTTTCGCATAGATTACTATTTGCCCGAAGCTCTCTGTTCCGCACCGGCCGGTCGATCGTTCATTAGCGCCCAACAGCACCAGCCCTGGATTACAACCCTTATCTTGCAGGATCCAAGAAGGAGGATAATAAAACGCGTAATCACCTTCATGGTTAGCATAAAATTCCCAGCCATCGGGGGCAATATCTTCATTGGGTCTTGACGCATACAAAAAGGTCGAATTACTGGCTGAATTGGAGTCGTTGAAGTTTTTATCAGTTTCTTTCTTAGCATTCCACACATACCAACCAGTGCCACCTAGCACCATAGCAACAAAGATAAGTAGGAATATTTCTATAAGAACGAAGCCTTTACGATTCATAGCTAAATAATACCTCTAATGTTTATCTTTGACGAGTCTCGGCGCCAGGCAGATACCAGCCATGCCCCACCATAGGTAGGCAAGTGTGTCATCAGTCCAAGCATGCGATAGTAAATTAACAAATGTTATACCGACTAAACTAGCCAGCAGGATTTTTGCCAGCTGCTCACTGCGATGACGCCATAATTCCCTGCCGACCAAAACACAGATGGCTACAAAGATCGCAATACCAGCTATACCAACTTCTTGGCCGATTTGTAAGAAATAATTTTCAGAAATTCTAGCCGGCTGATCGTTTCTAAATGAAGCCGGGCCGGCTGTGCCCGGGCCATGACCCAGTGGTTGGCGGATAATATCCTTGGTACCAGCTTTCATAGATGCTAGCCGGTCGGCATTAGAACTGCTAGACGCTACTGATTCATCGCTAGTATGGAATATAGTTCTTTGGGCATCATCGCTTTTATTTGTAAGAAAAAATCCACCGCCTAGTAAAGCTAAAAGCAGCAGAACAACTATTATAGTTCGATAACTAAAGTTAAAGGTTTTAAGAGTCACACCGCGCAGCGAGGCCACGGCTGCCACTAGACCAAGCCAGGCACTTCTTGAATAGCTGAATAACAAAACTACCAGGCCTCCCAACAGCCCAAGCCAGCGCCAAACCCGGGTTTTTTGCAGGCTTAACCAAAAGGCTGGGATTATCAGCACCAGATAAGCCCCTAACGGGTTAGCGCCGCGCAGGCTTGATTGGATGCGGCGATAATCCAGGTTCGAATCGACGGTTTGGTAGGCAACAATAGTATCTTTGCCATAACCAAAGTGGCGCAGAAAATCATAAGGCAGTAGGAACTTCTGTATTAGGCCAAAAATAATTACCGCCGCGGCTGGTAGCAGAAGTAATTTTTGCCAATGGCGTCGCAAAAAGTCGTTTTGGCTAACAATGACAGCACAGAGCAGAAAAAAGCCGATAAATCTCAGGCTAACAATAAGTGAGTAGATAAAGGCCGTAGCATTAACTTCATTTTGGGCTAGGGCCCAAGTGCCCAGTAGCAGATGCAGGACTACATATAATCCGAAGAGTCTGGCTATCCACGATTGCTTGAGCCACTTTCTAAGTTCCGGAGCGCGCCAGATCAGCCAGAGTATCGGTGGGATGGCTAGCAAAAGCAATATTTCTTTCCAAACCCGCCAGGCATCGAGATGTCCAAAGTTACTGCCAGCCCAGGTGGTAAATAGGGCATGGAAGGGCAGTAAAGCGAGAATTGCTGCCACCATCCAGGATAGTTTAAGGGCGGTTTTAGAAGGGTCCATAAGTGATACAATCTAGTATAGCGTCATGAAGAGTAATGCGTCCTTATTCTATAGTCTGCTTTTGGTGGTGGGCGATTTTTTAGCTTTGGTGGCAGCCTTTGTCGGTGCCTATGCGCTAAGGGGGACTTTAAGTACCGTACCGGTGGCACACCCTATTCCTGCCACTACTTATATCGGCGTCTTTCTGGCACTGCTACCCTTTTGGATTCTATTCTTTGCTGTGCTCGGACTTTATAGCAGCTCCATACAAGAAAAGCGCTTTAATGAACTAGGCCGGCTGTTAATAGGTTCGTTCGTGGGGCTGCTTTTTGTTATCAGCTACGGTTATGCGGTTAACCGGACGATTTTCCCGGCCAGGCTGGTACCGGTTTACGCTTTCGTACTGGCTTTTTTGTTCTTAGTGATTTTCCGTAATCTAGCCCGTTCGTTTAGAGCTTATCTTTACAAATATGGTGTTGGCATCACTAATGTTTTGATTATTGGCAACACTAAGGTCGCGGGTGAACTTGTCCGTTTGCTTTCTGATAGCAAAATTTCCGGTTACAAAATCGTTGGCATTGTCGGCAATAAGAGCCATACCCCAGAGCGTTTTCCACACATCCCGGTTTTTGATTCTTTTACTGGGGCTGTCGCCAAATTACGGACTAGCGACATACATGGCATTGTCCAAACTGAGCTTTACGCTGCGGGGGCCGCCAACAACGAGATTTTAGAATTCGCCCAAACCAAACATATCGCCTTCCGCTTCGTGCCGGGCAACAGCGAACTGTTTGTTGGCAACATCGCGGTTGAGCTTTTTCGCTCGCAAATTCCGGTAATTGCCGTCCATCAAACGGCTCTAATAGGCTGGGGAAGGATTGTTAAGCGCCTGACTGATATTATCCTTGGTGGTATGTTTTTAGTTATTTCCCTACCGTTTATGTTACTTATTACTCTACTTATAAAAATCTTTGACCCAGGGGGACCGTTGCTATTTAAAGACCGCCGGCTGACCCGTTTTGGCAATACCAGAAAGATCTATAAATTCCGGACACATAAAAAAGCCTACACCAATATGACGCCTGAAGAAGCCTTCACCAAAATGGGCCGCCGCGATTTAATCACTAAATACCGGGCCGGTGGCGATCACATCCCTAATGACCCGCGGGTCAGTTATATCGGCCGTTTCTTGCGCCGTACTAGCATGGACGAACTACCACAGTTAATAAACATCGTCAAAGGTGATATTAGTTTGGTTGGTCCGCGAGCTTTACAGCCTCAGGAATTAGAAAAGCATGACAAAAAAGACCTAATATTAGCGGTAAAATCCGGCCTGACGGGTCTAGCTCAGGTTTCCGGTCGGCGTGATATTAGTGTTGAAGAGCGCCGCAAGCTGGATCTTTACTATGTTCAAAACTGGAGCTTGTGGTTAGATCTGATCATCCTGGCCAAAACCGCTAAGGTTGTTCTGCGACGCATTGGAGCCAAATAGAATGATTGAGGATAATGAAGTTTACGTAGCAGTAGATATCGAAACCGATGGACCGGTGCCAGGCCTTTATTCAATGATCAGTTTGGCGGCAGTGGCTACAACTGAAAGTGAAGAAATAGATAATTTTTATCGCAAACTTGAGCCACTTGAGGGAGCGTCACAGGCCCCATCAACTATGGCCTGGTGGAAAACCGAGCCTGAGGCTTGGCAAGAAGCGACGTCTGATGCCCAACCAGCCAGCAAAGTCATAGCAGAATTTAGCAAATGGCTAGACAGTTTGGGCAAAAAACCTGTTTTTGTAGCTCATCCAATTGCATTTGATTACTCATATGTAAGTTGGTACTTATGGAGGTTTGTTAACAAGAATCCCTTTGCTGATTATGAAGCCGCTTCTAGAACTTTAGATATTACATCCTTCATTGCTGGCAAGTTTGAGCTTAGTTTAAATAAGTCTAAGAGAAAAAATTTCCCAGAATGGATAAGTAAAGGTATGCCGGAACATTCTCACAACGCACTTGATGATGCGCGAGGGTATGCAATTGTTCTTCGTAATATTCTTGCTACTAAACCTAAAAGGGATGAAGACTAGTAATTCTGGTGAACTCAAAGTCGCTATAGTCTGCGACTGGCTGCTGGGTACGGGTGGTGCCGAACGGGTGGTATTAGAACTGCATAAAATGTTCCCCGAAGCTCCAATATACACATCGCAGTACAATCCAAATCCTAAAGTTTGGTTTGGCGATAAGTGGTTTGAAGATGCTGACATCCGGACAACTTGGTTACAGAAGTTACCAAAATCACTCAAGAAATTTTTACCGCTGCTTCGCGCATGGACATTCAGCCGCCTGAATTTAGATGATTATGATTTAGTAATTTCCAGCAGCGGTGCTGAGGCAAAGTTTATAAAAACCAAGGGTATACACATCACATACTGCCATTCACCAACTCACTACTATTGGAGCCGCTACGAAGAATATTTAAAGTACCCGGGGTTTGGGCGACTGGACCCACTGGCCCGTCTTGGTTTGAAGCTACTAGCCGGACCAATGCGGCGTTGGGATTATAAAGCGGCCCAGCGGCCGGACTATTTCATTGCTAATTCGAACCATACAAAAGAGCAGATCGAAAAATACTATGGCCGTGAGGCTGAAGTTATCCATCCGCCGGTAGATATTGAACGATTCAAAAAGCTTAACCAGTTAAGTATTGTTCGAAAGGGCTTTGTAACAGCCGGTCGTCAGGTACCCTACAAAAAAATAGACCTGGCAGTCAAAGCCGCTACTGAGTTGAATGTTCCTCTAATAGTTATTGGCCGGGGGCCGGACCACCGAAAGCTTAAGCGTCTGGCTGGTCGCAGTGTGACTTTTTTACGCCATGTTTCTGATGAAGAAATGCCAAAAAGATTTGGGGCAGCTCAAGCCTTTATCTTCCCTACTAACATGGAAGATTTCGGTATCACAGGAGTCGAAGCCATGGCCGCCGGTACACCAGTAATAGCCTATAAAATGGGCGGACCGGCAGATTACGTAACTCCCGGTAAAACTGGTCTGCTCTTTGAAGAGCTAACTACCAAAAGTCTAGCTAAAACTTTGCAGGACTTTAGCAAAATGACTTTTAACCATTCAAAGGTCGCCGAACAAGCCGGAAAATATAAACCTGAGCTTTTTAGAAAAAAAATAGAATTGTTTGTAAAAAAGACAACCGATGTTATAGTATCAACAAAGTACTAAGGAGATTATATGGGACACATTGAAATAGGCGTTTTGCCACCAGAAGCTGATGCTCAAAGACAAGTAGCTGCAGACTTCTTGACACAGAGTATGAAAAGCCTCCGCGAGCCTGCGGGTGTTCGTTCTGCCTTCGACACGGGACGATGGGCACAAGAAATGGTTCGGGGCGCGGCCCATTTTCCTCGGGAAGAGCTGACGCATAACCCAACAGAACTTGTTGACGTCGCTAGCGCTGCTTTTGAGAAAGCCGCCACACTTGCCCGTCTTGCAGAACTTCAGCACTACAAAGACGCCGAGTCTTAAGCCTATTATTCTAGTAAATCAACCAGCTGTTTATAAGCTTTTAGATCGTTAACAGGAATAATTGTCCCTTCAGTGATCCCGACTGACCATAGTTTTTTTTGGCGCGCTAAAATTGGGAACAAGACGTTCTCGAAATCGCTTTTTTCTGTGAGGCTAAAAAGCTTCAAAAACCTTGGAATAACCTTTGGCGAAAAAATTGAGGCACAAACATGTAGTGGAACAGGTATAACCGGGTACATCATCGTATCGACTACTTTATTATCGACAACCATCATGCCGGTACCAGGATAAATTTGACCTGGGGCTAAGATAGCTGTAGCTAGCATGCCTTTTTTTTCGCCCTCAATATGGGCGTTGCCGATATAGCGTACAAAGGAGCCAGGAAAATTCAATACCACGTCATCAGGATTCACCACAATTAAACTACAGCCGTGTGGAATGAACCCTTGCTCTATGGCATTTCGAATAGCACCACCTTTACCGGCTGGTGGGTCCGGATCCTGGCAGTATTTAATTTCAACGCCTAGTCCGCTACCATTACCTAGACGGTCCTCTATGGTGTGTGCATGGTGGAATACTAGTGCTACGAATTTTTTAAGGCCACTGTCGCGATACATCCGGATGGCCATTTCGATCATAGTATCGCCGTTGGGTAATTCATGAGCGTTTTTTTGGACTTTTTTACCATTAAGCACTGCGGCATAACGGCTACTTTCGCCACCGGCCATTAAAGCAACGACCGTGTTATCTACAAACTTTTCCCATTCCTTTTCGCTGGCGGCGGGAGGTTCGTGAAATTTGGCGACCGATTTACTCAGACCATCAAGTTCGGTCTGCAAATTCATTTCATCTCCTTTAGTCTGGCTTTAAGATAGACGGCGAAGGCCGGACCGATACCTTTATGTTCTAATGCAAAGTTAGCGACAGTTTTTAGGTACTCGATTTTGTTGCCACTATCATAATACTTGGCGTTAATAACTTGGCAGCCATAGATCTTGTGACCGTCTTCAATCATCTCTTGCAAACAGGGTTGTATAATGAACTCTTCGCCAGCGGTTAACCGCTTCTTTGCCTGGTGCAAATACGAAAATAGTTCTGGCGTAAATAAATAGCTGCTTACCGTAGCGTAGTTTGAAGGGGCTTTTTCCTTACTGCCAGGTTTCTCAATGATGTTCTTAACCAACATCAACGATGGGTTGATTTGTTCCCCACCGACAAAGCCGTACCTTTTGTAATCCTGATCACTTTTAGCCGGAACACAGGTGAGTACGGTAGCCCTGTGTTGCTGGTAGACTGCAATAAGTTGCTTGAAACGGCTGGGGTTGGCTCTAACAAAGTCATCTCCCCAAGAAAAAATAAATGGCTCATCACCGATTAAATGCTCTACCGACATAAGCGGTGCGGCATTGCCGTAAGGGCCCTTTTGACGTACATAAACAAAGTTTGCTAGGTCGGCTATTGATCGAACCTCGTGTAGCAGAGTCGCCTTGCTTTCTCCGCCTAGCTCTAAGTTAGAGATCAGATCCTGACTGGGGCTATCGAAATGATCTTCAATACTTCGCTTACTGTAGCCGGTGACGATAATAATATCCTCTATGCCGGCATCAACCAGCTCTTCGACCACATACTGGATAATTGGCTTGTCGACAATTGGCAGCATTTCTTTGGGCATAGCCTTAGTTTGAGGTAAAAAACGTGTGCCAAAGCCAGCTGCCGCAATGACTGCTTTACGTATTGGTTTAGTCGCTAATTGACTCATCGGCCCCATATTACCACACTCATTTGGTAATATATTGGAGTGAAAGTTAACTCACATATTTTCCGCGGTTACGACCTTCGCGGTATAGTCGGTGAGGATTTAAGTCCTGAGCTGGCGCTTCATATTGGCAAAGCTCATGGCACATACCTGCGCCGTCTTGGTCACACTAAAGTAGTAGTCGGACGCGACAGCCGCGAAACAAGCCCGATATATAGCCAGAGGGTTATTGAAGGGATAGCATCAACTGGGCTGAATGTGGTGGATATCGGTATGCAGATGGTCGGTATGTTTTATTGGTCGCAATACCATTTCAAAATACCCGGTGGGGTGTTCGTGACAGCTTCTCACAATCCGGCTCAGTTTAATGGCTTTAAGCTAGCTAATGACTACTCAGAAACCTTGGTGAGCGAAGGCATGCAGACCATCCGAAAAATGGTTGAGGAGGAGGGTTATGACCGGGCGCAAAAGCCGGGCAGCGTAACTATGGAAGATATCCGCCCAAGCTACTACAAGGATATCCTTGAGCGCGTTAAGATCGGACGAAAACTCAAAGTTATGGTCGATGCTTCCAACACTAGCTCCGGTGAAATCATACCCGAACTAGTACGACAAGCCGGCTGCGAAGTAGTTGAATATAACACCAAGGTCGAGCCAACCTTCCCGCTCGGTGCCGCTGACCCTACCGAAGAGTACATTATGGAGCGGATGCGTGATGAAATACTTGAGTGTAAAGCCGATGTAGGCTTTACATACGATGCGGATGGCGACCGTATCGGTATCATTGACGAAAAAGGTAATCCCGTATGGAACGATATGTTAGTGGCTCTTTTTGCCAAGGATGTTTTAGCCCAACATCCGGGCGCTAAAATCATGTTTAATACGCTTTGCTCTAAAACCGTGCCAGAAACAATTCAGGCCAGCGGCGGCGAACCGTTCATGTGGCGTACCGGGCATTCCTTTTTGAAAAAGAAAAACCAAGAAGTGAAGGCTGTCCTTATCGGCGAATTATCCGGACACTTTTTCTTCTCTGAAGATTTTTTCAATCATGATGACGGCGCGTATGCCACAATGCGCCTGCTCCAAGCTATGGGGCGTACTGACCAGACGCTCTCACAGATGGTCGGCGCACTGCCGCAATATAAATCCAGCCCGGAAATCAAAGTCTTCTGTCCCGATGATCGCAAAGTTGCTTTGATGGCGGAATTGGCCGGAAAACTTCGGCAAGACTTCCCTGACGCCGACGTTATTGACGACGAAAGGGCCGGCGACGGAGTCCGGTTTGAGCTTACAGATGCCATGTTTGTAATCCGCTATTCGCAAAACGGACCATATATCACTATTAAGATCGAGGCTAAGACTGATGAAAAATATGAAGAGTTACGGCAATATATTGCTGATATCTTGCACGCTCATCCGGAAATTGATTGGGAGAACTCGATTAGCGCAAATGTAGGTGCCCTAGACCCTGTGTACAAAAAATAGCTATACTATAAGGTGATGAAAATACTGGTTACCGGCGGTGCTGGCTTTATCGGCTCCAATTTTGTGCATTACATGCTGCGGAAGTATCCTGATTATAAAATTAGTATCGTTGATGCTTTAACTTATGCTGGTGATCGTGATCGTTTAAAAACGGTAGAAGATAAAATCGCATTTCATCAGGCAGACATTTGCGACACCACGACTATGGATAGGTTGATGGCGGACATTGATTGGGTAGCTCATTTTGCGGCCCATAGCCACGTTGACCGTTCGATTGCCGACCCTGGTCCATTTTTGCGGAGTAATGTTATTGGCACTGATGTGCTGGCTCGAGTAGCACTTAAACATGGCGTTAAGCGCTTCCATCATGTTTCAACAGACGAAGTTTTTGGCTCCTTGGAGCTAGGTAGTTCAGAAAAGTTTAACGAGCAAACACCTTACAACCCGCGCAGTCCCTATTCTGCATCCAAAGCTGCTAGCGATCACTTGGTTCGGGCTTATGGCGAAACTTATGGCTTGCCCTACACTATTACTAATTGTTCGAATAATTACGGTCCGTACGACTCTTCTGGCCGGGTGATCCCGGTTTTTATAGCCAACGCTCTAGAAGATAAACTGCTGCCAATTTATGGCCAGGGCCAAGCGGTTAGGGATTATTTATTTGTTGAAGATCACTGCAGCGCCATTGACCTTGCGATGCACAAAGGCAAGATCGGTGAGACATACTGCGTGGGGGGTGGCGCACAGCGTAACGGTGTACAGGTCGCCGAAACAATTTTGCATGTTTTGGGTAAACCAAAAGAATTGGTTGAGTTCGTTAAAGACCGCCCCGGCCATGATATGCGCTACGACATTGATAACAGCTACATCCAGCAGAAGCTGGGCTGGCAGCCAAGTGTTTCGTTTGAAGAAGGTATCATCAAAACAATTGATTGGTACAAAAATAATCAAGGCTGGTCGAAGGCTTTCGCCCAGCGGATGGACTTGATGCGTGACAAAGGCCTTTACGACACAAAGAAGAAACAATAATGGCAGCCCCAACAACTGAATTTACAGCCAACGAAACTGAAATACCGGGCCTAATTATCTTTGATGTTACTAATATCGAGGACGAGCGAGGTTATTTCCAGGAAAAATACCAAAAAGCCAAACTGGTTGCGGCCGGGATGCCCGAAGATTTCCAATTAGTACAAACAAACATTTCATACAATAAGAATAAGGGTGTTGCCCGCGGATTACATGCCGAACCATGGTACAAATATATTTCAGTGGCCAATGGGCGAGTTTTTGTGGTTTATATTGATCTAAGAAAAGGCCCAAATTTTGGCAAGGTTGTAACTGCTGAGATTGATAAAAATAAAGCTGTGTTTGTACCGATAGGAGTAGCTAACTCTTTTCAGACCCTGACTGACGACACCTATTATATTTACAGTGTCAGCGCTCACTGGAGCCAGAAACTATATGATAAGTACATATCACTAAATATGGCGGATCCAGCTCTTGCAATTTCTTGGCCAATACCGATGGATCAGACTATTGTTTCGGAGCGCGATCGTAGCCATCCAATGCTAAAAGACGTAAAGCCTATGGAAATTTAATGGACTCATCAAAATTCTTGATTTTAGGAGCTAACGGGCAACTCGGTAGAGTCTTATCTGAGCTCTATCCAGATGCGCTTAAGACGGATGTTCAAGAACTTGATATAACTGACCCTGCCTCAGTGGCTAACTACGATTGGAGCAAGGTTGAAGCTATCCTTAACGCAGCGGCCTATACTAATGTTGATGGCGCCCAGACTAAGGAAGGCCAAGCAGCCGCCTGGGCAGTCAATGACAAAGCCGTTGACAACCTCGCCGGTATAGCTAAAGAGAAAGATTTAATCCTCATCCATATCTCCACCGATTACGTTTTTGACGGCCAGCGAAAAATTCATACTGAAGACGAGCCAGTTAAGCCACTTGGGGTTTACGGCGAGACAAAAGCCGCTGGTGATAAAAAAGCTGCCCAAGTTCCTAAACACTATATTCTACGCACTTCTTGGGTCATCGGCGACGGAAAAAACTTTGCCAGGGCAATTCTGGCAGCCGCCCAACAAAGAGATGAGTTAAACGTCGTTGCCGACCAGTTTGGCAGACCCACTTTTACAACCGAGCTGGCTAGAATAATTGACTATTTACTGAAAGTTAAAGCGCCCTTTGGAACCTATAACGCCAGTAATAGCGGAGACACTGTTAGCTGGGCAGATTTTGCACGGACAATTCTAAAAGAAGCCGGCTCTAAAACAAGAGTAAACGACACTACAGCCGCCCAGTATTTTGCTGGTAAAGTATCGGCTCAAAGACCTACCTACAGTACTTTCGATTTAACTAAATTACAGTCAGTTGGTTTTAAACCGCGCGATTGGCACGAAGATCTGAGAGAATATATTAAGAAGGAGTTAAGCAAATGAAAGGTATTATTTTAGCTGGCGGATCCGCCACTCGTCTTTATCCCATAACCTTAGCTAATTCTAAACAGTTGCTGCCAGTTTACGATAAGCCGATGATCTACTATCCGCTAAGTACATTGCTAAGCGCCGGTATCCGCGACATTTTAGTTATCTCTACGCCAAATGACCTACCGCGCTTTGAAAGCCTGCTGGGCGATGGCAGCCAACTAGGCTGTAAATTTAGCTATAAAGAACAAGACCAACCGAGAGGTTTAGCTGATGCATTCATAGTCGGTAAAGAGTTTATAGGCAAAGATAAGGTTGCCATGGTGCTGGGAGATAATATTTTCTATGGCAGCAGCCTTGAAGCTAACCTTAAAAGTTATACTGACCCAAATGGGGGCATTGTTTTTGGCTACCGGGTTGCCGACCCAGAGCGCTACGGCGTAGTTGATTTTGATAAAGACGGCAAGGTAATTTCTATTGAGGAAAAGCCGGCCCGGCCAAAATCTCATTATGCAGTCACCGGTTTATATTTTTACGATAACAACGTCATAGCAATAGCCAAGGGCCTGCAGCCTAGTGCCCGTGGCGAAATAGAAATTACCGACATAAACAATACATATCTTAAGCAAGGCAAACTTAAGGTTAGCTTGCTAGACCGCGGCACAGCCTGGTTAGACACGGGCACTTTTGCCAGCCTTAATCAAGCTGCACAGTTCGTCCAAGCTATTGAAGAACGTCAGGGGCTCAAAATTGGTTGTATCGAAGAGGCCGCGTGGAGACAAGAATTCATTGATGACGCGCAGCTGCGCAAACTAGCCGAACCTCTGACTAAATCCGGCTACGGCCAATACCTGTTAAGCTTGCTAGAGAAGTAAAAATTTGACAAACCTATAACACTTATGCTATAGTTAAAGATTACATGGGTTTGCTAAAAATAAAGAAAGTACTCCTTGTTTTGGTAAGCCTTGGCCTGCTTGGCGGTTTAACTTGGTTGCCGGTCGAGCCCAACCGTCCGCCAGCGGAACCAATTGCGCCGCAAATCACCTTACCCGGGGAATACACACCGCTTAAGGCTAATGATTATCCCCGCTTTCAACATGGGGTCAAAGAAAGTGTTGTCCGCTTTGATAGTGACGAAGTCAAAAAAAGTTTTTTAGACGCTAATAATTTATCGCCAAACGAGCTTACGCCGGTAGCGCATCTGCCTAGCACTTACACTGTTGCCGAGACGCCGGATAAATTGCAAGCCGCTGGTGCGCTGGTGGCCGAACAAAAAACTTACACCGCCTTGCTTACGCCCAACGATCCTATTTACCCGCAGTGGTACACCGATAAAATTTCAGCTCCAGCCGCTTGGGATATTTCTACTGGTTCATCTTCTATAATTGTGGCTGATATTGACACCGGTTTTGCGCTAAACCATGAGGACTTAGTTGGACGCTTCGCTAGCGGTGGCTGGGACTTTGTAAACGGCGACGGCGATCCTTCGGCCGGTACCACCAACCCAAATGGTGGTGGCGTCAGCCATGGCACAGTGACCGCCGGCTTGATTGGCGCCGCTACAAACAATGGCAAGGGAGTCGCAGCTATTAACTGGGGAGCCAAGATACTACCCCTGCAAGCCTTAGACGATTACGGTGAGGGGACCACTAGTACTGTGGCCGCGGCTATTCGTTATGCAGTTAATCAAGGCGCCAAAGTTATTAATATGAGCCTGGGCGTGACTAGTCCCGACCCCATCTTAAAAACTGAACTGGACTATGCCCAAAGCCGTGATGTTTTAATTGTAGCCGCCGCCGGTAACTGCGGCAGTCCCAGCAGCTATCTTTTAAACGGCTGCAGTTACGCCGGACAAATGGTTTACCCGGCAAATTACTCGCAGGTTTTGGCGGTTGGTGCCACGGATAGCAATGACCAACGAGCCAGTTTTAGCAGCTATGGATCCAACTTAGACGTCGTGGCGCCCGGTACCGGCAGTATTAGGACCACTGCCTGGTCAACCAGCAATCAGACCAGCGCTTACACCAGCAGCCTTAGCGGTACCTCATTTTCCACACCGATCGTAGCCGGGCTGGCAGCTTTATATAGAAGCTATAGCTCCGGTGCTTCAGCCGCAGCTACAGCCAGCGCCATCACTGGCAGTGCTGACAAGCTTAGCAGTATGGGCGGCCAAAGCTTTGCCAATGAATACGGTTACGGACGGATTAATGCCGATAATACCTTAAGAGGCGTCTCAGCATCACCACCAAGTCCATCTCCCACACCGGCACCGCCCGAGACATCCCCCACCCCACTGCCAGCACCTTTTATCGTGGTGGCGCATCCTGACGGTACTTTGGTGCGTAGTGCCGGTGAGCCACAAGTTTATTTAATTATTAATGGAACCAGATACCATATTCCTGATATTCATACTTTTAGCTCCCACGGCTATTCCTGGTCTGAGGTTAAAACCGCCAATGACAAAGACAAAGAACTGCCGATCAGTTCTAGCAAACTAGCTTTTAAAAGCGGCAGCTTGGTTCGCGGCGATGCTTCAGCGGCCGTTTACAGCCTGCGCTGCTCGATTACAGCCTGCACCAAGGACCACATTGCTTCGATAGATGTTTTCATCAGCCTTGGTTTAAGTTTTAATGAGGTCTATGTAATTTCCCAGGCCGGCGTTGACACCATGTCAACCGGCAACCAAATTACTTCCGCCAGTGTCCACTTGCAAGATCATTTGGTCCTAGACCAAAGTAGCGGCAAGGTTTATTTAATCGATAGTAATACCAAACGGTGGGTACCTTCACTGGAAGTCTTTGCTGCCAACCACTTTAGTTGGCCGAGGGTCAAAACAGCCCTGGCTAGCGATTTAGTATTGCCGGATGGCACTAACGTGCCTTTCCCGGAAGGGGCTTTGCTGCGGGCCCACAACGAACCGGCTGTCTATGTCATTGACCAAACAGGTTCTAGCTCTTACCAGAAGCGCCATATAATTTCAGCAGCCGTCTTTGCAGAACTTGGCTACAAAATGGGCGATGTATTTGTAGTCGACGCCTCATACCTACCGGCCGCAACTGGCGCGGATATAGGAGTTTAAGAGGTTTTGGGTGTCTTGATGTGTACTTTGGCGCTACGATCTACAACTTTACGGAAATAGGCGATGGTTTTATCCAAACCTTGATCGAGTGATATCTTTGGCTCCCAGCCCAATCTTTTCTTGGCCAAAGTTATGTCTGGGCAACGCTGCTTAGGATCATCGCCCGGCAGCGGTAAATATTTAATCTTAGACCTAGCGCCAGTTTTTTTAATCACCTTCTGCGCTAATTCTTTTATAGTGAACTCGTTGGGGTCGCCTAAATTCATAGGGCCTTCTTCACCAGAGTCTATAAACGCTACAATACCCGCGACAAGGTCGTCAACATAGCAGAAGCTGCGGGTTTGACTACCCTTACCGTAAACGGTTAGTGGTTCATCTTGCAGGGCTTGGACGATAAAGTTAGACACTACCCGGCCGTCACTGGCATCCATCCGCGGACCGTAGGTATTAAAAAAACGGGCGGTGACAGTCGATAGTTTATGCCGCTGGCGGTAAGAATAAATCAAGGCTTCGGCGTAGCGCTTTGATTCATCATACATACTGCGCGGACCGTAGCTATGAACATTCCCCCAATAGCTTTCAGGCTGGGGGTGGATCTCAGGGTCACCATAAACCTCGCTGGTAGAGGCGTGGAAGAACCTGGCACCTGATTTAGCCGCTAGTTCTAAAAGGTTCAGTGTGCCCTCAGAGCCTGCTCTCAAAGTTTCAATTGCCAGCCGCTGGTAGTGCGGCGGGCTAGCCGGCGAAGCTAGGTTGATAACCAGATCGTAGCTGCCGTCGGTAATATTTTTAGGTAGTTTTTTAACTACATCGTGCTTGATAAAGTTAAAGTTGGCACTAGGCTGCAGGTGCTTTATATTCTGCCCGTTACTGGTCGATAGATTATCGACACAATCAACCAGGTAGTTTTGCTCAACATAGTAGTCACAAAGGTAGCTGCCCAAAAAACCAGCACCGCCGGCAATCAGGACTCGCTTAGTTTTCATCGCCCCTCACAGTTGCGCGACCTATGCTTTGGTAGTAAAAACCATGCTCGCGGGCTTCTTCCAAGCTATAAATATTGCGGCCATCAAATATCACCGGCTGCTTTAGCTGCCTTTTCATCTTGGGAAAATCCGGACTTTTGAATATCTGCCATTCTGTGGCAATTATCAAGGCATCGGCATTAGTTAATGCTTCATATGGACCACTAGCAAACTTTAGCTTAGCTTGGCCCTTATAAAGCTTTTTAACATTAGCGGTTGCTTCTGGGTCAAAGGCTATGACACTAGCCTTACTGGCTAAAAGCTCGTCAATAATTAAAAGCGCTGGTGCTTCTCTAATATCATCAGTATCTGGTTTGAAGGATAATCCCCAAAGCGCAAAGGTTTTGTTGACTATATCACCTTGGTAATATTTTTTAACTTTTTGAACAATGGTCTTTTTCTGCAGAGCGTTTACGTCTTGCACAGCATCTAAAATCTTAAAATCATAGTCATGACCCTTGGCAATTTTTTGCAGAGCTAGTATGTCCTTCGGGAAGCAGCTGCCGCCATAACCTATGCCGGCAAATAAAAAGCGTTGGCCGATGCGCTTATCAGCGCCAATGCCCAGCCGCACAGCGTCAACATCGGCACCGGTTCGCTCGCATAAGTTAGCAACTTCATTCATAAAACTAATCTTGGTGGCTAAAAAGGCGTTGGCAGCGTACTTGGTCATTTCGGCTGAGCGTTCATCCATAAATAAAATAGGTGAGCCTTGTGAGCTAAACGGCTGGTAAAGCTCCTCCATGGCTGCCCGGGCTTTTGAAGAGCTAGTTCCAATCACAATCCGGTCCGGTTTCATAAAATCATCGACAGCTAAGCCCTCGCGTAAAAATTCCGGGTTAGAAACAACATCAAAAGTGGCCTTTGTGCCCTGGCCAATAGCTTCACGGATCTTTTCGGTGGTGCCAACCGGGACTGTACTTTTGTTGATTACGACCGTGTATTTTTTAAGCAACGGGCCTAATTGTTTAGCTACGCCTAAAATGTAGCTTAGGTCGGCACTGCCGTCCTCATCAGGCGGCGTCGGCAAGGCCAAGAAAATTATTTCAGCCGTAGCTACAGCCTCAGCTAGGCTGGTAATAAAAGCTAGGCGCCCAAAGTCGACGTTGCGGGCTAGTAGATCATTGAGCCGAGGTTCGTATATCGGCGTATGCTTTTTCTTAAGCTGAGCTACTTTAGTTTCATCGATATCAACACATACTACATCATTACCAGTTTCGGCAAAGCATGTACCGGTAACCAGCCCGACATAACCAGTACCGACAACCGTGATTTTTATGAGTTATACCTCTTGTTTAATCGCACCGTCACTTTGATGGCGCCAAATTACGAACTTAGTCCAGCCAAAATTCCAAAATAGCCCGAAAGCAGAAGCCAGTATTAACGCAACTAGATAATGCTGGTGGAATATTTTAACTGCTCCGGTGACAATTACCGAACTGCCGAGAATGGCCGACCAGGACGACATATGAAACTGTATCAATAAATTCTTTATTGATTTGTTTGTGACATTATCCCTATAGGTCCAATTATGGTGCAATACAAAATTATTAAACAGGGCTATTTCACTCGATATAAGCTGGGCCAAAAAGACATGAAGGCCCAATACTTTAAAAAGCAAAGTCAGTAAACTAAAGTTAATGATAAAACCCAGCGTTCCAACAATACAGAAACGGACAAAATCTATTTTATGCAGGTCTTTAACCTTACCTGCTATGTATACAAACATGTCCTAACTATGGTAGCATGACGGGGAAATTATAAGGAGTAAACTGGTGACCAAATGCCGAAAATTGTCTGTCGTAATACCATGCTATAACGAAAAGGAAACTATTGAAAAAATCCTTGAAGAGATCGACGCTGTAGACCTAGGCAGCACCAAAAAGGAGATTATTATTATTGATGACGGCTCTTCCGATGGTACCAGGCAAATCCTAAAAAAGCTGGCTGGCGGCAATAAAAGCATTAAGCTAATATTCCAGGAGGTGAACCAGGGCAAAGGTGCCGCCCTCAAGCGGGGCATCTTGGAATCAAGCGGTGACGTATTAGTTATACAGGACGCCGACCTTGAATACGATCCGCAAGAATACAAGCGACTGCTCTACCCGATAGAACGGGGCCAAGGGGATGTTGTTTACGGTTCACGCTTCAAGGGCGGCGAACCGCACCGTATGATTTACTACCGCCACCAAGTGGCCAACAAGTTTTTGACCATGTTGTCGAATATTTTCACTGGCTTAAACCTCAGTGACATGGAGACCTGTTATAAAATGTTCCGCGGCGATCTGGTCCGCGGACTAGCAAAAAAACTGCAAGCCAAACGCTTTGGCTTTGAGCCAGAGATAACCGCCCGTGTCGCTAAAAGCGGCGCCCGGGTCTATGAAGTTGGCATTTCCTATTATGGCCGGAGCAAAGAAGAAGGTAAAAAGATCGGTCTTAAAGACGGTATAAAGGCCATCGGTGAGATCATTCGCTACAACCTTTTCGTCAAATAGCTGAAAATACTTGACTTGTTAAGTAATTTAGAATAGTTTAAAGGCTTTATATTGCAGTTCTACTGTATGGGCACCGGCTGGCACATCAAAGGATTTAAATAGCGGCGTGTCGCCCACCTTGTAGGTCTTTATTGGCGCCAAGTGGCCGTCAATTTTCAGTGTCCAGCCCGGATAAGCGATCTCCGACATTATGACATTGGTGCCCTTATCAGTAGCCAATGAATACTTTTGGTAGTTATCGCGGTAAGCCAAAGTCTGCACGCTCAGCGGCTGGTAGTCAGCTCGTTTGGTCGAGCCAGGCGTGGTGCTTACGAACATTTTTGGCAGTGCACTAGCCCGCTTAATCACATAAAGACCGGCAGATGGGTCGCTATACACTACCTCATCGCCCGGTGCTGTCTGTCTCGTGACTTCCAGCTGAACGCCAAGCAGATCGCGGGTAAAGTTCAGGTCGTAACGGTCCTGATGTGTAAATTCGAAGTACGGCGCGTAAATAGTTGCCCCGTATCCACCAGTGGTTTGGACATTATAAACATTGCCAATATTTACCGGCAAAGTACCATCCTTGAGTTCTACACGGTATTGACCGTTTGTCTGTTGCAGCGTGTTAACTAGGGCTGTCGGCAGCCTGTAAACAGCTGGGGTTTTGGTATCACTCTTGATATTTGGCAAAAACCATAATGTATTAACGGCTGCCGATAAGATAATTAAGCCGGTAAAAGCCACCCGCCTTTTGTCTGCTGATTGTAAAAGGGCCACTGAGCATAAGCCAAGGCCTAAAAGAACGTTTTGCAGCCCAAAGTGCAGACTAAAAATATGGCGCCGCAGTAAAAGGAGATACAGGGAGTTTATCAGCAAGAAAGCCCCAGCGGCTCCGAACACTAGTTTTTGGCGCCTGGTTAGCTTTAGGCTGGCGGCGGCTACTAGGGCAGCCGCTAGAATAATCATTAGTGATAGATGAAACAGTATAGAGTAGCGGCCCAGTTGGCGGATTTGGTAGACGAACGGCAATTCATATAAAACTACCGCCAGCCAGGTGACGTAACCAAGCATGACGACAACGCTAAAAACCAGCAGGGATTTGGCGAAGAATGCCTGCTGCACCCAGATTTTTACCCGCCTTAGTTGTCCCCTGCCCCAAAACACTGCCAGGATGATTAAAAACAGTGGTACCAATCCGATGAACAGGTTGTTACCGTCGCGGATTTGGTAAGCCACCGGGTCAATAAGATTGGCGTATTCGTGTACATCAACGTTAAAGGCTTTAGAAAAGTCTCCATAATCAATTTTTTCACCTGGGCCGGCGTAGCCATCAGCTTGTACCCGGTAAGTCTGCGGCAGGTACTGGGCGCTCAACCAGACCTGCGGTGCGGCGATAGCTAAAGCGCAGGCAATGATAACTGCCAAACACTTAACTGCAGACCATAACTGTGTCCTTAACCTGGAAAGATCAGTGTATTTCTTGTAGATGAAGACTGCTTCAAAAATAACCAATGCCAAAAAGGCGTGATAAAACGGCTGGATATGCCCCGATAGGATAATCAGGCCGAGGGCCAGGCCGCTGGCGACTAACCAGCGCCGGCGTTTTTTAATTTCGCAGTGATATTTAGCCAAAAAGTACAGCGGGTAAGGCAACAGCGCCAGGCCAAAGAATATAACCGTCTGGGAAACGGATCGCAGCGCTAATACTCCGGAGAAGGCAAAGGTTAAACCAGCCAGGAATGCCGCCCACTTCCTGGCTCCCAGCTGTTTTAGCAATAAATAGCAGCCAAAGGCGGCTATTACAAAGTGTAGTGCCACCAGCCAGTCAAGCGCATACTGTGAGATACCCTGTGCACTGCCAAATACTGCCACCCAAAGGATGTTCAGCGGATAAAAGACCCCGGGTTGTAGCTCACCGGCAAAAGACTGGCCGCTAAACACATTACTGTTCCAAATTGGCAGATAACCATCGTGAAGGCTAGTAGCCAGCTTTTGATACCAGGTGTAGAACTGGTCGACATTATCTAGATTGGTGAAAAAGGTTGTTTTGTGGAAGATTAATACCCCGGAAAGCAAAATAACAGTTAATAAAGTAAGGCCTAAGGCCACCAAAAGATTCGGTCTTCTCCTAATCACTGCCCTTATAATAAGAAAAGTCATTGAAATTGACCAGGGATTTACTCCTTAGGTTATCTCTGGTATAATATGAGAAGTATGATTAAAAATAAAAAGTATACTTCTAATAGATTAAGAGGGCTGCTCTCACGGAAGCGGTTACTGGTTATCTTGGCTGTGCTTTTAGTAGGCTTTGGCGCCTTCGCTTTGACTAGAGATAATGACAAAACTGACACAAAAAGTCCTTCAGACACCACTATTAATACTCAGCCGGCAACAGAAGCAGAAAAATCGGAGGCTGAGCGAGCTAAAGAACGAATAGCCGAGTCCGAACAAAGCACCACCACTCCTGGACAAAAAAAGACTGTCAAACCGGTTATAACCGACACCTCAAACAATAGCATTAAGGCTTATGTATCCGGCATATTTGAAGACAGCGGTTCCTGTACCGCAACGTTTACCAAAGGCGGCACAAGTCTAACCAAAACTTCTTCAGGTTTCAAGAACGTTTCTTACACGCAGTGTGAACCAATTAAGTACGGCGACAGCTCTTTAAGCTCGGGCAAATGGTCGGTAACCATCAAGTATAGTTCGGCCACTGCTGAGGGTGTGTCTGATGCCAGCACCGTAGATGTGCAGTAAAATAGATACATGAGGCTTATGCGCTTGCAGATAAAGTTATTTTTAGCTCTGGTTCTACCAATGGTAGTCTTGTTTGGGCTGTTCGTAAATACTTCCTCAGCTCTATCCAGCAGCGAATGGCGAGCTGGACATATAATTGATGACTCTATATTCTTCAATGCCAACGCGCTAGGTACTGCAGATACCCAAAGCTTTCTTAACGCCAAAGTTCCAAATTGTGACACTAACGGTTCACAGCCTTCTGGCAGAGCTGGCTATGCTACGCGAGCTGACTGGGGGCGAGCTAACAACCAGCCGCCACCATACACTTGCTTGAAGGACTATAGGCAAGATGTGTCCGGTGTGACGGCAGATAGCTACTGTAGCGCTATAGCTGGCGGGAACAAATCAGCTGCTGAAATCATTAACGATGTTTCCAAGGCCTGCGGTGTTAACCCCATGTCGCTAATCGTGACTTTGCAGAAAGAACAAAGTTTAGTCACCGATGAGTGGCCATGGACCACTCAATACCGTTCGGCCACCGGTTTTGGCTGCCCGGATACAGCCAACTGTGATGCTACTTATTATGGTTTCTTTAACCAGGTTTATTATGCTGCCCGCCAGTTCAAGCTATACATTAAGAATCCCAGCCTCTATAACTTTGAGTATGGTCGAACTGGCAATGTGCAATACAACCCAATTGGCGGTTGCGGCAGTTCCCCGGTTTATATGGAGACCCAAGCAACAGCCGGCTTATATAACTACACGCCATATCAGCCAAATTCCGCAGCACTAAATAATCTTTATGGTACTGGTGACAGCTGTAGCTCGTATGGGAACCGGAACTTCTGGCGCACCTTTAACGATTGGTTTGGCTCAACTATTTCCGACGCCTTTACGATTGCTAACACTACCCACCCGGACGGCACATTAGTCAAAACCTTTGGACTACCGGAGGTTTATATGATCATAGACGGCAAACGTTATCATGTGCCCAATATAGATACATTTAACTCGCATGGCTTCTCTTGGTCAGAAGTCCGCCAAGCTACAGCTCCAGACAGAGATTTGCAAATAAATGGGTCGTTGACCTTCAGGGGCGGCACACTTATTAAAGGTAAGAACAACCCGGAAGTTTACGTTCTACGCTGTATGGACACATTTTGTGTCAAAGATTGGATTTCTTCAATCGATGTCTTCAGCGGGCTTGGTTTTGGATTCATTGACGTGCTCGAGCTGCCTCAATCACAGGTTGATAGTACTTACGAAAAGAAAATTACGTCGTCTGATGTCCATCTACAGGACCAGCTGGTTCTTGATAGAAGTAGTGGTAAGGTTTATCTAATTGCTGATGGCGCCAAGAATTGGGTACCAAGCCTACAGATTTTTGATGCTAAACACTTTAAATGGTCAAAAGTCGAGGATGCCAAGCCCGGTGATTTGGCATTGCCTACCGGTCCGGATGTATCTTTCCCCGAAGGAGCACTGTTACGAGCTAATGGTGATAATGCTGTTTACGCAATTAATCATTATCGATCTCTCAATGGAAGTAGTACTGGTAGCGAAAAAAGACATATAACTAGTGCTAAAACCTTTAGTGGGCTGAGCTATAAACCAAATGATGTCTTTGTCATTGACGCTTCATATACTGCCGCCTATACGACTGGCGCAACCATAGCCGAATAGATTAAGATATTGTAATGGTATCCACCCATAAACTTCCGCTTGTTTCGGTGGTGGTACTTAATTGGAATCGTAAGCGCTTCGTTGATCCCTTCATGGACAGCATAGCTTTGCAGACCTACCCTAAAGACCACTTAGAAGTATTATTTACCGACAACGCTTCAAGCGACGGTTCAGTCGAATATATTAAGAAGAAGTACGGTGACTTACCGTATTTAAAAGTAGTCGAAAACGATAAGAACTACGGTTATTCAAAAGGTAATAATTTAGGCATACATAGGGCAAGCGGCGATTATGTCCTGGTCTGCAATAACGACCTGGAGCTTGAAAAAAATCTTATTAAGGAATTGGTGGCAGCGGCTAGCAAAAATAAGGCTGCGGCAACAGTGGCAAAGCTGGTGTATGCCAATAGGGCCGGCTATATAAATAATGCCGGTTCGCGCCTAGAGCCAAACAGTGACTGGCCGATATATGAAGACGGTAAAGACGAAAAAGATACCGGCCAATACGAGCAAATACGGGAAATAACCGCCTTTTGCGGCGCCTGTGTGCTATTTAGCCGAGAATTCTTGCACCATGTTGGTCTGTTCGATAATAAGTTCTTTATGTATTTCGAAGATGGCGACCTGTCCTGGCGCGGCCAAAAAGCCGGCTATAAATTTTATTATGCCCCTAAAGCGGTTGCTTATCACGAACATACCGGTACTACCAAAGAGGGATCGTCGCTTTTCAATCATTTTGTCGGCCGCAACCGGCTGCTGATACTAACAAAGAATGCCGCCTTTAAGGTACTGGCCAAGGCTTGGGCTAAAACCCTGCGCGATCATTTACTGCTAAGATTAAAGCACCTTTACTTGGCCCTGTTTAGGAAATACCCAAGAAGGCAAGCCTTGCGTGAATTTACCTTAAGCCAGAAAATGATTTGGGCAGCGGTGTTGATGACACCCTATGCTCTTGGCAAGCGCTACCGCATTATTAAAGAGGACAGACTTTGAAAAAGATCGGTATATATAATCCTTACCTAGACACAAAGGGCGGTGGCGAGAAGGTTTGTGTAGCTTTGGCCGAGTATTTTGCTAAGGATAAAAATAATCAAGTTTTCTTAGTTTCTCACGCGAAGGTTGATCTTGATGATCTAGCCGAATATTTTTCTATTGATCTTAGCCGAGTCCATTTTTTATATATTAAAGACAGGGGCTTGTTACTTAAAATTGCCCGACGGTTGCCTGTGCCGGCTATGGCTAAGAATTTCTTTTTCGACTACTCCCACTTTCGGAAGCTAAAGAAACAAAGCTTCGATGTCTTCATTAACAATAGCGTCTTTAGTAACATGCCATCACCGTCATCAAACGGCGTATATTTATGTATGTTCCCCCAGAAACTGGGTTGGGCTAAGAATATTAGCCTTGCAAAGAAGATCTATATGAAGATAATGCATAATTTATACCGCATAAGCATGCACCCTGGTGCCCGCTATGGTGTCTCGACCTATAAGCAAATTTTAGCTAATTCTGAATATACTAAAGGCCATATAAAACAGCGTTGGGGCCTTGATAGTACGGTTCTATACCCAATATGTGATGACATGCGTATGCCTAACCCGCCCAAAAAGGAAAAAATTATTTTGCACGTCGGGCGATTTTTTGCCAAGAATAACGGCAATCACCATAAACGCCAGGATATGCTGCTTCAGGAGTTTGCCAAGCTCAAAAAACTCCACGCAGGTGGTTGGCAGCTGCACTTTGCCGGCAGCGTAGCCGAAGATAGCGGGGCTCTAAAGTATATTATTAGCCTGACACAAAAGGCCAAAGGGCTGCCAGTCTATTTCCATTTCAATTGTTCCTTTGTGGAGCTTAAAGACCTATTTAACAAAGCAACTATATACTGGCACGCTACCGGCTTTGGTAGCGACCCAGAAAAATACCCTGAGCGCCAGGAACATTTTGGCATAACTACTGTTGAAGCCATGTCGACCGGCGCTATCCCGGTGGTAATAAATACAGCCGGCCAAAAAGAGTCGGTTATAAAGAAGCAAAACGGCTTTTTGTGGAATGACAAAAAAGAATTAGCAGATTACACCTTAAAAGTAGCTAACTCTGGTCCGAAAGAGCTTAAGTCCCTACAAAACAGTGCCATCAAAAGTGCCCAGCGCTTTGATGGAGCAGCCTTTAAAAAACAGGTTGATGCTATTTTCGGCGAAATGCTCCACTGAGAGTCTTTTTAGCCGCATAAAACTTGGTCAATAGGCGCCAGCCCCTAGAGTTTTCGATTGCCGACAGCCTTTTTTGGACGTTATGTTTTTCTTGTTCTACC
>Ga0209343_10002210_pt1 | contig 25322 bp, 21 predicted proteins | sample RifCSPlowO2_02_FD_184026 | JGI IMG/M metagenome (GOLD analysis project Ga0209343, IMG submission 184026) | Groundwater microbial communities from Rifle, Colorado - Rifle CSP2_plank lowO2_0.2 (SPAdes) (version 2) | ecosystem: Environmental > Aquatic > Deep subsurface > Groundwater | place... | reverse complement strand
CAAAGTGCAGGTCGCTTTCGTCGTACTGCACGCAGTAATCGCGCTTGGGGTACACCGTGGGGCCGAGCTGGAACTGGTAACCGCCTTGGACGATGCCGTGCTCTTGCAACACCTGAGCGACGATCTGTGGCACCGTCAGATGCTGGAAAATCCGCTGATTAGTGCGTAACGCCAGATAACTCAGCTGCGGCACGATGCTCAGCTTGTAGCGGGTCAGACGTTTGCCGGATTCGCCTTGGGCGACCTGATAAATCAGGCCGTGAATACCCAGGCCGTCTGGGCTAAAGGCGAGAAAGGCGCGCTGATGCAGCAGGCTTTGCAGGTCGAGATCAGGCTGCTCGCTGATTAGATCAACCTCGAAGCGATAGGGCTGGCTGATGGCTTCGCGGCCGCTGAATTCGAGCACTTGCAGGTCGTGCTCAAGGCCTTTGATGCTCAGGCTGAAGTGGGTTTCATTGGCCGGGCTGAACATAGTCATTTCCTTATTGAGAGATCATCCATTGCTGCCGATCAGTGCGCTCAGCGGTCTTGCAGCCAGCGCCGCCAGCGAGCCGGGGGCGGTTGGCGAAATACGTCAAGCAGTTGCACGCAGCTGATGTTGCGCTGCGCTTCATCGAACATCAGTGCGGTGCGCAGGGCGGGCCAGCAATACGCCGGTAACAACACCGGGCGCTGCAGCTGCTTGTCCAGTTCCATGGCTTTGGCTTGTTTGGCGCTTTGCCGGCGGAACGGATGACGCCCGCTGGCCAACTCATACAGCACGCACGCCAAGGCATAGACGTCGGCGGCGGCGGTCAGCGGCGCGCCGTCAAGCAATTCCAGGGCGGCGTAGCGTGGCGTCCAGGCGGTAAAGCGATTGCGGCACAGACGCGGCAGGCCGGGTAGCAGACCTTCCACGGGCTGGCCGAGACCATAATCGAACAGGCGCAGGCCGTCTTCGGCGAGCATCACATTGCTGGGTTTTAGATCGCCATGCAGCACGCCAAGGCTGTGCGAATGATTCAGGGCGTCGAGCAGGGCGATGGCGATGTCTTGCAGTTCGTGCCAGGGCAGGCCCTCGGGGCGTTGACTAAGTAGCTGATCGAGAGTCAGCCCTTTGAGCAGCTCCAGGGTGAGAAAGGCGCGCTGGCTCGGTACATCCACCTCGAAGCCGAACAGGCGCACCACATGCGGATGATTGAGCCGTGCGGTGAGGGCGAATTCGCTGTACAGCAGGGCGTTGGCGTCCGGGTATTCGGCGAAGTCATCGCTGAGGGTTTTCACCGCCACATACGGCTCGGGGTCGCCGAACTGTTCGCGCAGCAGATCACGGGCGCGATAGACCGCGCCCATGCCGCCGACGCCGAGCAGGCGCTCGATTTTGTAGCGGCCACCGAGTACCTCGGGCAGTTCGCTGAGCGCTTCGCGCGGGGCTTGCACGGCTGTTTTGGCAGCCGTTGCGGCCAGGGCGTAGTAGGTCAGGTCGCTGGCTGGGTTGCTGGCCAGCGATATGTCGTCGAGCAGTTGTTCACTCATCCATGAGTCCTCATCGGCGGATTACCACCGCACTTAGGTTGTCGCGTGCGGGACCGTTGAGGGCGCGCTGAAACAAGCGCTCCAGGGCGAGCTGCGGAGACGGTAGATTAAGTGCCGCACCGAGTTCGTCGGCGCACAGCCCTTGATAGAGGCCGTCGCTGCACAGCAGAAAGGCATCGCCGGGCAGCACCTCGAGTTCGAGAATTTCCAGCTTCAACTCGTCACTGGCGCCGATAGCGCGGGTCAGGGCATGGGCCGCCGGGTGCCGAGCGGCTTCGCTGGGGCTGAGTTGCTGCTCATCGATCAGTTGCTGCAGCAGCGAATGATCGCGACTGAGTTGATACAGCCGGCTGCCGCGCCATAGATAGCAGCGGCTGTCGCCGGCCCAGACGCAGGCGCCGCGGTCGTTGTCGACCAGCAAGGCGACCACGGTGCTGCCGATTACCGGGTCTGGGTGAGCGGCGGTAATCGTCAGCTCCTGGCCGAGGCGGCGGTTGAGATCGTGCAGGCGCTTGCGCAGCTCATCCAGACGCTGCGGCAAATCGCCCGCACTCGGCTCGGCCAGTTGCTCGACAATTAAACGGCTGGCCAGGGCGCCGTTCTGGTGCCCGCCCATGCCGTCGGCCACCACCCACAGGCCCTGTTCTGGTAGGGCCAGAAAGGCATCCTCGTTGCGCGCCCGCACCTTGCCGGTGTCAGTGCGCGCGGCGCTGCGCCAAAGGCTTGTTACTTCGCTCATCAGAGTGTCGCCGGCAGCTTGAAGCTGCGCAGCTGGTTGATATCGAAGGGGTTCGGCGAGCGTTGGCTGTGCAGTAGGTAGTTGGCGTGTAGGCCGCCAATATCCGCTTTGAGCATTAGCACATCACGGCCGCTGTGGTAATCGACGCTCATTAGATCGAGCAGGCGAAACAGCGACCATGGCCCGCTGTTTTCCTTGATGCCGACACGGCGCCCGCCGAGCTCTTCGACCACCAGGCTGGTGTAGCCTTGGTCGGCCTCGGCTGGCCAGCTAAAGGCGGTTTGCACGATGGGGCCATGGCGATACTCCATCTGCTGATTGCCGAAGCGAAAATCGGCACGCCCCAGGCTGGAGTCCAGCGAGTAAGGCTCGAGCTTGAACAACACTTTGGGCTCGTTGGGGTTTTCGGCGAAGAAGCTGCGGCGAATGGTTTGCGCGTGGCTCAATTGCAACAGGAAATCACGCGACAATGGCAGGCCTCGGCCATCCACTCGGCGCAGTTGGTACTGGCCGGCAGTGCCGCTGACGAATGGCTTGAGGTAGTTGTCGAAGAAGCGCTCGGCAATCCCTTGAGCCTTGAAAAACTCGCGGAAATCGGCAATCGCCACATCGCTTTCGCTGTGCGCGCTGAACGGATAGCGCTGTTTCAGTGAGCCTTTGTAGGCGGCGTACAGCTCGCTTTGGTAGCGCTGGTTGAGGTAGCGATGGGCATCGCTGAGAACGAGCATCCAGCTGTCTTCGGCGAGCAAGCCGAGCCAGTTGCCGACGGGTTGCGGTAAGCGATTGGCACTGCTGCGTAGTTGATTGATGGCATCGCGCTGGCCGCCCATGCGCGCCTTGGCCAGTTCAAAGGCGGCCTGTTCCGGGGCGCTGGCGTGGGCCATGCTGGCCAGTTGTAATTGCAGCTCGTCCAATGCTTGTAGGGTGGTCGCCAGTTCCGGACTGGCGCCCGCGTTGTCGTCGAGCAGGCGATGCAGCGGTTCGAAGCGTCGCTCCAGGGATTTGCGAGCGGTGTCCGGCAGGTTTTTCACCAGGGCGGCTTGCGCTTGTTCGGCAGCGGCGCCGGCAAGCTTGGCTGCTTTGCCCAGCTTGCCTTTGGCGCCCTGTAGGGCGGCGGCGGTATCACTGGCGCTGTCCGCCGCTTCGGCCATGCCCTTGAAGCGGGTGTTGTCGCGTACCTCGACCAGCAGTTGTAGAAGTGGTGAGTTGGCGGCGGTGAGCCCGGCCAGTTGGGCGGCGCCCTGATTGGCGCTGGTGATGGGCTCCAGGCTTAGTTGTGCCAGGGCTTCGCCCCAGTAGTTGGCATAGTCGCGGAAGTACAGTTGCTCCATCTCCACCAGTAAGCGAGAGAGATCGTTACTGCTCAGGCTGTCACCTTCGCCGAGCACCCAGTTATCGCGCAGGATGTCGCGGACTAAATCGGCGCCTTTGGCGGTGAAGGTCTTCTGGTAGCCGGCCTGGGTATAGAGGCCGGGAATGACATAGTCACTGCCGGCGAATAGCCCGCCTTGCGGGCCAAGCTTCTGGCTTAGGCGGTATTCGGGCAGGCTGCGCGCTTGTTCGCGGAGCATTCGGTAGACCACGTTGGTCAGCGATTCGCTACGCAGTATCTGGCGAGCCTGAGCCACCAGTGATTCATTCAGCGGATACGCGGTGAACGACTCGGACAACAGGCGCTCGAAGTGCCCGTTCAGGCCGCGCTGGCCAAGGCTGTTGCCGGCGTAGCGCAGCGACCAGTCGGCCGCCAGCCACTCCTGCAGGAAGGTCTTGTCGCGGCGCTCCTCCAGGTTGAGCATCAGGTAAGCACGCAGGCTGTTAAGCAGGCGCTCACGGTCACCCAGGTTGGCGCGTACCTGCGCCTCGAGTTGACGACCGATGCGGCTGAGCAGCAGGTTTTCCAGCTCGGCGCGGTAGGCCTGTTGCAGCGTCGGGTCAACCTTTTCGCCCTGATACAGTCCGCCGCGCTGCAGATAAGGCGCGTCATCCACCGACGGGAACACCTGGGTGGCGGCGTAGCTGTGATCCAGTGCTTTGAGGGTGCGCAGGGCGTCATCCTGCACGCCGAGGCTGTTGTGCTGTTGAGTCAGTTGCTGAGCCAGATCGCGCAGTTGTTCCAGGCGACCATGGTTGCCGGAGAAACTGCCCGCCCAGACCAAACCGAATACCCCAACCACCGCCAGGGCGGTGGCGTACATGGCGCGCTGACCCCAATCGATTCGCCGCACTTCCTGCTGGTCGAGGCCGGCCAGATCGGCCTCGGGGAAGATCACCCGGCTGAGCAGATGATTGATAAAGCGTGCGCGGCCACTGCGCAGGGTCGGCAGGGCACCGCTGGACAGGCCCAGGTTACGGCCGATGCTGCTGGTGCTTGGGTCGAGCTGATGGTTCAGTTCTGGCGCGCAGGTCAGGTAGAAACCGCGCAGTTGGCTGGCGCGCTGGTAGCGATTGCCGCTGAAGGCCAGCTCGCTGAACAGGCACAGACGTTCGCCGAGCAGGCCCAGTTGGTGTGGGAAATCGAGGATGCGGCCACGGCGCTGGGTGTCGCGCTCCTGGTGCATGCGCAGGATCACCTGGCTGTTGAGGCGGCGCAGCAGCTCTTCGAACTCCTGGCGGATCACCTGCACATCGCTGGCGTTCTGCTCTTTGCGCAAGCTGGCGCCGAGCACCTGATCACTTTCTTCGCGCGAGAGTTGGTCGAAGAACTCATCGAAGCCCAGCACCTTGTCGGCCTTGCTCAGCACTAGGTACACCGGCACATCGGCGCCCAGGCGCTGATGAATGTCCTGCAGGCGTTGACGGGTTTGGCGGGCGAGGCTCTCCAGTTCGATTTCGCTGCCCCCTTGCAGCAACTGCACTGGGATATTCACCAGCACGCCATTCAGCGGGCGCGCGCGGCGTTTGCGCAGCAGGCCCAGCAGGGTGTCCCAGGCGCGACTGTCGATGCTCGGGTCGGGCTGGGTCAGGTAGCGCCCGGCGGTGTCGATCAGCACCGCGTGATCGGCGAAATACCAGTCAGCATAACGGGTGCCGGAAACATCCTTGGTCAGGCGTTGCTGGTCACCGTGATTGAGCGGGAAGTCCAGGCCGGAGAAATCCAGCAGGCTGGTTTTGCCGCTGCCCTGGGGGCCGAGCAGCAGATACCAGGGCAGCTCGTTGCGCCACTTTTCGCTGCGGCCGCGGTACAGACTGGAGCGCTTGAGCGTGTGCAGGGCCTGCTTGAAACGATTGCGCAGCTCGAGCTGTTCTTCGTTGATCAGGCCCTCGCGGCGCAGGCGCTCCTGGGCGTCGGCGTCATCTTCCTCGGCCTGTTTGCGGGCGGTGGCCTTCCAACTGGCGAACACCATGGCCAGGCCCCAGATCAGGAACAGCCCGCTGATAGTCAACAAGCGGCTGCTGGCCGATTCCCAGAACTTGTAATCGTTGACTGCGAGCAGCGGGCCGACAAACCACACCAGCAGCGCCAGAAGCAATACCAGGCACAGGCTCCATACCCAGGTCTTGCGGAAAAATGCGGCTAACTTGCCGAAAAAAGGCTTCATTTCAGATCATCCATGCTGACACCCGCGGACGGGTCGAGTTGCTCATACGGCTGTAGAATCGTTTCGCGCTGCTCGCCCAATACCCAGGCAAAGCCGCCATACATCACCACCAGGCACACCAGGGTAAACAGTGCCACCAGCCACCACGGCACGATGCGCACCAGGCGTCGGCGGGTGTCTTTCAGGCCCTGCCAGTGCGGCGAAACCTCACGCGGCACGTCGCCGCGCATCTGCCGGATCTGCCGATAGAGGCTGTCGCGCACCGCTTCCAGCTCGAGCATGCCGCGCGGCAGCACGCGGTACTTGCCCTCGAAACCGAGGGACAGGCACAGGTACATCAGCTCGAGCATCGGCAGGTGCTTGACCGGGTTGCGCGACAGGCGCTCGAGCAGTTGGAAGAACTTCTCGCCGCCGAAGGTCTCGTTGTGGAACGAGGACAGCAGACTCATCTGCGACCACTCGCTCTCGTTGCCCCAGGGCGTGGTCACCACGGCCTCGTCGACCACGGTGCAGAGCACGTAACGTGCGGCCATCACCTGGCTGCTTTCTGCGCCTTCATGCAGGGCGCGATGCTCGAACAGCTTGATGGCGCTGGACAGGCGCTGGTTCAGCGCGTGCATGTCTTCGCTGTCGAAGCTGTGTTTGAGCCGCACCACTTCCGAGAGCAGGCTGGCGGCGGCGGCCACCAGCGGGTTGAGGCTGATATTGAAGCTCTCCGCCGGGCGCAGGCGCGCGGCGTAGATCATCCGCTCTTCCAACTGCTCGAATTTCGGCGGCGCGGCGAAGTCGGTCAGCGGGCTGTGCGCCGGGGCATCGCCCTTGCGGTTGAGGATGACGGTTTTGTCGTCCTGGCCGTATTCCATTTCCTTGGTCGTCATCATCAGTTCCTGATCGCCCAGAATTTCATCTCAAGCCCGGAGAACTCGCCGGACACGTGGAAAGCGAAGCCGCCGGAGCGTTCTAGCTGCGCCAGTTCCTCGGAGCCCAGTTCCAGGGCGAAGTAGGTCTTGCCCGAGTGGAAGGGGATCTGCCGTGGCGCCACCGGCATCGGTTTGACCTTGATGCCTGGCAGGTGCAGGTTGACCAGTTGGCGAATCTGCTCCACCGGGCCGACCTTGAGGTGGGCTGGCAGGCGCTGACGCAACTCTTCCGAGTCGCACTGGGCGCTGGCGGCGAGGACGAAGGTGGAGGTGGCGAGCAGCTTGTGATCGTGCAGCGGCGACACCTGAATGCCGTACTGACGTTGTTGCAGGAGCATTTCGATGGCGTGCTGCTCCAGCACCATCGACAGCACTTGGCGGATCGCATCCATCAGCTTGCGAAAGCTCACGCCCTGATCGCTGTGCAGATAACGGCTATCCAGGCGCGGGCGCTTGATCTCGCTGGAGAAGGTCGCCAGCTCGCCGAGCAGGCCGAGCAATTCGCGGTAGATCTGCTCCGGGTGGACCTGCTCGATGCCCAGGTAATGGCGCAGCACCGGCTCGAAGCGGTTGATCAGTTGCAGCATCATAAAATCGCCCACTTCCGCGCCGCCGACCTTGCCGGTGGCGCGAATCCGTTCGGCGAGAATGTCGCCACGGTGGGCGAGCATGCTGATCACTTCCTTGAGGCAGCTCAGCAGGTAGCCGGACGCCTGGAAGTTGACGTAGGTGGGAATGAATTCTGGATCGATGCTGATCACCCCGTCCGGGGTGGTGTCGAGTACGTCGCACAGTTGCAATTTGACGTAGGCCTGGTCGCTCTGTTGCTCGCCCAGCAGCAGGCGGAAATCCGGACGGCCACAGCTAACCTGGCTCGATGCGCTATCGCCGGCGTTGGAGTCGGCGACCTCTTCATCAAAGGCGGTAAAGCGCGCCAGCACGTCCTGCTGTTCCGGGCGGCGGCTCTCGATATGGTTGCCGGTAACCAGTGGCAGGGCCAGGTACACCGGGGTGTTGCCGGTGTTCGGCGGCACGTCGAGGGCCAGCGGCTCGCGCTCGGCACCGATGTCGAACAGGGTGCCATCGGGCAGGATGCCACTGGCCTTGCTCACCACCAGCTTGCCCATATTGAGGAACTGGCGGTCGATCTCCAGCTCGAAAAAGCCCCAGGCGTAGCTGTCGAGCTTCTGCGTGCGCGTTTTCAACTGGTAGTCGTAGTAGCGGTCGTTCTGCTGGAAGTGCTGTGGGCGCAGGAGCATGCCTTCCTGCCAGACCACTTTATGCATGGCCATGGCTTATTCCTCTTCCTTGCTGGTGTCGTCCTGGGTTTTGATGCCCTGGGCATTAAGGGTCAGTACGCTGCTATTGCGTTCCTTTTCCTGCAGCGGAATCACCACGCGCCAGTTGCTTTCCGGCAGATCGCGATAGGCCGCCAGCACGCCAACGTAGCGGCTGTCTTTTTGCACGCTGAGTTTCAGCTCGCGGGTCTCTCCAGGCCTTAGTTCAAGCTCTTCGAGCACCACCAAGTCGGGGGCCAAGACTTCTTTGGGGCGCTGATAGAGCGAGAAGAAGTCGGCGGTTTCAAAGGCCACTGGGTGCTTCAGCTCGATCAGGCGCAGCACGATTGGTGAAGGGCGACCATTGAGATCCGGGTTGAGTTCATCGCTGCCGTTGAGGGTCAGGTCGAGCTTGGTCATATCCGAATAGGGCGAGAGTGCCGCGCAGCCGGTCAGGCTGAGCAGGGTGGCCAACAGGGCCAGGCAGGTGAAACGGGGCATGGAGATCATCCTTGAACGTCGTTGTTGAGGGTGGCGATCAGGCGAACCTGTTCTTCATAGGTGTTGGCAAAGTCGCGGGCGAACAGGCGGTCGCTCCAGTCGTCATTCTGTTTCAGCGCGCCGTGCAGGCGCCGGTAGGCGCGCCAGCGGCTGCCGGCGGTGGCGATCAGCGGTTTGCGGCCTTCACGCTCGAAGCGCAGGCTCAGATGCTCCGGCGACAATTGCTCGAACATGCCCTTGACCGCCGCGCGGCTGGCGGCGAGCAGCGCCACCTGGTGTGCCTGCAGATCACGGAAGCTGCGGCTGATGGTCTGCTCAGCGCTCAGTTGCCCGGCCTTACCGCCACGCAACAGGGCGCTCAGCGCTTCACTGCTGTCGGCGGTGTGCTTGAGCGGGTTATTGCCGGCGCTTTGCACGGTGGTCAGAGCCAGGCGCAGTTCATTCTTCAGCTCACTGCGCGTGCGCAGGCTTTGCTGCAGGCTGCCGATGCTCTGCTTAAGCAGCTTGGCGCTGTGAATGGCCAGGGCTTCGCGGGCATCGTCATCGAGGTCATCGAGTTTGACCCCCAGTGCTTCGGAGAATTTTTCCCAGAAGGTGGGCGGCAGGCGTACCGGTTCCGGCGCACGCTTGGGCTGCGGCTCAGGCGTTGGCATTACCAGCGCGGGCACTAGCAGGTTTTCTTCATCGATCTGCGCGTAGTCACGCTGCTGCGCCTGCACGTTATGCGGACGCAGAATCGCCGTCAGGTCATCGACCTCGGCATACACGCGTTCCTGCTGGTCGATGGCGGTCAGCGGATCGAGGTCGAGGAAGGCATCGTCCGGGATGATGCTGCCGGCGGGCTGCGCACGGCCGATGTCGCCAGCAAACATGGCCGGGTCCTGAATCAGTCGCGCGCGCAGCTCGAAATCGCCGAAGCAATACACGCTGCCATGCTCGATACGCTGGGCCTCACCCTTGCGCAGGCTGGCGCCGCTGTCTTTCAGCTGAATGCCATTGCTGCTGGTGTCGGTCAGGTAAAAGGAGCCATTGCGATAGCTCACCTCGGCATGCCGGCTGGACAGCACGCGCTTGCGATCGGGAATCACCCAGTCGCATTCCTCCGCCCGACCAATAATGCCGCCGGCCTGCTTGAAGGTTTTGGTGGTCAATAGACCTGGCACGAACTGCTGTGCACTGACCACATCGAAGACCAGTTCCATGGTTGTTAACTCCTTGCGGTCAGTTGCCGCGTTTCACTGCTTGCGGTTCGCCCAGCGGGCGGTATTCGTCATCGTTGAACTTGTAATTGCCGCTGCAGGCGGTGAGGCATAGGGCCAGGGCGAGCAGGGCGGTTGGGTAATAACGTTTCAGCATCAGTTGCTCTTCTCTTTTAAGTGCGAAAGGTGGGTAAGCAGATATCAGGCATCGTCTTCGCCGGACCAATACCAAAGCGTCGCGCCCCAACGGGAACCGTCGAAAGCCGGCATGATTTCGCCCTGCTTGAATGCACGTCGGGAATTGGCTTGGGCCGGGGTAAACCAGTAGCCCGCTTTGGGGCAGGGTTGCCCGGATTCGATGCGGCCAGTCTGCGTAGAGTTAGGCGACGAACTGAAATTACGGGCGTAAGCCACCAGATCTTTGGGGTAGACCATATGGTCGACTTCGCTGTCGTCGATGTCGTAAAGAAAGGCAATGGCAGCTGCTTCGAAAGCCCAGTAGCCGTAATAACTACCCTCGTCACCGTCGATATCTAAGTGGGTGTCATGCCAATTAGTTTGCTTGTCTTCAAAAGCGCTGTACCACTGATCGCAATAGAGCTTCAGTAATGCGGATGCCTCTTCTTTGGTGGGTGCATAAATAGCTCGGATTAGCGGCGTATAAAGATCGTGATACCACTCATCCAAGTCATTGCGGCCAGGTAAAACTTTGCGTAGTAGATCTTCATACAGCGTGTCTTCACCGGCATAACCGGCGTTGTCTAACAAGGCGACAAAGCGCTGCAGCAAGTCGATCCGATGCAGCAGAATGCAGAGACTTATAACCTGTACGCACTCTTCGTATTGTCCAGGCCAATCGTCGATGGCGAGGGGTGAAATATTGGGAAGCTGCTCTTGTATCTCCAGTGCTCTCTGGTAATTTTCGTAGTTATCGATCAATTTTTCCAGCGACGGAATAAGCACATCAATGGGCTCGCCGGCTGTATATTGAATAAAAATCTTATCAAGTGCAGCGGATTGAATATCTCGAGCCTTGAGGGCTGCCTCTTGCTCGGCAGAGTCAGACTCCATTGAGTTGTTAGCCCAAAAAGATTCTGTTCCTTCACATAACGCGAGTACGCTCTTGTAGTAGTCAGGGGTAATAAATTTTTGTCTTCTTTGCATAGGTAAATTACTCGATAGCCAGAGTCGCAAAGGGGACAGGTTTATTATTTTCGCTTCGGTAGTGTAGTTATACGCTTGCATCAAGCTTTATCCTCGCTTGACCAATACCAGATCGTTGCTCCCCACGCAGAACCTTTAAACTCCGGCATAATTTCGCCCTGTTTAAAGTGGCGACGGGAGCCCTGCTGGGCAGGGCTGAACCAATAGCCTGAATGCGAACAAGTCTGCCCTGCATGAATGGGGGCTGGGTGGTTGTTTATGGGTTGCAGGGCGCGGGCATAGGCGACCAGATCCTTGGGGTAGACCATATGATCGATTTGGCTGTCGTCAATATTCAGGAGAAAGGCCACTGCGCCGGCTTCGAAAGCCCAGTAACCGCTGTAACTGCCTTCATTGTCGACAATGCTTAAGTGGGAGTCGTGCCACGGCGCCTTCTTAAAGGCGGGATACCAGTCCTTGCAATACTTATCTAGTAGCTTGCTGGCCTCCTTGGGGGTGGCGGCGCGGATGACTTTCAGCAGGCCGGCGAAAGGCCGTTTGAACAATAAGTCATCTGTTTTGATGCGGCTGTCGTCATAGAATGAGGTCAGGGTTTCGTAGATGGCGTCCTGGCCTTTATTATCGCGGTCAAAGATGGCGGTTAAGCGAGAAATCAATTCGCCACGGCCAAGCAGAATGCACAGGCTAAGGGTTTGCAGAAACTGTTCGTAGTCGTCGTTCGGGCCGAGGCGCGCGCTGACTTCATCGCTACCGTAGGAAATGATGGAGAACTCGCGTTCTTTCTCATACGCAGAGACTAAAGCATCTAGTCGAGGAGTTATTTGCTCTGGGCTTTGGCCAGTAGTATAAGCGCATGATATTAAATCGTAAGAGTTTTTGCATAGCCTAGTGGCGTCTATCGACTTATCTTGGTCGCAAATATTTGGATTAAGGAAGTAGCCAAATATATCTGTGTTCCACTCTTCGAGGATGGATATCGCTCTTTGAAAATATGCCTTAGTCGCGAATGGTTGACGGCATGGTTTTTCAGTGCTCATTGATTTTCCTCTCTCAGACCTTCGGCGCCGCGATATTTACCTGTTTTTCTCTCTCGCAGCTTGGCTCTGTTGACTGCGATTTTCACATCCCCAGCGGAATAATGAGTGGCTGTATGTTCATCGTGAAGTTCCGCCGTGCCATTTTCGAAAGTGGCGCCCAGATGTGTTAACAATGAATCGGAATAGGGGGGCGTATAGAGAATATGGCGACTATAAGCACGCATTCCGTCCGGCGACTTGCTTCTTATCTTCCTAGCGAGATCACGGGATACAGCTCGATCAATATTTTTATCAATCCACTCATGACTCATTTGCACTACCCGGTTTCGTCCACTGCCACTGCCTTCCAGCAGGCTGGATATTCCAGGCTTGCGGGTATTACCGGGCTTGCTCATATATTTAGGCTTTTTGCCACTGGCGCTGGCCTTGGCATCAACAATCGCAAAAGGTTTGCCGTCATTGTTTGCGCATCCCTCGGCACACCAGACGGCATCAATACCTGTACCGAAAGAGGGGTCGGTCAGTTTAAATAACTTGTGATGATCTTTTGGGCTACCGCCCCTAGACAATTTGCCGGGAATAATCGCGCTGGGATTGCCAGAGTTCCACATGCCTGCACCACCGTCGTCATGCGCTTCCCAGTCCTTGCCCCAGCCCAGTTTTTCGTAGCAGTAATAATCGGCGATATGTTCACCGGCTATACCAAGTATGGCGTTATTGATGCCCTCAATCGGATGCTTCTTGGTTCTCTGACTATCCACTTTGTTGTGTGCAGCATTACTTGGGCTGTCTTTGCCTTCGGCGTTATCGCTGGCTTGGCCTTGGGGTTTTGTGCCGTTGGCTGTTTGGCCATTATCGGAGGTCATGGCCGAACTGTTGCGTTGTTTGCGGCGCCATTTCAGCAAGCGCCGCTCGACAATTCCCAGCATGGCCGGGAAGTTGTCACGAGCCATAGCCAGCACATTGAGCACGACATTTTGTACCGAACCGGGTAAGGCATCGAATGCACTGGAGTCCTTGACGCCATTGATGACTTCATCCAACTGCCCTTGCAAAGCCTTGGCATCGAATATCTTGGCCAACAGCTCTTCCGGGCTGGTGCGAATTCCGCACTCTTCTAGGACGAAGCGCAGAAAGTCGAACAGGACTGGGGCGAACCGGTCCGGATTGCGATTAACCAAGCGCAGGCTCTTTTTAACCCCGTCGCCAGGGCCGGGTACCCAGCCAATAATGGCCAGTACCAGATCGAACTGGGCTTCTTCTTTGCTTGCCGGCGTTTCTGACTGATGCACCCGAATCGCCGATTCGATGGTGTCGTAGGCATCGATAGCTTGCCCAAGAAATGGCACGGCGCCGAGCGCGATGCCTTTAGCCAGTTCGACCACCGCCTCTTCATAGGCTTGACGTTTTTCCTGCTCGCTATCGAGTTCATCCTCCTCTTCGTCGAAGTCGAGGTCTGTGTCGTGCTGGTCAATAGTGCTCATAGCTGTCGTCCTGAAGCTTGTGCAATCAAGTCATCGATGTTGATGCTGGCTGGGTCTAATCCAAGTTTTTTCAGGTCTTCGTCGAGATCACGCTGCGTTGTTTTAGTCGCCTTGATGGGTTCCAGTTCGAAGCTGCGCGGGTCTTCGCCGTAATAGATTTTCGAGGGACCTGGGGGGACGTCTTCGAGTCGGGCAAAGCCCTTTTTATCCAATACGCCCTCGCGTACCGAGCCGTCACTGAATTCAACCTTGTAGGCGGCGCCTGGTACGGGCTCCAGGTTGTCGTGATGCAGGTTTAACTCCAACCAAGTGGTGTTGGCGTTGGCGCTATCGAGCAGATTGCCCGCCTTATCCGCATCCGCCGCGCCCGGAATAACGGGTGGCAGAATCGCGATCCCTGAGCCTTTGCCCGGGCCACCGCCAGAGTTGATCTTGATCGTCGCGCCGCTAAGCGTGACGCCGCCCGGATCAAGCTTGAGAAAGCTGCCGCCACCCACCGCGGTGAGCTCCATGCCGGCGTCGATCACCACTTTGTTGCCGGCGTAGTAGTGGATTTCGTTGCCGGCTTCGACGAACTGGCCGACGCCGACTTTCACATGCTGTTTCTGCCCAACCGTGAGGTGGTCGTTGCTGCGGGTTTCCACCTTGCGGTCGGCGTGGGTGGTGCGGTGTTCTTCGGCGAGGAACTGGCTATAGCTGTTGGCTTCGACGGTGTCGTGGCGTTCGTGGCCGACGCGGATTTTCTGGTCGTGTTCGATGTTCTCGTCCCAGTCGCGCTGGGCGTGCAGGTAAATTTGCTCCTCGCCTTTTTTGTCTTCGATGCGCAGCTCGTTGTAGCCGCCACCGCCTGGGCTGCTCAACGTTTTGAACAGGCTGCGGGTCTTGTTGGCCGGCAGCGCGTAGGGCACGACGTGGGCGGCGTGGTACAGGCAACCGGTGACCAGCGGCTGATCGGGATCGCCTTCGAGGAAGGTCACCAGCACTTCCATGCCGATGCGCGGGATGGCGATAGCGCCGTAGCCATCGCCGGCCCAGCTGGAGGATACGCGCAGCCAGCAACTGGTTTTATCGTTCGCTTGGCCTTCGCGGTCCCAGTGAAATTGCACCTTCACGCGGCCGTACTGGTCGCAGTGGATCTCTTCACCCGCAGGCCCGGTGACCACGGCGGTCTGGCTGCCCAGCACCTTGGGTTTTGGGTGCTTCAGCGCAGGGCGATGCAGCACATCCCAGGGCGTGGCGCTGAAGCGGTTGCGGTAGCCCTGCTGGAAACCGTCGCTGATCTGGGTGTGGCTGGTCACGGATTCTTCCAGCACTTGCGGTTGTTTGCCTTCGTGGCTGATTTCCGTCAGCAGCCAGAGCTGGTTCCAGTCGCTGCGCGGATGCGCGCTGAGGTTGAGGAAGTGGCCGCTGGCCAGCAGCGGCTGGTCGCTTTCACCCTGGGCTAATTCGTAATCGCTGCGATGACGCTCGAGGTTGCGTTTGGCCAGGTGCTTGCCACGTTCACGCTCAACAAAGCGACCGGGGTAGTCGTAGTCCTCGAGGTCGGGCTGGAACTCGCTGTTGAAGGCGGCTTCCATCAGCAGCTTGGGTTTCTCGAAGTTATAGTCGCGGCGGGTAACGCGGCTGGTGCGGGTTTCCAGGCGTAAGGCGAAACGCTTGACCACCGGCTCGTCGGCCACCAGTCCGCTGTCTTGCTGATAGGCCGTTGGCGCGAGTTTCGGGAACACCGTCTGGTCGTCACCAAAGACCAACACATGGCCTTGCTCGCTGTGCTGGAAGTGGTAATGAATGCCTTCTTCTTCGCACAGGCGCTGGATAAAGTGCAGGTCGCTTTCGTCGTACTGCACGCAGTATTCGCGCGCCGGGTAGACGCTGGGGCCGAACTGGAATTTATAGGCATTGCTCTGGATGCCGTGCTCTTCGAGCACCTGGCTGATGATCTTTTCCACGCTCAGGTGCTGGAATATCCGCTGATTGATGCGGTGCGCCAGATAGGCCAGTTGCGGGCGCAGGGTCACGTGGTAGCGGGTCAGGCGCTGCCCGGAGTCACCCTGGGCAATGCGGTAGATCAGGCCATGAATGCCAGTGCCGCTGGGGCTAAGGGCGAGGAAGGCTGGCTGATGCAGCAGGTTTTCCAGGTCGAGATCGGGGCGTTCGCTGATCAGCTCCAGTTCGAACACGAACGGCTGGCTGATGGCTTCACGACCGGTAAATTCCAGTACCTGCAGATCGTGGCTGACACCTTCGATGCTCAGGCTGAAATGGGTCTGATTGGCGGCGTTGAACATGCTCTTCTCCTTAAGCCTTACACGTCAGCCGGGCTGATATTCAGCCGCTGCATGCGGTACAGCAGGGTGCGGCGTGGCAGGCCCAGTTCGCAGGCGGCGCTGGTCTGGTTGCCACGGTTCTTGCGCAGGCAGTCGAGCAGCAGGCTGCGTTCGACGCGCTCCATGCGTTCGCGCAGGTTCATGCCGGATTCGTCGTTGCTGCCGGCCTGGCGCAGGTCGAAGTGTTCCGGCAGCAGCTCGCCGCCTTCGCACAGCAGTACGGCGCGTTCGACCAGGCCTTTGAGTTCGCGCACGTTGCCGGGGAAGGGGTAGCGGGCCAGGTGATCGAGGGTGCTGTCCGCCCAGCGGCACTGGTTGCGTTGCAAAAAGCTGCTGGCCTTGTCGGCGAAGTAGCGCGCCAGGGTGAGGATGTCCTGATCGCGTTCACGCAGGGCCGGCAGTTCGATGGGGAACTGCGCCAGGCGATAGAACAGGTCCTCGCGGAAACGGCCTTCTTCTACCAGGTTGCGCAGGTTGTGGTGGGTGGCGGCGACGATGCGCACATCGACCTTATGCGTGGCGGTGGAGCCCAGTGGGCGCACTTCGCCTTCCTGCAATACGCGCAACAGCTTGGCTTGCAGGCTCAGCGGCATATCACCGATTTCATCGAGGAACAGGGTGCCGCCATTGGCCGCATCGAACAGGCCCTGATGGTCGCGGTCGGCGCCGCTGAAGGCGCCCTTGCGGTAGCCGAACAGTTCGCTTTCCAGCAGATTTTCCGGCAGTGAGGCGCAGTTCTGCACGACAAAGGCCTTGCTGCGGCGCAAGCCACAATCGTGGATGGCGCGGGCCACCAGTTCCTTGCCGGTGCCGGTTTCGCCCGCCAGCAGAACGCTGACCGGGTTGTGCAGCACCTTGCTGATCAGCAGGTAGACACTGCGCATTGCCGCGCTATCACCAATCAGGCCATAGCCGCTGGCGCAGGGTGTGCCGACTATAGTTGCCGGTTGCTCGCTGCGCGGTGAACGCAGGCGCTGCAATAGGTGCAATTGAGCGATGACGAAACTGCCCAGATGGCCGAGCGAGTCGGCAAAACCCTGCAGCTCACGCGAGCGCTGGCTGGCAATCAGCAGCAGGCCGCTGACGCCTTTCTGCTCATCCAGCAGCGGTTGGCAGAGCAGGCTGCGCCAGGGTTGTTGCGTCTCGGGGAGGAAGCCGGTCTGGTGCAGGTTGCTGTCCAGTTCATTGAGGCTGAGCGTCTGGTTTTGGCACAAGCAGTACTGCAGCAGCTGTTCGCCGTCGTAGTCGCTGGGCAGGCTGGCACCTGCGCGCGATTGCAGCAGGCCGTCCTGCCATTCGGCGGACAGAGTCAGGCGTGTGTGGGTGTCGTCGAGCAGGTACAGCTGGCTCAGCTCGCTGCCGGACAGTTGCGCTGCGCTTTCCACCAGGCCGCCGAGCAGGGCGTTGCTGTTGGCTGCGCGCGCCAGCGTGGCGAAGCGTTGCAACAGCGCTTCGGCATAGCGCAGCGGTTGCGGCACCTGGCTGAACATCAGCGACACGTTAAGCGAACTCACAGACCACCGTCCCTTCGCCATCGAGGGTGGCGTGTACGCGTTGCAGGCTTTCGCCGCTGGCCATGGCGTCGAGCAGGCGGTCGACCACCAGCGGTTGCAGGTGCTGGTCGATCAGGTGATCGATCAGGCGCGCGCCGCTGTCGCTGTGGCTGCAACGCTCGGCGAGGTTTTCCAGCAGCGCCGGGCAATGGCTGAACTGCAGCTGACGGCGCTGCAGGCGCTCGCCGAAACGCGCGAGTTTGAGGCCGACCAGCTCGTTGAGTACCTCGCCATTGATCGGGTAGTACGGCACCACGCGCATGCGGCCGAGCAGCGCCGGCTTGAAGTGCTGAGTCAGGGTTGGGCGAATCGCCTGTTCCAGGTCTTCTGCATCCGGGCGCTGGCCGCCCTGGCAGAGGCTGGCGATACGTTCGCTGGCCAGGTTGCTGGTCATCAGGATCAGGCAGTTGCGGAAGTTGATTTCGCGGCCTTCGCCGTCGTTGGCCACGCCCTTATCGAAGATCTGATAGAAGACGTTCATCACGTCTGGGTCGGCTTTTTCCACTTCATCGAGCAGCACCACCGAATAGGGCTTCTGCCGCACGGCTTCGGTGAGCATGCCGCCTTCGCCATAGCCGACATAGCCGGGTGGTGCGCCGATCAGCCGGGAAACGGTGTGCTTCTCCTGGAATTCGGACATGTTGATAGTGGTGAGGAAGCGCTCGCCGCCATACAGCAGATCGGCCAGGGCCAGTGCAGTTTCGGTCTTGCCGACGCCGCTGGGGCCGACCAGCAGGAACACCCCGACTGGCGCGTCGCTGCGATTGAGGCCGGCGGCGGTGGCGCGCATGGAGCGGTCCAGCGCCGCGATGGCTTGCGCCTGACCGCGCACGCGCAGGCCGAGGTCGTGGGCGAAGGTCAGTACCTTGCTGTTGTGTTCGCGGGCCAGCTGGCTCAGCGGTACGCCGGTCCAGTGGCTGATCACTTCGGCCACTAAGCGCGGGCAGACCTCGAAGCTGACCAGGCGCTCATTCACCTGAGCGCTGACCAGCTCGGCCTGCACGGCGCGCAGTTCGCCTTCCAGCTGCTCCAGTTCAGCCGCGCGGGTACTTTCAAGGTCGCTGTCAGGCTGGCGCAGGCTGGCGCATTGCTTGCGCAACTCCAGCAGGCGTTCGGCCAGCTCACGCTGCACTGCCCAACGGGTTTCGATCTGCTCCAGCTCGGCGCGGGCTTGGCTCAGGCGGACTTCGAGCTGTTCGAGGCTTGCGCTGTCGATGTTCAGGCCGGCTTGCATATCGCGGCCCAAGGCCTCGCTCTGCCGTTCACCTTCGGCAATCTCACCACGCAGGCGCTCCAGCGCTTCCGGGGCGGCGGCCAGGCTGATGCGCACGCGGGCGCAGGCGGTATCGAGTACATCGACGGCTTTGTCCGGCAGCTGGCGGCCGGCCAGGTAGCGTGCGGACAGCTCGGCGGCGGCGACCACGGCGTCGTCACGCAGGTAGATGCCGTGGCTTTTCTCGTAAACAGGCGCCAGGCCACGGAGGATGGTCACGGCTTCATCGACGGTCGGCTCATGCAGCTGCACCAGCTGGAAGCGCCGGGCCAGGGCCGGGTCTTTCTCGAAGTGCTTCTTGTATTCGCTCCAGGTGGTGGCGGCGATGGTGCGCAGTTCGCCACGGGCCAGGGCGGGCTTGAGCAGGTTGGCCGCGTCGCCGCTGCCGGCCTGGCCGCCGGCACCGATCAGCGTGTGGGCTTCGTCGATAAATAGAATGATTGGCTTGGGCGACGCTTTGACTTCATCGATCACGCCCTGCAAGCGGCGTTCGAATTCGCCTTTAACGCTGGCACCCGCTTGCAGCAGGCCGAGGTCCAGGCACAGCAGTTCGACCCCCTTGAGTGCGGCGGGTACTTCGCCGGCGGCAATACGCAGGGCCAGGCCTTCGACGATGGCGGTTTTGCCAACCCCGGCGTCGCCAACCACGATCGGGTTGCTTTTACGCCGGCGGGCGAGAATGTCGATCATCTGGCGGATCGCGCCGTCGCGGCACAGCACCGGGTCGAGCTTGCCGTCACGGGCCTGCTGGGTGAAGTTGTGGGTGAAGCGCGAGAGGTTCGATTCGCCACCGGCGGCGGGTTTGCCAGCAGCGGTTTGCGGCTGCTGGGCCAGGGCGAATTCGCGCAGACGCTCGGCATTCAGCTTGGCCAGCAGTGGTTGATAGTGGCTGCCGGCATAACGCATCGGGTTGCGCAGCAGGGCGAGGATCAGCGCCGCTTCATCAATCTGGCTCTGGCCGAGTTCCAGGCTGGCCACCAGCAGGGCGTCCTGCAGCCATTGCACCAGCTCGGTGGCAAATACCGGGTTGCGCGATTCGCTGTGTTCGCCGCGCGGTTGCAGCGCGCGGGCCAGCTCACCTGCGTCCACTTCGGCATCCTGCAGGGCGCGGGGCAGCAAGCCTTCTGGGCGCTCAAGCAGGCCGAGCAACAGATCTTCCACCAGAATCTTGCTGCCGCCGCGCACCACGCAGCGCTCGGCGGCGCATTCCAGGTCTTGTTTGCTGGCAGCGTCGAGGGCTTGCACCAGTTGCTGTAAATCGACGTTGATCATATCCATCATTCCTTAATGAGCTTGGCTGCCGAGGGTGACCACGCCGTCGGCATTGTCATGCCCCAGCCAAGTGGTCCAGCCCAGCAGGCAGGGGTTGTCCGCGCCGAGGCGCAATTCACGTATTTCGTCCTGGCGCAGTTCCAGGCGGATGTCGTAATCCAGTGGGTCGCGCAGGGTGAAGCGCACCAGCGCGCAGAGCGGTTGGTAGCCGCTGCCAATGGGCAAAAATTCGTGGAAACGATCCCAGTTCAACTGGCGTACATGAATGCGAAACTTGCCGCCGCGGTCACGCACGAACTCGCCGAGCACCAGGCTTTCGCCCAGTTGGCTGTTGGCCAGGCCGAGGCGGTTGCGCTGCTCACCGAGGATTTCCACCTGACGCTCCAGGCACTGCTCGATATGCAGATCGGCGTGCTTGAAGTAGTAGCGCAGCACCGACTCAATCAGTGCCGCCGAGTGGGCGCGCAGGCTGAGCAGGCCGAGGTAGGGCAACAGGCGTTTCCAGTTCAGTTCGCAGGCGCTGCGAATGGCTTCGCCGCCCAGGCCGATCAGGGCAAACAGGTGGGCGGAGAACGGGTCGACCGCGCCGCTCTGGAAGCGGGTGTGGTAGCGGTATTTCTGCCAGGTGGGCAGCAACAGGCGTTGCAGGCGGTTGTTGAACAGGTCGAGGAAGTCGCGGGTCGGGTTGCCGTCTTCACTGTCACCCAGGGCCTGCTCACCGTAGAACGCCGGCAGCGGCGAGCCGGCACCAAACAGGCTGACCAGGTTGATGCGCAGGCGGGCGCGCAGCTCGCCGTGCTCTTCAAAGAACTGCACGCGATCAATATCGCTACCGGGGAACCCCATGCTCGGGTTGGCCTGCAATTCCAGGCGCTGGTACAGCGCCTCTTCATCCAGTCCAGGATGAGCAGCGTGCAAGCGTTCCAGCACCAACTGCACACCCTGAAACAGACTGTATTCGCGGATACCTCGGCTAAGCCGGGTGAGATCCGGCTCAAAGTCTGCTGCGCCCGCCTGCGCCTTGCTTGGCTCTAGCTCGCATGTCTTTGCGTGGGGTCTCATAGCAGAGGCTGAAGCCCCATGCGCGGCGTCCATTGGTACACCTCTCCCTGTGTGCTCTGTACGCGCAGCTCGTGATACGAATTCAAGCTGGCATACAAGGCGAAAAATTCATTGAGCACGGTGGCGAAGAGAAACAGGTCTCCCTCGCCGATATAACCCTCGGGGTTGATCGTCAATTGCGTGCGTACACCGCGCACCGGCAGGCCGCGATGCAGGCGGTCGACGTGCTGGTGGCTGATGCTTTTCAGGCCGTCGAGCAGGCGCTTGCTGACCTTCTCCGCGTGCTGGTCGTAGTAGCGCGGCAGGTCGTAGGTTTCCAGGATCACCTTGAGCGCGTCGACGTTGGCCAGCGACAGGTAGTTCAGCGACATGTTGCTGATCAGTTTCCAGAGGAAGTCGCGGTGCAGCGGCGGCGCATAGCTCGGCGTGACTGCGCTGATATTGCGGAAGGTGAGGAACTCCGGGGTGTCCTCGCAGGGCATGCAGATATCACCGAGGCCCAGCTGACGTGGCAGGTTCTGATTGGTGCAGGTCAGCTCGATGGACAGTGTTTCGTGCTGGTCGAGGTTGCGCAGGCCGAAGCTCAGGTAGGTTTCCAGGCCGTCGCCGAGCAGTGAAGGTTGCTGGCGCACGCTGTAGTGCGGGCGCGCCAGGGGCACGTCGAAGCTGGCATCGTGCTCAAAGGATTCGAACGGCACGTATTCTTCATAACCCTTGCCGCCGGGCTTCCAGCCGGTGACGCGATCCACCGAGAACACCCCGCAATGTTCGGAGTCCAGCTCCGAAGGCAGCAGCAGGTACTGGTCCTGCTTGCCGTCGAGGCGAATCGGGATGGCGTCATGGGCAAACAGGTTGACCACCGGCGTGCAGTACAGACGCACGTTATCCAAGGTCGGGCGGATGCGTTGCACGCCGGCCTTGTGAATATCGAAACGTAGCTCGATGCCGCGCGCCTGTTTGAGCACGTCTTCGGGCACGCGCTTGAGCACATCCAGGCCGAGCAGGTCGACAAACAGGAACTTGTCCTGAAAGGCGAAGTATTCCTGCAGGTAGCGGTACCCGCGGAAGGTGTTCAGCGGGTAGGGGATCAGCGCCTGATCTTCGGCAAAACCCACCGGCTGCACACTGTTGGCCGGCAGTTGCAGCGGCAGCAAGGGGCGCTCATCCGCGCCCTGCAACGGCTTGCCGGCCGTATTCAGCAGCACCAATTGCACGCCGCCGAGGTGACGCAGCAGGCTCAAGTACAGCAACTGGCTGATATAGCGCTCACCGGACAGGTGCAGACGCAACTGCTTGAGGTCGAGATCACCCAGATGACCATCGGCACTCATCGCCAGACGCAGGCTGAGCAGCGCACCGTCACCCTTGACCGAGTAATCCAGGCCATTCAGCGCCAGCGGCAGCACCTCGGTGGCAAAGGCGGTGCGGAAACGGCAGGTCACGCCTTGAATCGGTTTGGATTCCACCGGCGTATGCCGTGGCACCAGCAAAGCACCGCCCGGACGCTTGAGCGGGTCGAACTGCAGCATGCTGAACGCTGGCAGCGGGCGCATATAGTTCGGCCACAGCAGGTGCATCAGCGAATGGGTCAGCTCCGGCAGCTCATCGTCGAGCTTCTGCCGCAGCCGCCCGGTAAGAAAGGCGAAACCTTCCAGCAGCCGCTCGACATCCGGGTCGCGCCCCGCCTGCCCAAGAAACGGCGCCAACGCCGGGCTGCGCTCGGCAAAGCGCTTGCCGAGCTGGCGCAGGGCGGTGAGTTCGCTCTGGTAATAGTGGTTGAAAGACACGCGTCAGTCCTTGATTGAGTCTTTATCGGGGGCGTGATGATCCGGAGACAGTTGAAGCGGTTCTTCGTTTTTCAGGTAGACGACATCTCCGCCGTCATAGCCCCAGAAGTCGCTGTTTCTGAGTGGGTGGTCTTGAAACGAAACCCACCCTGCGGTCCAGATATCACCGTTTTCGTAACGTATTTCCACGAAATACCGAGGTGGTTCGGCGCGGGTGATTTCAAAGAAAACGCCGCCATCGACTCCGCCGCTCCAATGAGCGTTCGGGTGATCCTGTAGCGGTGCAGGAGGTGCAAGTACGGGCTCCAGTTGCAGAAAGGCTGCAGCCAGCAAAACCAAGATGAGAACCAGCGCCGTTGAAATCCAGGTTACCCACTTGAAAGTTATCAACACCCATGTCAACGCGCTGCCAAGAAAAATACTGCATGGTGCAATTACGGTTAAAAGAAAGCGGTTGTACATAAATGCACGGGTTTCACCCTGATACATCTGTCCGGACTGAAATAGGTCAGCGTATAGGGTATATAGTGACTTTGAAGAAAACAAAAGGCTTGAAATAAATACAGCAATACTTAGCCCCAAGCTAATTACTGCATAAAGAAAAATGCGGCGCGCTGACATTATGCAGTTTTCCAGAATAAAATTTCACTGGCACGGCGAAGATCTGACATGTCTAGGTAGTTTTCAGCGATGCCTGGGAACGTTTGGCGGATAAATGTTAATGCGCCGCCAATACTGGCAAGTTTACTCTCGCGCCACAGATCAATGTGGTAAGTGGGGACAGACCGCGATTTGCGAGGTAACTGTCCGGGAAATTGTGGTCTGTCCCCACGAATCGTTGGTCTGTCGCCCTGATATTTGCGCATTAGGCTGATGCCTGGTTAAGAAAATATGTGCCGATGGCGTGTAGCGCTGGAACAATCAACAGCCCACAAAATGCCATTACACGATATGCCCGTGTGTTCTTGAGCTTATCGAAAAGCCCAGCTATGGCGACGACAAAGCAATAAATGGCTAGCAAGCCAAACAAGTCACTGTCCGCAACGACTGCTAAATAGCCTGAAAAATTCATGCTTGATTGAATCCCATAAAGTTCCAGTGATATAGCTGGAATATTTTTAGAAAGTCTTCTCGGGCTGCCCCCGTTTCTAGGTTCTTGTAGCTCCAGCCGGACTCCTGTCTGTTATAAATACCCCGTTCAATTGGCATGCCGGCATAGCCATCATTCTGCGGGTCTGCCATGTTGGATCCGAGCACACGGTGAACAGTGGTGAAAGGACGAACAATTACGCCACTGGTATTACCCTGCTTTATCTCAATTTGTTCGGGGGTAACACTCATTACAACCTGTACATGGTGAGCCACGTCGCCGGGCCTATCATGCGCTTGGGCCAATATGTCACCCGGCATAAGCTCTGTTGGAGATGTCAGTGCAACTACGTTTTCACCAATACGCTGCATATCGGGAGCGCCATATGTCAGCATTACCATGTCAGAAAATCCGTACATATGGCTTAAATAGCGATCATGCTCGCCAGATTGATATATCTCCATATTTCGATAAGTTCTCGCGCCAGTTTTTAGCTTAACCGGAAGTTGGCGCTCAGACGCGAACTCACACAACAGACGGATGGCAAAATCCTCACAGGTAAACCGGTTGTTCTTGATACTTCCGTTCCTGTCCCAGTATTGCTCAGAAACAAGCCGCTCAGCGATTGAAGGTACCGCGCTGTGGTATTCACGGATTGTGGCATCAGTCCAAAAATTTGCTGTTTTCCAGAACACCTTGAGCTGAACTTTCTTGACCGTGTTTTGAGCATCAGGTGCAAGTGCGATAGCTCGGGTGGTCAGTGAGGTAAGAACACTGGAGCTCATGCCAGTTTCTCCAGGACTGCGGTAAAGAAGTCGATCGAGTCCCCTGCATTCCCAAACACCCGTTGGCTTCTCCCGGCAGAGTCCGTGTAGCCCTCAGTCCACTCTCCCTGAGGATTACGTAACCGATATGGAATCCCCTGTAACGGATTACCATCCTGGTCTTCGATCAAGATGCACTGGCTGTGATTTGCAATTACCAGCTCCTTCGGAGAAACAAATGCTGCTGGCGAATGTGCATTTCCAATAATCACCGTCCCCGACCCGCCAATTACCACATTGCCATGGTTGCCCAGCGTGCCTACGGTAGTCGCCGGTTTGCCGTTGATCAGCACGGTGGGAATAACCGCGCTGGCCAGTGTGCTGCCGCAGCCGGTAGGGTCGCCCATACGGGCGGCGGGCAGGCTGTCGAACAGCACGTCGGGGGAGCCGGCGACAATCGGGTTGGTGCCATGGCCGGGAATCGGGCAGGCGGTTGGGTCGCTGACGCGGGCGGCGGGTTTACCGGACATGGGCTCTCCTTAATTGACCTTGACCTGTCCGCTGCCGTCCAGGCGCGCGGAGAAACTGACTTGGCGTTTAAAACCGTCCACTTCCAGCAGGCCTTCGATGGCAAAGGCCAGGCTCAGCGGGTTGTTGTCGCGGGGCAGGGAAATCACCCGCACGTCGCTTAAACGCGGTTCGTACGCTTCGATAAAGCGTTCGATGGCGATACGCGCCTGCTGCAGCGAATCGTGCAGCGACAGGCGCATATCGTTGAGGTCGGGCAACCCGTAGTCGGGCAGCGTTTGCACGCTGCCC
>Ga0209343_10002209_pt1 | contig 25328 bp, 25 predicted proteins | sample RifCSPlowO2_02_FD_184026 | JGI IMG/M metagenome (GOLD analysis project Ga0209343, IMG submission 184026) | Groundwater microbial communities from Rifle, Colorado - Rifle CSP2_plank lowO2_0.2 (SPAdes) (version 2) | ecosystem: Environmental > Aquatic > Deep subsurface > Groundwater | place... | reverse complement strand
CCCTTCGGGCTCCTTCCAACTCCCCCTGGCGCGCAAATACGAAATCCAGCCGAATACCTTTGCCGCCAGATTTACGCCCTTATTGGCAGCCATTCACACGCATTGAAGTCGGCAACGTTTGGTGGCTCAAACCAAGCCGCAATGGGCAAAACGCTCAACTCAAAGTCACTGGCAGAAATAGAAATCCCCCTTCCGCCTCTCGACGATCAAATCCGAATTGCCCATCTGCTCGGCAAAGTGGACGGGCTGATTGCCCAGCGAAAACAACACCTGCAACAACTCGACGACCTGCTCAAGAGCGTGTTTCTGGAGATGTTTGGTGATCCGGTGCGGAATGAGAAGGGCTGGGACAAGCCGGAACTGAAAGCCTTCGGCAAAATTTCCACGGGCAATACGCCACCGAGAAACGACCCCGCGAACTACGATGATGATTTCATCGAGTGGATCAAAACCGACAACATCACTGGTGATGCTGTTTTCGTCACACCTTCTACCGAGCATCTTTCTGAGTTCGGCGCGAGAAAGGCGAGAACGTTAACGAACGGGGCATTGCTTGTGGCCTGTATCGCTGGCAGCGTCGAATCAATTGGACGCGCAGCACTAACCGACAGGACTGTGTCCTTTAACCAGCAGATCAATGCCATCCAACCAGGCGCGGATGTCAATCTGCTGTATTTGTATGGCCTGTTTAAGTTGTGCCGGGCTTATCTACAGAGTCATGCCACAAAAGGGATGAAAAAGATTCTGACGAAGGGTGAATTTGAGCAGATCACAATGATCAAACCGCCCCTCGACTTCCAGAACCAATTCGGCGTCATCTCAAAAAGAATCGAAGGCATCAAGTCCCGCTACCAGCAAAGCCTCACTGAACTCGAAGTCCTTTACGGCGCACTGAGCCAGAAGGCGTTCAAAGGCGAACTGGACTTGTCGCGAGTTCCGCTGCCCATTGACCAAGGCAGGCAAATCAACGGCGAACTAGTTGAACAGCAAGCCTACCGATCACCGCTACCCGAGGAAGCAGTAACGCCGACTGCTGTCATCAACGACCTGGTGCAGGCCACGCAGCTCCAAGGGCGTGGCGAACTACTCGCGCGCTGGTTCAGCCAATACCTAACGAATACCTCGCCAGACGCCAGCCTGGGCTCTGCGCAATTACTCGAAGCGGCATGGCAGACGGTGCAAGAAACACGACTGGAAACCGACGGAGAAACACCGGCGCTAACACTGGACGATTACGACGCACTGAAGGACTGGGTCTTCAAGGCCCTGGCCTCCGGTGAGCTGAACCAGCGCTTCGATACGAACAGCAATCGGGTGGCACTGCAAAAGCTGGCGGCCAACTGAGGCACTTGGTGGACCATGAAGCTACTGCGCCTGAAGATCACAGACCCCGCGGGCTTTCGCAGCCTGCCATGCGGCTTTGAACATCATTTCCGCACGGAATGGGCGCTACAGGATGAGTTAACCCAGCCCAAAGGCTTTGCCCCCTTTGTCTGCGCCGGCCCCAACGGCAGCGGAAAATCCAATCTACTCGAAGCGCTGGCGGCAATCTTCTTCCAACTCGAAGTGCTGCGCGTGCGCCGCAGCTTCCTGCCCGAGGTGTTGCAGAGCGGAAAACTGGATGCCTCGCCCGTAGCGTTTGAACTGGACTATCTGATTCAAATACCGCAGGAGTACCGGCGCCAGGATGGCCCGGTGTGGGCCAAGGTGGGCGTCTGGAAAGATCCCGGTGATTCTGTGCGCTTTCAGTGGGAGAACCAGAGTGACTTCGATACCGATGCCTACGAAGCGTTCAAGGGCGGCCATGCCGACATCCTGTTGCCAGAATACGTGCTGGGTTATTCGTCTGGGGAGAACGAAATCCTCAGCCTGCCGTTCTTCAAGATGCGCTTCGTCCAATTCGATGAGTACTGGAATGCGCTGACCCAGCAACTCTCTTACCCGGGGCATCCGGAAACGCGGTTGGCCTATCTCGACAACAGTTTCAGTCAGGCCATTCTGCTGTGCAATCTACTGTTTCAGGACGAGACCACGCTACAGCCTTTCCGCGAGGATGTGGGTATCGAGGCGTTGAAAGAATTCCGCATCATCATAAAGCGGAGCATCGAGGTGACAGCCCAGCAGGCAGCCCAATTGACTTCAGGCGACTATGTCTTGCCGGACAATTCACAAGACGGTTATTTCACCGACAACCCGGCCATTTCATTAAGCACAGAGACTGGTGCCTATACCGTCAATCTGACGCACCTTCTGGAGGGCGATGAAAAGTCATCCATCATCGAAAAGCTCAAGCGCTGCGCCACCTTGAGCTACCTGGATGAAGACACCGACACGCTGATCCTCGACTACTGGGTCAACGAGGCAACCAAAGCGACTTTCCGCAATAATTTCGATGACTCACCCCTGGGCTTGTTTCAGGCTTTTCAGGTGCTGTTGGCGCTAAACCTGTATTCGGTGAGTGACAGCCTCAAGACCGATATCTATCGCTCCAACAGCCATTACGTGAGTGAAACGGCACCTACGCTGGCGTCTGACCAGCGCATCATGCGCTTCAAATTTGTACGCTTCAGCAAACAAGGTGTGCCGGAGCCGATGATGCTGAAGGAACTGTCAGATGGCGAACATCAGTTGCTGCACAGCTTGGGGCTGTGCCTGCTGTTCCGTGACACCAACAGCCTGTTCCTGCTTGACGAGCCGGAAACGCACTTCAACCCCGACTGGCGCGCCAGCTTCATCAGTCGTTTGAATAGCTGCTTGCAAGGTCGTGAAGGGGTCAGCCAGGAGATGCTAATCACCACGCACTCGCCATTCTTGATCTCGGACAGCAAACCAGACAAGGTATTGGTGTTCGAAAAGGACAAGGCCACGGGCAGCGTCAGCATCAGCAACCCGGACTACAACACGCTGGGCGCGTCGATCAACAAGATCACCATGAGCACCTTTGGCAAACGCGAAACCATCGGCGGTCACGCGCAGGCGATCCTCGACGGCTTGCGCGCACGGTTTGAGCAGGGCGATGAAAACCTGGACACGCTTATCGGCGAGATTCACCAGCAACTGGGTGACTCGGTGGAAAAGGTGCTGCTGATCAAGGCCATTCTCGACAAGGCTGAACGTCGCGATCAGGAGGCGCAGGGCTGATGCTGTTTCCCTACACCTACGTGCCGCATCAGATGGAGAAGATGCAGACCTTTATCGACTTTATTTTTCACGAGGTGTGGTGCAAGGCACCGGCAAACGGACCGTTTGGCCTGAATCTGTTCGACGCCAATGCCGAGTTGCGCGAAGTGATGGAGGCGTTCTATTACTCCGACGCGCAAGGTGCCGATTTCTTCTATGGCCATGTGGAGCGTATCTACGGTTTGTTTTCGAAATTGACCACTGCACAGATCAACCAGTTTCAGCAGTGGTACCAAGGCAATAACGATCTGGAGCAGGTGTGCGCCAATCACCCAACGGTGCAACTCGCCCGCTACGCTGACGTCGCAGCCACCCACAAAGACATCAATGCACAACTGGCTGCATTTTTCAAGGGGCTGTATTCGCAATCGCTGTTGGACCTTGCTGCACTACGGGCCAAGATTGGTGACATCAACGACCACTATCAAACCTTTGTGACCACCAACAACGCTGGCAAATGCCCTTTCTGCGGCATCAATGATCTGCTTGGCGAATACCACACGAAGCGCGAAGCCTACGACCATTACCTACCAAAGGCGCTCTACCCATTCAATTCCATCAACTTCAAGAACCTCGTCCCGGCCTGCCACCATTGCAACAGCAGCTACAAGACCAGCAAAGACCCGGCCTATACACCGAAAGACCCAGCCGGTGCAGCTAAGCGTCGCGCAGTCTTTTATCCCTACACGGCAACACCCTACGCCATCGAGCTGCAAGTGACCTTGAAGCATTCGGATATCACGAACTTGACGCCGGCCGACATCAGCCTGCAATTCGGTCCTGCGGCCCTCGACGAAAAAATTGATACCTGGAAGGACGTGTACGGAATCGTAGAACGGTATCGCGGAAAGCTGCTCGGCGGCGATGGCAAAGCCTGGCTTGTCGAAGTGCTTGATGAGTGGCGCTGGAGTGACGAAACCGCCGGGGCAGAGGGAAAAACACCTGATGCGTATTTGCGAGATGTGGGCCGGCACACCGAGAAATCGCCTTATGCCAATGCCAATTTCCTCAAAAATAGTTTTCTTCAAGGCTGCAAAACGGTGGGGTTGTTCGAGCCAGCCGCAAAATGAGGATCCGCGCCATGACTTACAGACAATTGTCTGGTTCGATCTATAGTCCAGTGGACGACAACCCTGAATGATCGCTCTGCTGCGCCAGAGCTGAGCAGGGTCGCAGTCTGGGCTTCTCATCTGACCGAACCGGTTTGGAATGCTCGTGTCGCCGAAGGACCGCTTTGGGAGCGCATTGTCCCAATGGCCGCACCTGGTCGATGTATGTCAGCGTGGCGATAAATTGATTTCGCGCTTGAACCGACCAGACGACAGTCAGGGTCATGCAGCAGTTGGTGCCATGTGCTTGGCCTGCTGTACTGCACTCAGAGCGTCCCGCATGACATCAGCGTGTGACACCGTGGCACCGGCGGCAAATTGCGCATCGGCCTGCGCGTTTTCTTTGATGCTGAGTTCCACGGCATCAAAACCGTCACGCAGCACGAAGCGCAGCATGGCTGCCGGGCTGCGCCCCGAGGCGTGAGCCAGTCGGCTGATTCTGGTTTGAGCGACTTTTGGCAGTTGAATTTCAGTAGTGGTCATGACAATGCTCCCAAGCAATGGGTATCCTAGCTGATTCCTGATTTTTAGGCCATTTGGTCGTCACGGTCCCACACGCGTTCAATCGATACGATGCCGGGAAAAGTTGTAATGCCAGGGAGTTTGTTTCAGTAGGCTTGACGGATCTTTATTTTCCCGAGGGAGCCGCCATTGCACAGGCAAAAGGAACATGGGCACTCTCCGTGTCCGGCATGTGGGGGAGGTTGTTTCAGTGGCGGAATGTCCTGTATTACCGGCCCGCAATCCTCCTTAAGATGTAGGCAGCAGAAGTGGTGTTTCGCCAATCAGTGGCAGGCATTCCCCCGAGGTTGGCCCAAAGCTTGCTAAGCTACAAACAGGAGAATCGTTGTTTATGCAAAAGTTCGATGAGATGTACACCCAGTTGCCCTACGCGTTTTTTACGCAAGGCGGGCAGATCCGTGACCATTACAAGATCTACGACGAATGGCTGGCCCGCCAGCCCGGCGACATGATGGCCAAGCGGCGCGAAGAGGCAGAAATGATCTTCCGCCGTGTGGGCATCACCTTCGCGGTGTACGGCGAAAAGGACGAGGACGGTGCGGGCACCGAGCGTCTCATTCCCTTCGATCTGATCCCGCGCATCATTCCCGCGCACGAATGGGGCAGCATGGAAAAAGGCCTGGTGCAGCGTGTCACGGCGCTCAACCGCTTTATCCACGACATCTACCACGACCAGGAGATTCTCAAAGCCGGCATCGTGCCGCGCGAGCAGATCGAGGGCAACGCCCAGTTCCGTCCCGAGATGATGGGTGTGGACGTACCCAACGCCATCTATTCGCAAATCTCCGGCATCGACATCGTGCGGGCGTCGGACGCCCAGGGCAAGGGGGAGTACTACGTGCTGGAGGACAACCTGCGGGTGCCCAGCGGCGTGAGCTACATGCTGGAAGACCGCAAGATGATGATGCGGCTGTTTCCCGAGCTGTTCAACGCGCACCGCGTGGCTCCCATCGCCCACTACCCCGACCTGTTGCTGGAAACCCTGCGCGCCAGCAGCCCGCACACCACGGCCGAACCCACGGTGGTGGTGCTCACCCCCGGCATGTACAACAGCGCGTATTTCGAACACGCCTTTTTGGCGCAGCAAATGGGCGTGGAACTGGTGGAGGGCCAGGACCTGTTTGTCAAAGACAACTTTTGCTACATGCGCACCACGCGCGGGCCGCGCCGGGTGGACGTGATTTACCGTCGGGTGGACGATGACTTTTTGGACCCGCTGGTGTTTCGCCCCAGCTCCACCCTGGGCTGCGCCGGGCTGCTGGACGTGTACCGGGCGGGCCATGTGACCATTTGCAACGCAGTGGGCACCGGCATTGCGGACGACAAGTCCATCTACCCCTATGTGCCCAAGATGATCGAGTTCTACCTGGGGGAAAAACCCATCCTGAACAATGTGCCCACCTACATGTGCCGCAACAAGGACGACCTGGCCTACACCCTGGCCAACCTGAAAGACCTGGTGGTGAAAGAGGTGCACGGCGCCGGTGGTTACGGCATGTTGGTCGGCCCGGCTGCGACCAAGGCGGAGATTGAAGACTTCCGCAAGGCGGTGCTGGCCAATCCCAGTGGCTATATCGCCCAGCCCACGCTGAGCCTGTCGAGCTGCCCGACTTTTGTCGAAAGCGGCATTGCCCCGCGCCACATCGATTTGCGTCCCTATGTGCTGAGTGGCAAGACCGTGCAAATGGTACCCGGCGGCCTGACCCGCGTGGCCTTGAAGGAGGGCTCCCTGGTGGTGAATTCCTCGCAGGGCGGCGGCACCAAAGACACCTGGATTCTGGAAGTGTGAAACCTTGCGGGACAGATCTTTAGCTCTGTCCTCAACTGATTTAGGGAAATTTATGTTGTCACGCACTGCCGACCATCTTTTCTGGATGTCCCGCTACACCGAGCGGGCCGAAAACGCAGTTTCACCAAAATGCTGCACGGCGCGCAGCGCTGGCGGTGTTTTCGGCCTGGAGGAGCACTACCATGTTGTCTAGAACTGCCGACCATCTTTTCTGGATGTCCCGTTACACCGAGCGGGCCGAAAACACCGCACGCATGCTGGATGTGAACTACCAGACCTCGCTGCTGCCGCAGTCCGAAGCTGTGGCCCAGATGGGCTGGCAAGGTTTGTTGTCCATCAGCGAATTGCTCTCCACTTACACCGACCGTTATGGCGCGGTGCAGGCCCGTGAGGTGATGGACTTCATGGTCAAGGACGAGAGCAATCCGTCTTCCATCCTGTCCTGCCTGGGCGCGGCGCGTGAAAACGCCCGGGCAGTGCGCGGCACCCTCACCACCGAGGTGTGGGAGACCCACAACACCACCTGGCTGGATGTCAAGCGCATGGTCAAGACCGGGGAGTTTGAGCGGGACCCGGCGCAGTTTTTTGAATGGGTCAAATTCCGTTCACACCTGTCACGCGGCGTGACGGTGGGCACCATGTTGATGGACGAAGCGCTGCATTTCATGCGCCTTGGCACCTTTTTGGAGCGCGCCGACAACACCGCGCGCCTGGTCGATGTGAAGTTCCACGCGGTCCACAGTGACTTTTTTGGCACGGCCAACGAGAAAGACCAGGAGTACGACTTCTACCACTGGAGCGCGATTTTGCGCAGCGTCTCGGGCTTTGAGGTGTACCGCAAGGTCTACCGCGATGTCATCAGGCCCGAACGGGTGGCCGAATTGCTGATTTTGCGCCCCGATATGCCGCGTTCCCTGCACGCCAGTTTGAATGAAGTGGTGCACAACCTGGGGCTGGTGGCGTCGGACCATTCCGGTGAAACCCACCGCCGCGCGGGCAAGCTGCGCGCGGATTTGCAGTACGGCCGCATTGATGAAATTCTGGCCACCGGCCTGCACGCCTACCTGACCCAATTCCTGGACCGGGTGAACGATCTGGGCGCGCACATCAGCCGCGAGTTTTTGGTGCCCGTGTACTAGAAAGTGACAGTTCCTGAAGCGGTTTTCTGCATAATGCTTTGAGATTGGAATATGCATGAAAGTCGCTGAAATAGACCGGGAAATTGAACAAGCCAAAGCACGGGGGCCTTTGAGCGACTTGGTGATTCAACCCTGTCCCGGTCCGCTGGCCGAGCTGCGCAAAGAGGTGAATACCGGCGATCCAGACCCCGCAGAAATTGCACGCATTGCGGGCAGTGATGTGGCCATGGCAGCCGCCCTGATGCGCGTGGCCAACAGCCCCATGTACGCCCGCGCGCGCGCTGCGGCCACCGTGGCGCAGGCGGTGGCCATGCTGGGGGTGGGCCAGACGGTGACTATATTGACGGGGTTCATGCTGCGCCGTGCAGTGCTTGTCAACTCTCCGCTGATTGAGCATTTCTGGGAAACGTCCAGCCGCCGGGCCACGGCCATGGGCTTTATTGCGCGCCAGATGTATGGCGTGAATGCCGATATTGCCCAGACGGTGGGGCTGTTTTGCCATGTGGGCATCCCCGTGATGTTGCAGGGGATCAAAGGGTATGCCCAGACGCTGGCCAAAGCCATGGCGCAAGAGGACCGCAGTTTCACCGAGACCGAAAACGCAGCCCACCGCACGGACCATGCCGTGGTGGGCGCCATTGTGGCCAAGACCTGGCACTTGCCGCCCATTATTTCGGTGGCGGTGCGCTTGCACCACGATTTCACTATTTTGAAGGACGACACCGTTGCGGCCGAAGCGCGCACCCTGGTTGCCATGGCGCTGGTGGCGGACCACCTGGTGGCCATGCATGAAGGTGTCAAGGAGCAGCGCGAGTGGGAGCTTCATGGTTCCGCATGCCTGGCCTTTTTGAAGGTGAACGAGGCGGAACTGGAAATCTGGCAAGACAGCCTGCACCCCCAGTTTGACATTGCATCGGTCAACTGAGAACTGAGCAGGGTGTCTCTCAGGGCTGGAATACCAAAGCGTCCAGGCCCAGAGCGCGAATTTTTTCAGCGGCGGTTTGCGCCGCGTTTTCCGTATCAAAAGGCCCCACCCGCACCCGGGTGCGCAGGCCTTTTTTGGTTTGGATTTCTTGTTTGAACACGGCAAACCCTGCGTCGCTCAATTTGACGTAGGCATTGCGCGCATTGTTGTCGTCGGCAAACAGTCCCGCATTGATCAAGAAATGGGGCTCCGCTGCGGGTTTCGTGGTGGTGGGGGCACTTGCCTTGGCGGTGTTAGGCGCCTTTGCTGCCTTTGCCGAGGCTTTTGCGGGGGGCTTGACGGCAACAACCTTGGGGGCGGGTTTGGCAAGCGCTTGGGGTAGTGTCTTTTTTGCCTGGACGGCGACTGCTTTCGGGACAACGCTCGTATGCGCCACCGCCACGGAGGTCGGCGCTTCAGTCGCTTTTTGGGACTTTGTTTCCGCGATTTCTACTTTGGGCTCGGGGCGGTCAACGGGCGCCGATGCCACCAGCGCGGGTGCCGCCGCTGTGGGTGGGGCTGATGCAGCCGCCGAGGGGGCAGATGCTGTGGCCACCGGCGCCATAGCCAGCACCGGAGCGGAAGCAGCGGCCAAGGGCTTGAGGGCTGCATCCAGGGCCAAGTCCAGCGCCTGGTTGCGCACCTCAATGGCCTTCGGAGGGCTTTCGGCCAGCGGTCTGGCTTTGGGGATGTAAAAGTAGCCCATGAGCACCACGCCCACTACCGCAGCGTTGGCCAGTGTCAGCCAGGCCAGGCGCTGGCGGGAGCTGGCCTGGCGGTTGAGCATGGCGCAGGCTTCGGACAGGGTGTTGTTCACCAGCAAGGCATGGGCCATTCTTTTGCGGCATTGGGCATAAAAGAGTGTGTTGCCGTACAGGCCCGGCACGGCAATGGCCGCCAGGGCAAACACCAGCAGAAGCCCCCACTCAGTGGATTCGGGGAGTTGAAATACCAGCCGTCCAATGCCAAACACCAGCAGGGCCAGCCCCACCACGCCACCGGCATACGCCAGGGCCGCGCTCCACAGCTGGCGGTAGGCCATCCAGTTCAGCGTGTACAAGGCCGCACCCCAGTTCCAGCTTGGGCCTGCCCGGTCGGCGGCGTCAAAGCGGCTAAAAAGGGGCAGGTAGTAGCCCAGGTTGACCGGGCCGATGGCGGCACGGTACATCGCGGTGGTGGAGTCGCCTTCGGACTGGTCCGCTGTGGTGACGTCGATGGGGGGCGGTGTGAAGGGGGCTGGCGTGGCGCGCATGCTTTATTTTGGCATGGCGGCTGAAGCCGCAGCAACGGCGGCCGCCACTTCCTGGCCCAGTTCAATCACGGCCAGGGCGTAGTAGCTGCTCCAGTTGTAGCGGGTGATGGCGTAGAAATTGTCCGTGCCCGCCACATACAAGGGGGCATCGCCGCCGTTTTGCAATTCCACCAGGGCCAGCAAGCCGGGGTGTTCCAGGGCAGAGCCTTGCAGGACGGCGCCTTTGGCTGCAAAGGCGGCCGGGGTGAAGGTGGGCACGATATCGGGTGCCATCAAAGCTGCGATATTGAGCTTTTGCATGTCAAACTGCACTGGGTAGTGCGTGGGCATGCCGGGTTGCCATTTGAAAGCCTTGAAATAGTTGGCCACCGAGCCAATCACATCGGCCGGGCTGAGGAACAGGTCCACGCGGCCGTCGCCATCAAAATCCACCGCGTATTTGTTCCAGCTGGAGGGCATGAACTGGGGCAGTCCCATGGCCCCGGCGTAGCTGCCGCGCAGCGCCAATGGGTCGGTTCCGGTACGCTGGGTCAGCTTCAAAAACGCCTCCAGCTCCGACAGGAAAAACGCCGTACGCTCTTTGGCGCGGGGGTGTTCGGCCGGAAAATCAAATGCCAGGGTGGACAGGGCGTCCATCACCCGGTAGGTGCCAGTTTGCTGGCCGTAAATGGTTTCCACCCCGATGATGCCCACGATGATGCTGACCGGCACGCCGGTCTGGCTTTCGGCGCGCTCCAGGGTCTCCCGGTTGGCTTGCCAAAACTTCACCCCCGCCCGGATGCGAACCGGGTCGATAAAGCGGCTGCGGTACACCGTCCAGTTTTTGGGTGTGCCCACGGCGGGTGGGGTGATCGCACGGGCCACGGCCGCGGTGTAACGTGCCTGGCCTATGGTTTCGCGCACCCAAATCGGGTCCAGCTGGTTGCGTTCGGCCATCTCGCTGGCGGTTTGCATCACCTCCGGGCGGCTGGCATACAAGGGGCCTGCGGGGGCGGTGGCATGGGCTTTCTTTTTGGCGTGCGCGGCGCGTGTGTGCTTGGCCTTGGATTTGGTGTGTTTTTTGACTGTAGCCCCCGCATTCATTGCGTAGATAGCTATTAAAACAATAGCAAAAGTGCGGGTGAATTGATTCAATGTCATGGGTGCAAGTGCGAATGGGAGCCTGCGAATGGGAGCTTGGCACCAAGTATCGCATTCCAACACCAGGCCGTGCCAGGCCGGGTTTGTTGATGACAAACTCGCAGCGGCGCGGCGCCTTAGGAACATGTTTCGCTTGATATCAAAAATATGGGCTGCTAATATAACGAATGTTATAACTTGGAAGGGTCCACCATGTCTGCACTCAAACTCACCCAAATCGGCAATTCAGTCGGTGTCATTCTGCCCAAAGAGGTGCTATCGCGTCTCAAGCTGGAGAAGGGGGACACGCTGTTCATGAGCGAAGCAGCCAATGGTTTCATGCTATCCACCTACGATCCGGAATTTGAAGCGCAAATGACGGCGGCCCGACTCGTCATGAAAAAACGGCGTGCGGTCTTGCATGAGTTGGCCAAATGAGCTTGTCCAAAACGTCTTGGAGATGGATCGCCACCGGAGTTCTTTACGCGGTACATGCAGAGCAATTGGCGGAGCATGGCGGGTTGGCGGGGCTGCGGGACGCCAATGCCCTGGAGTCCGCAGTCGCGCGCGCTGAACAGCTTGCCCATTATGGCGTGCCTGACGCTGCCGACCTTGCAGCCGCTTATGGCTTTGGCATTGCCCGTAACCCCCCGTTTTCGGATGGAAACAAGCGCACCGCATTTGTGGCGGTTGAACTGTTCCTGGCTCTCAACGGTTTTGAGTTGATGGCTTCGGACGCGGATTGTGTGATCACGATGCTCGGGGTTGCTGCGGGCGATATGGAAGAGGGCGATTTCGCTCACTGGATTCGCACGCACACGCAGCCCCTTTGACATGGGCAGACCGGCCGCCATGGCGATCGCCATCGTGTCGGCGAATGCGTTTGACGAGGGGCTGCACAGTTCAGTTCGGGTTGGCCAGGGAATCGTGAATGGCCATGTCACTGACGGCCATGTCGCTGGCACGGCGGTTTTGGGCCCGCTGCATCAGCACGGTGACCAGCAAGGCCGCGGCGGCGGAGCCGGTCATCACCGGGGAAGTTGCGAGTATGCTGGCCAGTCCGTTGACCGCATGGACGCTGACCTGCTGGACATGGTTGACCAGGCTGATGATGTCGCTGGCTTGCACGTTCTGCACATCTTCAGGGCGAACGTGTATGTCCGACCAATCACTGCGCAGCCGGATATTGGCAAAAATGCCATTGGCCACGGACACCAGGGACAACACGCCCAGGGGACGAAGTAAAAACTCGATGAGCCGACTTTGCTCGGCCGGGGGAACGGATTCATAAACTTGGCCGACCAGCTGGGCGATGGTGTCGGGCGACACCGGACTGGTCAGATCTTCCGAACGATGTACGTCGGTCGCCTCGTTTGGACTCATTGCATTGCACTCCTCATTAATGATCAGCACATGTCGTGGATATTTTGAATAATTCCCTGGTGCTACGGAGAATGATCAGGATAAACCAGTGCGGGCAGTCGACTTTTATCAAATGGTGTTGAAGTGTGACGACGTGTAAGTTTTACAAACTGCAGGCTCCATTTGGAACCGATCACCATGGCGTTCAGTGCGGCCTGATGTAATGATGTCCTAATTTGATCGAAAGTGGTCTTTGGCAGTGCGGACAAAATGCTGCCACCGCAACAAGATAAAGGCTTCCTTCAACCCATACCCAAGATTGCTTATGATGAAAACCTGTCTGATTGTGATCGATGTGCAAGAATCCTTCCGCCACCGCCCTTACTCCACCGAGCGCGACATCCCGGCCTACCTGGCAGCCCAAAACGCCCTGATCGAGGGCTGTGTGGCGTGGGGCGTGCCGGTGCTGCGGGTGTTGCACACCGATGGGCCCGACACGCCGGACAACGCCTTTGCCCTGGCCTCGGGCCATGTGGTGCCGCTCACCGGGCTGGTGGCCTTCACCCCGGCGGCCACGTTTATCAAACACCGCCACAGCGCCCTTGTGGGCACCGGGCTGGAGGTGTGGCTGACTGAAAACGGCGTGCGCCGCATCATCGTCAGCGGCATCCGCACCGAGCAGTGCTGCGAAACCACCACCCGCCACGCCTCGGACCTGGGCTGGGCGGTGGACTATGTGGTGGATGCCACGCTGACCTTTGACATGGTGCAGCCCAACGGCCAGCCCCTGAGCGCGGCCGACATCAAGGCCCGCACCACCACCGTGCTGAGTGAGCGTTTTACCACCTTGTGCACGGTGGAGCAGGCACTGCAGCGGGCGCAGAGCGGGGAATGAGCGTGGGCAGCGAGGCTTTGGCGTTACGCACCGCACGGCAAATGGACTGCGTATGGAACAAAGTGGCTTGATCGAGGTGCTTTTCATGCTCCTGCCCACCAGTTTGGTGCTGGACTGGGCGGGGCCTGCCGAGGCGCTGCGCATTGCCAACCAGCGCCTGCAGGCGCTGGGCCAGCCGGTGCGCTTTGCCCTGCGCTTTGTCAGCCCGCGCGCGCAGACCTCCACGTCTGTGGGTGTGCAACTGGCGGGGCTGGAGCCGCTGCCCGCGCATGCCACGCTGCACAAATGCTGGGTGGTGTTGCTGGGGCAACCGGGGGCGTCCATGGACGTGCAAACCCCTGAAGCGCAGGAGCTGTTGCACTGGCTGCGTGGCCTGCGGCTGCACAGCGGCCAGCGTGAGCTGGTGACCGTGTGCGCGGGGGCCGTGCTGGCGGCCCATGCCGGGCTGATGGCGGGGCGGCGCGCCACCACGCACCACCACCACCTGGACGAGCTGGCCCACACCGAGCCGCGCTGCGAGGTGGTGGCCAACCGCGTGTTTGTGGAAGACGGCGCGGTGTTCAGCAGCGCGGGCGTCACCACGGGCATTGATCTGTTTTTGCACCGCATCAGCGCGGTGTGTGGTGCGCCCCTGGCCGCACAGGTGGCGCAGTCCATGGTGGTGGCGCTGCGCCGGGGGCCGAATGACCCTGAGTTTTCGCCCTTTTTGGCCTACCGCAAGCACCTGCACCCGGCCCTGCACCGGGTGCAGGACGCCGTGAGCCAGGCGCCCCAAGGTCCGTGGAGCGTGCCGCGCATGGCCGAGGTGGCCCACACTTCGCCGCGCCACCTCACGCGGCTGTTTCTGGAGCATGCCGATATTGCGCCGCTCCAGTATTTGCGCCGCATCCGCCTGGCCGTGGCGCAGGCCGCGCTGCAGTCGGGCCACAACGTGACCCAGGCGGCCGCAACCGCTGGCTTTGGCTCCGATACCCAGCTGCGCCGCGCCTGGCACCAGTTCGGGCTGGAGGGGACTCCTGCGGGATAACAGGGTAGGGGCTGCTACGATGGCTGGGTCCATTCCCGCACGCCCTGAGGAGCCCGATGAACCTATCCCCTGAAAACCCGCACGCCTACCTGGAGAACCGGGCGCTTTTGCTGCTGCTGGTGGCTGTGACCCTGGCCCTGGGCTGGATCCTGCTGCCTTTTTACGGGGCCATCCTGTGGGGCGTGATCATCGCCTTGCTGTTTACCCCCTTGTACCGGCGGCTGCTGGTGCGTTTAAAGCAGCGGCGCACGCTGGCGGCCCTGTTGACGCTGCTGTTCGTGCTGGTGATCGTGGTGTTGCCCTTGGCGCTCATTACTGCCACGCTGGCGCGCGAAGCGGCCCTGGTGTACGAGCAGCTGCAATCGGGCGAGTTGAACCCCACGCTCTATTTTCGCGGCGTGTTCGACACGCTGCCCGACTGGATCGGTGCACTGCTGGACCGCTTGGGGCTGGCCAATTTCAGCGCCTTGCAGCGCCGCCTGTCCGCTGCGCTGGCGCAGGGCACCCAGTTCATTGCGACGCAGGCGCTCAGCATCGGGCAGAACACTTTTGAATTCGTGGCCAGTGTGTTCATCACACTGTACCTGGCTTTTTTCCTGATTCGCGACGGTGACAAGGTGCTGGGCACTATGCGGGAGGCGATCCCGCTGGCGAATGCGCACAAGCAGGAGCTGCTGAGCAAGTTCACCACCGTCATCCGCGCCACGGTCAAGGGCAATCTGCTGGTGGCGGTCATTCAGGGGGCGCTGGGCGGCCTGGCCTTCTGGTTTCTGGGCGTCGGCGGGGCGCTGTTGTGGGCGGTGCTGATGGCGTTTCTGTCTCTGGTGCCCGCCGTCGGTGCGGGTCTGGTGTGGCTTCCGTTTGCGCTTTACTTTTTGATGACCGGCGCTCTTTGGCAGGGCATTGCTCTGATCGCCTACGGCATGCTGGTGATTGGCCTGGTCGATAACCTGCTGCGCCCGATCCTGGTGGGCAAGGACACACGTATGCCCGACTATGTGGTGATGATCACCACCCTGGGCGGCATGGCGGTGTTCGGCATCAACGGTTTCGTTTTGGGGCCCGCGATTGCGGCCATGTTCATCGCGGTCTGGCACATCTACGCAAGCACACGCACCTGATTCCATTTCCATATCAATGGTTGAAACCTTCAGTGCGGCAGGCTTTTGGGGTGCTCAAAAAAGAAACGCAGCATTTCCCGCGTGGCATCGGGCCCTGTGGCATCGGTGTAGGAGCCCTTGCCGTGGCCGCCTGACCAGGCGTGCCCGGCCCCGTGTACCAGCCAATGTTCGGTCAAGGTCTGGCCCTGGTCTCCGTGCTGGGTGGAGCGGGTGTAGCGCCGCCCCTGGGGCGAGACACCTTGCTCTACGCGCATGCTGCCCGGCGGGAAGTTACCCCTTGGGTCCGCACCGGCGGCGCCCGCCAGCGCGGCGGCAATCACCTGCTCGCCGTTGCGCGGGTGCACGGTCTGGTCCTGGTCGCCATGGAACACGATGGTGGGGATAGGGATCTTGGGCTGCAGCGGTGCTTTGGGGGCTGCGCTTGCACGAGCAGCCTTGGCGGGGGTGATAAATTGGATTTTGCCGCTTTGCATCACCATGAGCGCCTCGGCCACATTGCTGGCCGAGCCATTGGGCAGGCCGGAGTGCACGCCCACCGCCGCAAATAGTTCCGGGTACGCCTGCGCAACGATAGCAGCCATGGCACCGCCCGCTGACAAGCCGGCCACATAGATGCGCCGTGCATCCATGTCGTGCTGCCGCATCACCGCCTGGGTCAGGCTGGCGAGCAAGGCCGGTTCACCCCGGCCGCGTTGCTGGTGGTTGTGTTTGAACCAGTTCCAGCAGCGTGACGGGTTGGCCTCTTGCGGCTGCTCCGGGTACAGCACAAAGAAGCCTTGCTCACAGGCGCGTGTATTCATGGCGGTGCCGGTGGCGAAGTCGTCCGGGTTTTGGGTGCAGCCGTGCAGCATCACAATCAGCGGCAGTGCCTTGCCGCCCTGGTTGGGTGGCTGGTAAAGCTTGTAGCGGCGTGTCAACCCGGCGTGGGTGTGGGTACCGCTAATAAAGGCTTCCGTGCCGTTGCCTGTGTTGGAAGTTGGTGTGGGTTTGGCCGATTGGGGTTGGGGCACCTCGTTGTGCACCTCGAAAACGCATCCATCGAGCACCAGCGGCGACGCCTGCGGGCGCAAGCCGCCGGGCATGCTGACCGGCGGCGGATTCGCCGCTGGAGTGCCCCGCAGCGCACGTTGTATGGCCGCGGTCGCCTCCTTCAGGCGGCCCTTGCGCGTTAGCTGGGTGGCGGTGTGCATCCATTTTTGAAAGGTTTCGTTCATACAAACTTCCTTGGGTTGGAGTGAGGAACAGGCCGTAGGCGGTCAGCCCAGGCGGCTGGCCAGCGCCGCTTTCACCGCCGGGCTGGCCTGCAGCGCGCCCAGAATTTCCAGCGAGGCGATGGTGGCCAGCGCCAGCTCGGGGCTCACATCGTGCGCAATCGTCACCAGACCGAGGGCACGAATCTGCAGCGTCTGGTTGGCCGCTTGCACGGCGCGCAAATCGTCCGCACTGAGGTGCTGCAGACCCATCACCAGCATCTTGCGTGCCACCACCTGTTTTACGGCGTCGGAGTGGGTGCCAAGCTGGTTGCGGATGGCGGTACGGATGAAGTCGGTGCGGTTGCTGTAAAAGCCCTCGGCCACCAGCAGGTCGATGTGGCCCAGATCGACAAAACCGAGGTTGATGGTGATCTTCTCGGAGTCCGCCACCTTGGGCTTGACAGAGGGCAGTGGGGTGTTTGGATTCATGTCGCCATCCTAGCACCATCTGTATGGATGGTGCTAGGGTGTTTTTATTCTTGAGAATAGCCAATGGGCAGCACACCACGGGTTTGGGTCACCGTTTAAAAATTAGCAAAGAACTTTTATTAGGGTAAACCCTATACTTTGGTGTGCCCGTATGGCACTTGCACGCAAAGAAGGGTTCCCATGACCGACCGCGCAACACATGCAGTACGCCGTAGTTTTCCGACCTTGTCGGGCTTGTCTCTTTTCAAAGGCCTGCGTCGCCCCCCGACACACTGCCTCAACCTCGCACTGCAGGGCGGGGGAGCCCACGGAGCGTTCACCTGGGGCGTGCTGGACGCCTTGCTGGAAGAGCCCAGCATTGCCTTCGACGGTCTGAGTGGCAGCAGTGCCGGTGCCATGAATGCGGTGGTTTTTGCCGACGGCTGGTTGAAAGGCGGGCGTGACGGCGCGCGCCAGGGTCTGGCCGATTTCTGGACCGGCATCGGCAAACACATGCCCTCCCAATCCACTCCCTTTGACCTGAACCCCCTGCGTGAATTGCTCAACCGCCAGATCGACTTCGCGCGTTTGCGCAGCAACTGCCCCTTCAAGCTGTTCGTCGGCACCACGCAGGCGAATACCGGCAAGCTGCGCCTCTTTCGCGAAACCGAACTCAGCGTGGACGTGATGCTGGCATCGGCCTGCCAGCCCAAGATCCACCACCCGGTGGAGATCGAGGGCGAACCGTATTGGGATGGCGCTTATTCGGCCAACCCGGCGGTATTTCCACTGTTCTATGACTGTGATTCGCGCGATGTGCTCCTGGTCTTGCTGAGCCCGCTCAAGCGCAAAACCACGCCGCGCACGGTGGATGAGACCGAGGCACGCATCGTGGAACTGGCGTTCAGCGCCAATTTCTTCCGTGAGATGCGGATGTTCGCGTATGCCGATGAATTTTCTGGCACCACCTTGTTGAGCTGGGGCAGGCTGGAACGGCGCCTGCTGAACATGCGTTTTCACATGATCGATACCGACCCACTCCCCAGCCTGCACCGCTCCGACACCAAGCTGCTGGCCCACGCCCCATTCCTGGAACTGCTGCGCGGCCAGGGCCGCGAACGTGCCACCCGCTGGCTCCATGCGCACCTGGCGGGTGTAGGGCGCGCATCGACGATTGATGTGCAGAAGTATTTTACGTGAGGGTGGTGGGGTAGTTGAGAGTGTTTTAGGCCTCTGGCCCGCGTGGGATATGCGTAGACAGCTATATTATTTGTAGCTAAAGTACATTGCTCAGTGCGCAATAGCAAAAACAAACAGCAGAAACACAGAGGCGAAAACACGAAATGCAAGCATTTTCAAACTGGCGCTCCGTGCGCATGTGGGAGTCGCGGATGGCGCGCGATTTGCGCCAGCGGCGTGTGCTGTGGTTGCATGGCCTTTGCATTGGGTTGATCACGTTGGCATGCACCTGGGGCGTGTCCGCTCTGCAGATGCGCTGGGGCGTGGAGTCGCTGGCGCTGCGCTACCTGGTGTCGCTGGGGGTGGGCTACCTGATCTACCTGCTGACAGTGCGTGTGTGGGCTGCGGCCCTGATCCGGCGCACCCATGCCGAGGTGCCCGATGTGTCGGGGCTGGATGTGTCCGGCCCACATGGCGGCTGCGACGGGCCTGGCCTGCCTTCCATGCAAAGCGGCGGGGGAGGGGACTTTGGCGGCGGAGGTGCATCGGGAGATTTCTCTGATGGCGCTGCGGACGCGGCTGATGGAATAGGCAAACTGGCGGGCAACGCCCTGGAGGCGGCAAGCGGCAGCGACGAGGCCGCCATCGTGGTGGTGCCCGTGGTGGCTGTGTTCCTGATGGGGTGCGCGATCTTTTTGGGAGCGGGCTCACTGGTGCTGCTGTACTTTGGCTGGGAGGTTCTGCTGGCCGTGGCGGTGGAACTGGCGTTCTCTTACGCCACGGCGCGCACGGCCGTGCGCGCGTCGCGCGAGGGCTGGGCGTCGGCCGCCGTGCGCCTGACCTGGAAACCCCTGGCGGGCGCCGTGGTCTGCGCGGTGGCGCTGGGGGCGGCGATTGACCACTTCATTCCCACGGCGCAGTCCTTGCCGCAAGCGCTGAAAGCCTTGCGGCTGAAATAGGCGAGGGCGCTGGGTGTTCTCGTGGGGACATATTTGCATGTATTGGCATGAGTCTCTGAAATATTTGTTCCTTTGAGATCAAATCCTCGCAGATATCTCGATTGAAACGATAAACTGACCCCATAAGGTCAAAACCAATGCAACTCACCACCCCCGCGCTTATCGAACTCGCCCGGCGATTGCAACACGAGCGCAAGGCGCAGGGTTTGTCGCGTGAGCAGGCCGCAGCGGTGTGCAATGTGAGCGTGTCTTTCATCCGTGATGCCGAGAGCAACCCTGGACGCTGCTCCCTGGAGCGTCTGTTGCAACTCACCCAAGGCTTGGGCCTGACGCTTGCGCTCACCGGTTGGGGCAGGGATGTAGATAGCGACCCGCACGGCGACGGGATTTCCGCCAGCAAGGCGCACCCCGCATGATCCGCTTGCGCGTGTGGGCCGGTCTTCGTCCCATGGGCATGTTTGGCCACGCGGCCGGGGATTACTTTTTTGAATACGACGCGCAGTGGTTGCAGCAGCCGGGTGCGTATGCGCTAGCCCCCCAGTTTCCTTTGCGGTCGGCGCAGTTCACTGGCGCCACCGTGCGCAGTTTTTTTGAAAACCTACTGCCCGAAGGCGCTGCGCTGGACGATGTGATCAGAGCCCTGGCCCTGCGCAACCCGAATACCCTGGAGTTGCTGGGGCAGTTGGGGCAGGACTTGCCGGGGGTGCTGTCCTTGCTGCCCGAGAGTGTTCAGCCCGAGCTTCCTCCCCAATATCGTCAATTACCGTTTCTTGAACTAAGCCGCCGCCTGCAAAGCAAACAGCCCCTTCTTGTGTCAAATGACCAGAGCACGATGTCGCTGGCCGGCGCGCAAGAAAAAATGGGGGTGCTATTTGTGCCACATTCACGTCGCTTGCTAGAAAGCATTGGTCAATCCTTGAGTACGCACATCCTCAAGCCTGACACTCGCCAGTCGCGCTATCGACCCAGCGCCATCAACGAATACGCCTGCATGCAACTTGCGCGTGCATTGAAGTTGCCGGTGCCCGGCGTTTGGCTGCTGCGTGTGCCCGAGACGGTCTACGTAGTGCAGCGTTACGACAGGCAGAACATATTGGGTAATTTTGTCGGCATTCACCAGTTTGACGGTTGCCAACTACTGGGCCATGGCTCGGGCTGGAAGTACCAGCGCCAGGGTGGATTGGTCAGCATCCCGAAGCTGGTGGAGGCCCTGCGCCGCTTGCCGGTACGCGGCGCGGATCTCCTGCAAATGCAGCGCTGGGTGATGTTCAATTACCTCATTGGCAATGCCGATGCCCATGCCAAAAATGTGTCGGTACTGGTGGACAACACAGGCTATCGCCTGGCACCGTTTTACGACCTGCTGTGTGTCAAAGCCTATGGCGACGAAAGCCTGGCGTTGTACATAGGTGACGAAGACACGTTTGCGGCCGTGGGCGCCCATTCGTGGGAAGCGCTGTGCAAAGACTGCGGCTTTCGGCTTCCAGAAACGCTGAAAGGCTTTCGCAAAATGGCGCAGGCCTTGTTGCCCGCGTGGGCCAAGGTGCTGGAACGCACGCTGGCACAGCCCCAGCTTACCCAGGCCGAGCGTGAATTGCTGCAGCGCATGACGCAGGTGTTTGAAGCCCACGCCCAAAATGCGCTGTCCATGACGCAGAATATAGGGTGATGGTGTTCATTTAGGCTTCTAGCCCTCACGGAATGTGCGCAGCCAGCTATCAAAAGAAGAGCGCTGGAAGACGAGATTGTGCGGAGGATGAGGTGTTGGAGGGGATGCTGACAAAAGAAGTTTGATGTTCGGTTAACTATTATTTAAATATCAACAAACAGTTAAACTGCCATCCATGCAAAACCTCAACCTCGAACAGCTCAAAGCCGCTACCGCTGCCGGTGGTGTCACCGGCATCACCCTGCGGGGCGACGGTGCCGCCTTTGTGGTGAGCGTGCAAACCCAGCGCGACGAGGCCATTCTGGTCACCTCCAAAAAGCAGCCCCGCCGCTTTGCCGACCCCCGCAAAGCCCTGCAAGTGCTGCGCACCACCGGCTGGAACGAATGCCGCATCGACGCCACCCAATGGCGGCCCGAAGACCGCGCGCTGGAAAAGACCGCCCGCCCCGACCGCAGCGCCGCCCTGAAAGCCGCGCATGAGGCAGCCCAGGCCGATGCCGATTACGACCGCTGGTTTCACGCCAAAGTGCAAGCTTCCATTGACGGGCTGGCGGACGGCAGCAACCGTGTGCTCACAGACGAAGAAGTGCAAACCCGTCGTGCGGCTTTGCAAGCACGTCTGCAAGGCATGCAGCCGGCACGTTCCGCCTAAATGGCAACGTTAAAGGTCGTCAAGACCGACCAGTTCTTGGCTGACTTGGAGGACGTGGTGCTGTTCATTGCCCAAGACAACGTGCTTGCGGCCATGGACATGGAACAACACGTTCATAGCCAAGTGGACAGCCTGGCTGACCCCAACTTTCCCCGTCGAATGGGCCGCGTGCCTGGCACGCTGGAGCTGGTCGTTCACCCCAATTACGTGGTCGTCCTCCAGCAAACCAACACCACCGTGACAGCGTTCAATGTGCTGCACGTTGCCCGGCAATACCCATGAAATTACAAGCTCCTGGCCCGCGTGGAATTTGCGCGAGCAGCTAGTGCGCCAGCGTAAGCCGGTAGATCGTAGTTGAGGGAAGTTCAATACAGGGAAGAAATAGCGAAATCACTCTGGCCTTGAGTCATGCGCTGCACACCGGGGTCTGGGATGCGGGTCTGTATAGTCGCCCGCATGCTCAATACCCTTCGTTCGCGCGACGCCGCCATGCCTTTCATCATGCTCACCGTGCTCATCGACATGGTGGCCATCGGCCTGATCATTCCCGTCTTGCCGGTGCTGGTGGGCAGCTTCTCCGCCAGCCCGGCCGACCAGGCCTACTGGTATGGGGTGGTGGCATTCAGCTTTGGGGTCTCCAACTTTTTGGCCTCGCCCGTGCTGGGCGCCTTGTCCGACCGCTACGGGCGCCGCCCGGTGCTCTTGCTGGGCTTTTTGGGCCTGGCCCTGAGCTTTTTTGGCACCGCCCTGACCACCACGCTGTGGGGCTTGATCGCGGTGCGCACATTGGGTGGCGCCATGCAGGCCAACGCGGCCATTGCCAATGCCTATGTGGCCGACATCACTCCGGCGGAAAAACGCGCCAAACGCTTCGGCTTGCTGGGTGCCATGATGGGCCTGGGCTTCATCATTGGGCCGGTGATGGGCGGACTGCTGGGCGCCATCAGCCTGCGCCTGCCCTTTTTTGCGGCCGGTGGCCTGGCCATGGCCAACCTGCTGTACGGGTATTTTGTGCTGCCCGAGTCTTTGGGCCGCGCCGATCGCAAGGCCTTCAGCTGGCGTGCGGCCAACCCGGTCAACGCCTTGCGGGCGCTGGCCCAGCTCAAGGGTGTGGGTGCCTTGGTGGGGGTGGTGGCCTTCAGCGGGCTGGCGCAGTTTGTGCTGTACACCAGCTGGGTGCTGTACACCACCTTCAAGTTTGGCTGGGGGCCTATGGAAAACGGCTGGTCCTTGGCGGCGGTGGGGGTGGTGTCGGTGGCGGTGCAAGGTTTCCTGATGGGGCGCCTGCTCAAGCGTTTTCCGCCGCAGCGACTGGCCATCATGGGTCTGGTGTCCTCCGTGCTGGCCTACGCGCTGTGGGGCGCGGCCAGCGAGGGCTGGATGATGTACGCCGTGATCGGTGTCAACCTGTTGGGTGGTACCGTGGCCGCCTCGGTGAACAGCCTGATCTCCGCTGCCGCCGACAGCCGCAGCCAAGGCCAGACCCTGGGGGCAGTCAACGCGCTGAGCAGCCTGACCGCAGTGGTCGCGCCCATGCTGGCCGCCCCGCTGTTGGGCATGGTGTCGCATCTGCCGCAGGGGGACTGGCGCATTGGCGCCCCCATGTATTTTTGTGCCGCCTTGCAGCTCGCCTCACTGGGGCTGGCCGTCGCTTACTTTCGCAAGCACCACAGGCTGGTGGCCGCATAACAGGGTTTGCCCGTCTTCGGGAGCACACAAACGTTCGCCCAGCCCGGCCTTGCGGGCCGCCGCCCGGAGGTCTGCGCGTGTCACCGGGCAGTGGCTGATGGCCTCCAGGTGGTTGGCCACCACCATGCCCTGGCTCAGGTGTGTGAATTCCAGCACCTCGTCTTGCCCCATGATGATGTCCTGTCCCACATCCAACCGGGCGCCGCCTGCGGGCACCACGCTCACCTGGGGCTGGTGGCGCAAGACGAAGTCGCGGATATGGGGTGTCAGCACCGTGTCGCCCGCCAGGTACAGCGTCGGTTCGCCCGGCATGGCAATGAAATAGCCCACGCCATGCTCCATGAAGCGGCCCACCACGCCTTCGCCATGGGTGCAGCGCACGGTGGAGATGTTGCCTTCGAAAAAGGGGCTGGGTTTTTCATGTGCTTCGGGCAGGGGCTGCACGTTCAGGCCCCGCTGGCGCAAATACGCGGCGTCATGGGGGGTGCAGATCACCGGTGTCTGCGTTTGCCGCAGCCATTGTTTGCCATGGCCGTCCAGATGGTCAAAGTGGCCTTTTTGGCAATGGGTGATCAGGCAATGCGTCACCGCTGCCAGTGCCGCATCGGCCTGGGCGGGCAGCTCCACCACAGGGTTGCGCAGGCGCTTGCCGTCCAGCAGGCGCAGCGGTGGCAGCGCCCCTTTGGGCGCCAGCATGGGGTCGACCAGGATGTGGCGGCTGCCGAGATGTAGAACGATGGTGGCGTTGCGTAGTTGGGTAATTTGCACGGTGTTGGGTGTTTTCTGGTGGCTGTGAATACGAATTGTCCGTTCGCTTTGTCGTGGTTTACCATGTCGTTATTGCCATGTTTAATGGCAATATCGACAAATCCGCCACACTCCATCCATGACCGACCCGAAACCCCTGCGCATTGCCCTATTGGCCTACGAAGGCTGCATGGGCACCGAGATCTTCGGCGTGTCCGACGTGCTGCTGATCGCCAGCCACATCGCCAGCGCCATGCACGGCAAGCCGCAGACTCCTTTCGAGTTGCAGGTGGTCGGCCTGGGCCGACGCACGGTGAATCTGGCCGGGGGCATTCCTGTGGGTGTTCGGCGGCCCAGCGGCAGCTATGACTTGCTCGTTGTGCCCGGCCTGGAGATTAGCCGCCTGGATGAGTGGTCTAGCAAACTCGCCCCGCTGGCCCGCGAGCTGGCTTTCATTCGCAAGACCTTTGCCAGTGGCGTGGCGGTGGCGTCGGTGTGTGTGGGGGCGTTTTTGTTAGGGGAGGCAGGTTTGCTGGCAGGCCGCCAGGCCACCACGGCCTGGTTGTGTGCGGACGAACTGGCGAGTCGTTACCCCGCCGCCAAGCCGAGTGCCGGTGCCGTGTTGGTGGAAGACGGCGGTGTGATCACTACCGGCGCGGTCAGTTCGGCGTTTGACCTGGCCATTCACCTGGTCAAGAAGATCCTGGGTGCCGAAGTGGCCAGTGCCACCGCCCGGGTGGCCTTGTTGTCGGGGCCGCGCGCCAGCCAGGCGCCCTTTGTGGACACGGCCCTGCTGGCGCCCGGGCGGCCCACGTTCTCTCACAACGTGGCGCAGTGGCTGGAGGCCCGGCTGGCGCAAACCTATGACCTGGAGCGGGTTGCACAGGCTTTCCATGTGAGTCCGCGCACACTGCTGCGCCGGGTGAAGGCCGAAACCGGACAAACGCCCCTGGCCCTGCTGCAGCAGGCGCGGGTGGAAAAAGCCAAACAGCTGCTGACGAGCACTGCCTGGAGTCTGGCGCGCATCACCGAGGACGTGGGTTATGCCGACGTGGCCACGTTTTCACGCCTGTTTGCCAGGCGGGTGGGGGAGTCGCCAGCGCGCTACCGCAGGCGCTGAGCCCTACCGGTATCCAGGCATACTTATAGGTGCTTTTGGGCCCTGGCCCCCGTGGAGTATGCGCAGACAGCTAGTGCGCCAGCGTAAGCCGGTAGATCGTAGTTGATGGAAGTTCAATACAGGGAAGAAATAGCGAAATCACTCTGGCCCCGAGTCATGCGTTGTTCATCGCG
>Ga0209343_10002205_pt1 | contig 25339 bp, 33 predicted proteins | sample RifCSPlowO2_02_FD_184026 | JGI IMG/M metagenome (GOLD analysis project Ga0209343, IMG submission 184026) | Groundwater microbial communities from Rifle, Colorado - Rifle CSP2_plank lowO2_0.2 (SPAdes) (version 2) | ecosystem: Environmental > Aquatic > Deep subsurface > Groundwater | place... | reverse complement strand
AATTGATAATGAAAATGCTCCAGTCAAATCAGTTACTGTATGATAACCCATCATCCCATCAATAATAACTCCTTTATCTATTGAAGAGACCATTTTCTCAAAGCTTTTATTCCCTTTTTCAATAAAAACATTACTAAATCCAATTGAAGGTGTGCTTGCATAACCCCTAAAACCATTTGCTGTACTTTTCACTTTATCAATATTAGCTGAATAAGAATCATATAAATACTGTATTAATTTTCCTTTAGAGACTAAAATTGTTTCACCACAGGGAGTTCCTTCACTATCGTGATTACTAGGAAAAACCCCTTTACTTCCATCATCTATCAAAGTAAATTTATTAGAAAATAATGTTTGCCATAATTTCTCTTCAAAGCATGATTGTTTCTGTTGAACATTAAAACCAGATAAATTCCCAGAAAAAAAAGAATCAATCATTTCAGCACATGCTTTATAATTCATTAATACAGGACAATCAAGAGTACTCATAACTTTTTTATTTTTAAGTTTTTCTAAAATCTCTAAATCTTCATTTAACTTATCTACTTTTAAAATTCCCCTTCCTGAATCACCACCATCATAACCAACATTCCCTTTTAATAATTCATAATCAAACTCATTTATTGTATACTCATTAAATAAATCCACACCTTCAGAATTTAAGATAAAACTTTTACCAACAGATCTTCCATAACTTCCACCAGTGACATTTACCTTCGCATTCTTAATAATTTCAAGTTTACTATTAATAAAATCATGACAATCTTCAAGTGACAATGATGCTAAATCTTTATAATAAACTTTAACTTTTTTATAAGTTCCAGATATAGCAAATTTCTCGAACTTGGAATCTTTTTTGTTTAATTTTGCAATTTTAATTGCATTATCCACACATTTTTTAAAATTATTAATATCCGTTGTACTTGAGAATCCAATTTTCTTTCCAATCTCTACTCTAATACCCAAACCTTGAGAAGAGCCTTGTGATATAAAATCAATTTTAGTATTTGAGATTTCTATATTCTGTTGAGTTGCATTATCAAGAAAAATTTCATAAGAATCACATTTGGATTTAATATAATTCTTTATTTTATCAATCATTTTTGACCTCCAACTTTCGCAGAATCTATTTTAATATGCGGGGATCCATCTGAAACAGCAACCGTTTGTCCACATTTTCCACAATGTCCACCATTTTGTATTTCTAAATCTTTTCCAACCATACTTATCTTTGGTAATATTTCCATAATATTTCCCATTAAAGAAGGACCCTTTACTAAATTTTTAATTTCTCCATTTTCAATATAATAACCATAAGTTGAATTAAATAAAAATTCTCCTCTTTGTGTATTAACAACCCCGCCTTTAGTACCTTTAAGGTAATATCCTTTTTTTATAGAACTAACCATTTCTTCAAACTTATCATCTCCATTTTCAATATAAGTAGTAGTCATCCTTGGAATAATCATTGAAGACAAAAATTGTGCTCTACCATTTCCAGTTGGCTCAACATTCATAATAGAAGCTGTTTCTAAAGACTGAAGATAATTAATTAAATTTCCTTTCTTAATTAAATTTGTAGGTGAAGCTTTAATCCCCTCATCATCATAAGGCAACCATCCATAAGTTTTTTTTGTTCCATCATCTATGATATTTACTTTAGAATTTGCAATTTTTTTTCCTAATTGATTCTTAAGTACAGACACGTTTTGTAAGACTAAATCCGCTTCCGTTGCATGACCAACAGCCTCATGAGTAAATACACCACCTAATTCCTGATCTGCAATGATAGGAAAATTCCCACCTTCCGTATGTTCAGCTTTCAATAATTTTTGGGCCATATCCATAGAGGAGTTTACTATCTCTTCCCCTCTTTCCATAATTTCAAAACCTGCATGGTTCATGAACCTTTTTAAAAAATTTTCTTGTTCAGTTCCTTCTTTAGAATAGGCATCACTATAAAATGCAATTTTTGAATCTTTCCAATTAAAATATTGTCCATAAGAATTAGTAATAGAATAATTTCTCAATGCTTCTTGATATATTTTTTGTAAAGAGCATATTTTTGGATATTTTTTTCTTTCTCCTAGATTAATTATTCTCTCTTTTTTCTCTTTAAGGTTTATTTCTGAAGGATCTATCTTTACTTTAGTTTTAATTAATTTTTTCAAAGGCACTGCTTCTTTAATTTGAAGATTTTTCTTAATCGCCCTTGCGGATTCAATTGCTTTATCAACTAAATCTTTCCAATTAGATTTGTTAGAATAAGCTAATCCAAAAGAACCTTTATATAAAACTCTTGCTGCATAAACCTTATCATCATTCGAATTAAGTTTTTTAACATCATTATTTACAGTTTGTATTACAGTATTTGAGAGTATAATCTCTTTTAATTCAACATAACTACACCCTCTAGTCTCACCATATTTAATAAATTTATCAAACTCACTCATAAGATAAATAACTTAACCACCACTATAAATATCTTTTTAAAGTTCTCTTATATTTTTTATCCATTCTTCTGAACTAAACATAAAAAAATTTAAGTGGAACTCTATAATTAAAAATCTATTATTCAATTATTCATTACAACCTTCACATTCACATCTATGATCTAAAGAAAATTTCCTGGGTGGCATCCCTTCTTCATAATCTAGTAACATTTCTAACGCAATTTCAATTGGATCTTTCATCTTAATCTTATCACCTCTAAATTTTTTGGTGCAACAGTTTCAATTTTCTGTGTCTTGTAAACATGTGATGCCATTTCTAAAGCGCGAGAAGCTTCCGCATGTACAAAAATAATTTTATTAGGACGGGGATTTAAATTTCTTATCCATGCATTTAACTGCTTATAACTTGAATGACCAGAAAATCCACGAACAACATGAATATCAATTCTGACTTTAGTCATCTCTTGTTTATTTCCTTCAACAAATCCAATATCTTTCTCACCATCTTGTAATCTCCTACCCAATGATCCAGGCCCTTGATAGCAAGTTAATATTAACCTATTTTTTGGATTTTCAGCTAAAGCTTTAAAATACAACAAAGACGCGCCACCAGTTAACATTCCAGATGTTGCTAAGATTATACATGGTTCTTTTGACTCAATAACTTGCTTCATTTCCTTTTGTGATGCAACCCTCTTAAAAATTTCTGACAAAAAGGGATTACTCTCATTCTGGAAAATTTGCTTTTTTACTTGTGCACTAAAAAAATCAGGATAAGCTGTATGAATTGCAGTAACATCCCACACCATACCTTGTAAATAGATTGGAACTTTAGGGATTTTCCCTTCTCTCATAACTCTTTCAAGAACTACCATCATTTCTTGAGAACGACCAACACCTAAAACAGGCATTAAAACTTTACCTTTATCATTATTTATTGTTTCATTAACTAAATTAATCAATAGTTCTTCAGCTTCAGATCTGGTTGGTATTTCTTCTTTCCTTGTTCCATAAGTAGCTTCCATCATTACCGTTTCAGCTCTTGGAAATCGAGTTTGTGCTGCGTTTAACAAATTGGAATTCTCATAATTAAAATCCCCAGTAAATACTAAATTATGCAACCCATTTCCAATATGCAAATGTACAATACAACTTCCTAAAGTATGACCAGCATTATAAAATGTCAAACGAACATCAGGAGTAATATCCGTAACTTCTTCATAACCCAAACAAATAGTATGTTTTACCATTTCCTTTACATCAGAAGATCCATAAATAGGTTCTTTTCCTTCTCTTTGAGAAACTACAATACAATCTAAAGTTAATAATGCGCTTACATCTCGAACTGGTTCAGTCATATAAACAGGACCTTTATATCCCATCTTATAGAGAAAAGGTAAACAACCTACATGATCTATATGACTATGAGAAATAATAACTGCATCTAGAGCATTAATATCAAATTCGGGCGCTTCTAATATTGGGAATGCATTTTCATCATTAGCGGCAGCGTTCAATCCACACTCCAATAAAACTCTAGATTCTGGAGTTTGCAATAAATAACAACTTCTTCCAACTTCTCTTGCAGATCCTAAAAAAGACAATCTTATCCACTGCTCTTTTTTACCACGAATCCATCCATCATAAATTCTTTTTCCAGCTTTATTCAAAAATTTCTTTCTATAATCATTATTTTCATACAAAACAGCACGAATATTTTCAATTAAAGGTGACCTAATTGATGGAGTTCTTTTCACCAATGGAACCCAATAAGTTTTCTTTCGTATTTCCTTCAACAAATCACCATTTTTCCCTATTGCTAAGCCAGGTTTTTCTGCTTCAATAAATACAAGTGACCTTTGTGGGTCAAAGATTATATTATCTACCTTTGCTTCTTCAGGAAGTATTTCTTTAATTAATTTCTCAGACTGTTCTACAGGAAGAAGTATATTTTGATCACATCTTATTTCAATTCGTTTTTTAACATCATCAACAGCATTTTTAACAAAACTTCCATTATCTAAAAAAAAGTTAGAGTTCTTTGTATATAATACAATGTTCGCTCCTTCAAACAATGCTTCGGATACATCTGCATCCTTAGGCATATGCTTCATGATTTCATTCAAGATTTTTACCATTTTTTTTAAAAATTAAACTTTAACAGAATAATCAACCATTTTGTTAAATACTTTCTTCACACCATCTTTAGTTATTGCAATTACATCAATACCCTGACCAGATGCTGTATCTCTTTGCATTGCAGCATTAATTGACTTAACAGCCAAAACAGTTCCCTCCTCAACAGAAAGATTATGTTTGTACCCTGCTTCTAAAACACCATAAGCAAACACAGATCCAGAACCAGAAGAAACATAATCATCAATTTCAGATAAAGATCCATCAGGGAAAATATCATAAAGTTTTACACCTTCTTTATCAACACCTGCAAATAAAAAATGAGCAATACCAGGGATCATACTCATTTTTCTAATATTATTATAAACTAAACTCGCCATAAAATTTGCAGATTCCTTTACTTTAGGTTCGCTTCCTTTTCTTAATTCTTCTAATTTCAATTGAGCTCTTACAATTCTAATTAACAACTGTATATCCGAAACAGTTCCTGCAGTAGTCACTGCAATCTTATCAGTGATTAACTGGATTTTATCAGTTTTCTTTGCAACAACCATACTTCCAGCAGTTGCCCGTTTATCTGCAGCTAATATTACTCCATCCTTACAAACAAGACCTACAGTTGTAGTTCCAGTCTTTTTTATTGAATCCATATCCATTTCAAAACCACCTTTTAAGAATCAGGTTAATTTTATGATTATAAATAATTTATTTAAATGTTTCTATTTATTTGTTTCTAACAAACTTACTAAGCTCCATATTTGCATTTTTGTATGCTGTGGTACAGACGGATCATCTGCAACTTCTCCAAGAGTTTCCAAGGATTTATCAATTTTAATTTCAATCTCATCTTCATTATTAAGAATATCAACAACATCTTTAACTTTCATCCTTATATTTCTTGGCACATCATTATCTTTATGTATCATAAATAAACCCTCTAAAATTTCTGGAAGATCATTCATTTTTTTCTCCTCCAATCTCAGCAATAACCTCTTTCTGTAAATTTTCAATTTCATTTCTTAGTCTTTTTTCTTGTTTTTCTACTGCATTAAATCTAATATTTACCGTTTCTTTTTTAGAGTTTAACTCAGAGATTATTTTTTCTTTATCAGTTTTAATCATAACTGTACCTGTAATTTTATAAATTTCACCTTCTGCAGTTTCAACTTCCATCAAAGCAAATTCAACTTCCATTTTTTGTGACTGAAAATTTTGCTTTTGTTGCAATAGATTTTGAAAATTCTGTTCTAAAATCTGTAATTTAGAAATCTTCTTTTCAGATTCATTTGACATTTTTAAACTGCCTCAACAACAACATGCAATATTCTTTGTTTATTTAGAATCTTATTTCCACAATAAGGGCATCTAACCCTTTTCTTAACTAATGCACCTTCAATAGATTTTCTACATTCCATACATTGATAACTCACCATTTTTACTTCTCTCCAGGATAATAAGCTTTACCCGCAAATTTATTTGAACAATTTCCACACTGCCAAATTCCAACAGCTAATCTTTTAACAACCATCTTGTGGCATTTTAGACATTCATGTTTTATTTTTTGCTTCTTCTCAACATCGTTTATTTTCTTTCTTAATTTTCTTCCATACCTTACACCAAAACGACCTGCAGAACCAACTTTTTTTGAACCAGACATCTTAAAAAACTCCGAATAAATCTTGAATAAGCTTAAGATTTATAAAACTATTGTTTAGTTTCAAAAGATTAAAACTTAAGATTTAAAACATAAAAATTATCTAAAATAAAACCAAATGCCCATAAATGAATGTATTTTATAATATGCGGGGCTGCCCGGATTTGAACCGGAATCTAGAGGTCCCAAACCTCTGATGCTAATTACTCCAAAAAAGGAAATCCCCTTCCTGACCAAGTTACACCACAGCCCCAATACTAGAGAAATAAATTTATTTATAAAACTTCACTTTGGTGTTTTTGCAGCTTCAGCAGCTTTAGTTGCAGCTTTTTGTTTCAGAATTTCAACAAGTTTTTTTTCAATATCTTTTCTAGCAGCTGCAAATTGTTCTAACTTTTCTTTTGGAATCTCATCCAGGCCAGAACTAATTTCCTTATCATAAACGCCACCATTTACTTTTGAAACAAACTCAGATCCTGTCATTCCTTCAATAAGTACACCCATTGAATGACAAGAACCTGCAATTATTTTTACTGCAGATTTTAAATTATTTGCATTTAAAGAATTAATTTTCATTTTAGCAATTTTAATAATTTGCTCAACCGTTAACAATGCCACCTTATATTTATTAGGTTCACCTGAACCAGATTTAATTCCCAACTCAGTTTTAATCAACTGTGAAGCTGGTGGAGTTCCAATTGAAATCTTAAACTCTTTTGTATTAGTATCAACCTCAATTTTTACAGGGACTTTCATTCCCTTAAAAGCACTAGTTTTTTTATTTATCTCTTCAACAATTGCTTTTACATTCACTTTTAAAGGTCCTAACTGACTCCCTAATGGTGGAGCAGGTGTTGCCTTTCCACCTTCAATTAATACTTCAACAATTTCAGTTCCCATTTTTAATACGCAAAAATATAAGACTTATAAGGCTTTTGGAATGACTCAAAGAAATCTATTTTCTTCTTCTGCTTCTTTCTTCTCTAATTGAGCTGCACCAGATTCATCTTCTGTATCTCTTCTTATTACCCTCACCCAGTCAATTTTGATTGTAATTGGAATTGGAATTGCAGCTTCCAATAATTCAACAACAACCTCATCCTTCGCATCATCAATTTTTTTAACTCTAGCTTTATTCCTTTTGAAAGGACCTTGAATAATTTCAACAATATCTTTAACTTGAATATGCACTGGAGTTTTAACTTGTTCAAGCATAGGTTCAATTTCAGAAAAATTTAAAGGTTTAGGTAATAGTCCTTTTGCATAAGGCACGCCCATAAAGGATTGCCTTGCATCATCCTCAGAAGCAGCCTCTATAAAAACATAACTACTCATTCCATGAATCCTTACTACAGAAAAAATTTGTAACTTCTTTTTCTTAACATTACTATCAATAAAATCTATCACCTGATCCTCTCTTTTTGCCGTTGTTCTCAATGCGTATATTTGTGATTCCATTTTAAGCTAAAAATACCTGCCATATAAAATTAATAATAAACCCTACTAATCCAATTACAATCATCCCTATTCCTGTAACTTTCATTATAACTGTAAATTCACTCTTTGAAGGTTTTCTAGTTACTTGCCAAACCCTCTTACATTCAATTAGGAATGACTTTAGTTTTTGGATTATGTCCTTAAATTTCATAACAGATTTTAGGACTACCCAAGTCTATTTAAAGTTTTTCCCCAGCAAACGATTTAGAAAAGTTTTAGATTTTCATCCATAGTTTCATTTTCTTTTGGGTGACTACTTTACCTCTTTTTTGTAGTCACCTAACTCTTTTTTAAGATTTTTATATTCTTTTAAGTATAGCACCATTGTTGGTTTTAGATCTTTGTTGAATTCATATGCCTTTAGGGACTGATAGTATTCTGCTCTGTTCTTGAAATCTATATTAATTGGGGGAAGATTGTTTTTGATTAATATATTGTTAAGCAATATTCTTCCGACTCTTCCATTTCCATCTATAAATGGATGGATATTTTCAAATTGGTTATGAATCACTGCACCAAGCACTAAAGCAGGATACTTTGATTTATTTTTGTTGTACCAATTAACAAGTTCTCTTAATAAATGGTTAATTCTTCCTTGAGGCGCTCCTTCATGTATAACATTGCCTTTGCTGTCCATGACAACAACTTCTTCATCTTTTTTCCTCAGTTTTCCTGCAAATGGTTTTGAATTCCTAAAGACAATCTTGTGTATTTGCTTGATTAATGATATTGTCATGTGCTCTCTTGTTCCCCTAATGAACCTTATCGCTTCATCAACACCATACGCCTCCGCGATATCTTCTTTTGACTTTTCAGGCCATTTGTCTTTTTCTAAAAGGTTCCTTACATCTTTCTGGTTTAACCTGCTCCCTTCTATAGCATTGGTGTTATAAGTGAATATTTCTGAAAATATTTTCCAGTCAGATTCAGATAAGTGGGAGATTTTTAGAGGAATATCTTGCTCTAACTGTTTTATTTGTGCTATTTCTTCTTTTGAAAGTTCAAAATGCAATGGGTCTTTGATAATAGTATACTTATGGATTTCTTCTAATATTAGCTTTTCTGCCATTTTTTTTCTTTCTTCGATCTTGTCTTTCTTCAAATCTTGACCTAAGTATTTTCTGAACTTGTGGACTTTAGAGCCCTCCCTGTAAGAATGCGCAAGATAATACTTTATTCTATTTCCCGAAGTTCTCTTTTCTAAGTGCATGAGCATATGTTGGTGACTACATATTTAAATGTTTTTATTAGGGGTGACTACATTTTATTTACTTTGTGGACACCTTGAAATAATTGCTTCTATTTTTGGAGAAAATTAAATGTAGTATTTTAAATATTAATTAAGATTATGTTTGAGATTTGTTCCTATAGTAACTCATTTCATTTGATTTTTTTGTTTGATAAACTTTCTCCTAATTTTTTTTGGATCACAAACTTGCATTTTTGTGGGACTTACCATTGTATTACATGTTTTTTGAAAGCCAAACCTTTGCAAAATTCTTTCCATGAGACAATAATTAGTCACTCCTGCGAAAAACATCATCAACGCAACAAAATAAGCAAGTGGCTTAAAAAAAACCAATCCCAAAAGCAACAAAATACTATTAACTATTCTACTTGCATTTATGTTTAACAACTGTTTCATCATTTCACCTTATTTCATTTTTCATACTTTCAAATTCTTTTTTTGTTATTTCTCCTTTGACAAATCTTTTTTTCAATATCTCCAAAGCAGAGCCACTATTTGTTGCTTGTCCTATAATTTTTTTGTAAAGCCAAATAATCAACAAAATTAAAACTACAAGTAAAGCAATCCAGAATAACATTCCTACGACACTCATCATCCACCATAAACTACCATTCAATCCTGTACCACCCATCATATTCATCATACCTCCACTCTTCATTCCATTAAAACTGCCATCACAATAAAACCGTTTAGCCATTTGAATATGCATTTGTTTTAAATTATCAGAACCTTCACCACCCATCATTTCATCCATTCTCACATGAATTTCTCCAGAGTGCATTTGTTCCATATAATACTCTCCAATGGATTCTAATTGCTCATCAGTAAGTTTATCACAACTAATTCCAGAATCTATAAGTTGTTTTGTTTCATCAAAATTATGTTCGTGAGCAAAAGCTATGCTCATATTCAATAATATAACAACCATTATTGCAAAAAATATTTTTTTCATCATTTCACCTTATAATTCTTTAATCGTAATGTATTAAACTCTTCTAATATTTAAATCATTTTCGGTAACAGCTCAAAAACGTTTTCACTCAGCCAACCATTAATTTCACTCAGGAAAATCTAACAGCATTACACACAATTCAGAAAGGGAAAATAGAATTATCTCTTGAATCAATATTTTTATACTGATATCCTGCATAATAAGCATTTAGAATCGTACAAATTCCTGCTACTGTGGCCTCTCTTAATTCTCCTTTTGAAGCGTACTCGATAGTAAAATAGGTTCCCAAACTACTAAAAACAAGTGGAACTCCAACCACAAATAATTTTAGTTTGTTATTATCCATTTTCATGAGAATGTGGTCCATTTTCCTGATAAGATTGTCCAATGTCATATTAATCAAATAACATTAATAATTATAAGTGTTGCGATTCATTAAATTCTCTCTTCACTTTAACTGCATTACAATCCTTCTTTAATAGAAAACTAAAACTATAAACAATTTGAAACTAATCTATAAATTCAATTCCTAATTCTTCTTCCATCTCAGACTTACCACTACTTTTCCTTTCATAAGATGACTTTGACTTTCTTGGCCCAAATATTTGTGGAGAACTCACACCTGTAACAATCAGCATCACTCTTATAGTATTCTCTAAATCCTCTAAAATCTGTGCACCCCAAATAATTCTTGCATCTTCATCTAATCTTTCAGAAATAGTTTCAACCACTTTCCTTGCTTCATCCAGAGTCATATTCAATCCACCAGAAACATTAATTAATGCACCATTTGCACCAGTAATATCAACATCTAATAAGGGATTATGAATTGCTTTTTCCACAGATTCTATCGCCCTATTCTCAGAATCACTCTCACCTACACCAATCATCGCTACCCCACCTTTACCCATCACAGTTCTTATATCTGCAAAATCCAAGTTTACTAATCCTGTTTTAGTTACTAATTCAGCAATTCCTTTTACTGCATTAGTTAAGATCTCATCAGCTACTTTAAATGCTGTATGTAAAGGTAAACCTGGACATAATTCTAATAATTTATCATTTGGGATCACAATTAAAGTATCAACAATATTTTCTAACTTCTCTAAACCAACAATCGCATTTTCATATCTTCTTTGCCCTTCCATTGCAAAAGGTATAGTTACAACCGCAACAGTAAGCATCCCTAATTTTTTTGCAAGTTCTGCAACAACAGGAGCAGAACCTGTTCCAGTTCCTCCCCCTAAACCACAAGTAATAAAAATCATATCTGATCCTTGCAAAGCTTCTTTAATTTCCTTGTCACTTTCTTTTGCTGCTTCCTCACCTACCTTAGGAATTGAACCTGCACCCAATCCAGAAGTTAATTCACGACCAATAAGAATCTTAGAATCAGAATTTGCATAAAGTAAATCTTGTGCATCAGTATTTATTGCTACAGTCTGCGCACCAACAATCCCAACTTCACTCATTCTTGAAACAGTATTATTTCCCGCACCACCACAACCAATAACTTTTATCTTTGCCCTTTGTTTTGAAACTAACTCCTCTAATTCCTCATTTATTGGCAAATTCTTAGAACTATTCATCTTGAATGTAGACTTCATCGCTTGCATATGAGCTTGATTTATTATAGTTTCCATAGCTATTACCCCATTATACTACTACCCTTCTATTTAAAATTAACTAAGCTAGAAAACTATATTTCTAACTCTATTTCAGGAATAACTACTTTTACAAGTTTTTTGAAATTATCAACAACCTTAATAGGAATTTCAAAATTAAGTTTTAATATCCTTTTGTTTCCATCAATCTTCAATTCATACTGATGAGATAATCCTAATCCGTAAAACAAAAGGCTCTTCAATTTTTTTTCTGGATCAGTTACAAGACTTAAAATTTTTACTTCATAAACCAAATCCTTCTCTACTAATGGATGATTAAAATCTACAAGAACTCTTCCACCAGCAACAGATCTTACATTCCCTGTCATTCCATAATTATTTTGTAATTTCAATCCTACAAATGGTTTTATTTTTTGATCATGTAAATCAGATAAAGGCATAACCTGAATTAATTCTTTATGTTTACTCCCAAAAGCATCCTTAAAATTAATTTCAATAATATAACTTGCCCCAACTTCCTTTCCAATTAAAGATTCATCTAATCCCTTTATTACAAATTTTTGCCCAACACAAATAGTTTTAGGTCCATAAGGATAATTTTTGTCATAAATCCCAACTTCCTTTGCTAATTTCTCATCAGTTAAATCAAATATTTGTCCTGATGATTTAATTTTTGCAACAAACTCAATATCAACAAAATCATTTCTCTTCAAAACGTTCATGATACTTAATGAAACAAAAATTACATATATAAAGATTCGCATATTTCCCAGAACACTAACCCTTTTAAATAAAGATATTTCGGTTATCACTATGTCATGGAGAGAAAATATAGACCCTACAATCAGGAATCATTTAGAGTTACAAATAAAAGAATCACATAAACATAAAGAGTCATATTCTGAAGCAATCCAACCCTCAAACGCTCAATTATGGATAGCAATTGCAAATTTATCACAACAAATTCACAAACTAAATTCAAAAATAAATTCTATTGAAAAGGATATCTACGAATTAAAAATTCCGGAATCGAAAAGAAAAGAAAAGAAAGCTTATGATTTAATTGAATCAATAAACCAATTATAAGTTCTAAAATATTACTGTTCCTTAAAATCCTAAATTTTAGCAATTCTAACTTCAATTATTAAGGTCTAACTTTTATTTCTCCAGACTCAAATTAAAAAACTCAAAAACTTTATAAACTTCCCATAAACATCAATTAATGGATGGGAGAAACAAAACAATCAACAGCAGGAAGTCTTAAGCAAGGAAGTTACGTTATTATGAATGGGGCTGCATGCGTCGTGAAAAGTGTACAAACTTCTAGACCAGGTAAACACGGTCACGCTAAATGTAGAATTGAAGCAATTGGTATGATAGATACTCAAAAAAGAGTAGAGATTTTTCCAGCACATGATAAAGTCACTGTTCCAATAATATTAAAAAAACCTGCAACTATCTTAAGTATAAAAGAAGACATAACAAATGTTATGGATACAGAAACATTTGAAACATTTGATTTAAAAATTCCTGAAGAATTTAAAGATAAAATTAAAGAAGGTATACAAATCACTTACTGGGAGATCCTAGACGACAAGGTAATAAAGGAAATTAAATAATGGCAAAATTATTTGAAGAAGCAAAACAAAGATTATTTGGTAATGTTTACGTTTGTAAAAAATGTAAAAAGAAAACAAAAGCACAATTATCAAAAATTAGATTACAAAAGATTAAATGCAAAGGTTGCCAAGGAAAATCTTTTAGACCAATAAAAAGTAAAAAGTAATTCTTAAATACTGTTTGAAACTAAATTAATTTCAATGATAAATTGGGACATAATCTCTGCAGTTATTTTTTATCTAATAATCTTTGGACTTTTTCTAAAATTTAGAAATAAATTTGAAGTTCAAGGTAAAATTTTTGTAATGTATAAAACAAAACTAGGATTAAAATTAATGGATTACTTTGCAAAAAAATTTCCCAGAACACTAAAGGTTTTAAGTTACTTCAGCGTTGGACTAGGTTTCGTAGGGATGATTAGTGTTTTATTAATTTTAGTTAAAGGCGCCATAAACTTAATTAAAATTCCCGATTCACAACCAATGCTCGCCCCATTATTACCAGGAATTCAAATCCCAGGACTACCCACTCTCTCTTTTTGGCACTGGGTAATTGGAATTCTAATCGTTGCAGTTATTCATGAATCATTCCATGGAATTTTTGCAAGATTATATAATATTAAAATAAAATCTTCTGGTTTTGCATTTCTCGGACCAATACTTGCTGCATTTGTAGAACCAGATGAAAAAGAACTTAATAAAGCTACAAAGTTCCAACAACTTTCAGTATTATCTGCAGGTGCTTTCTCAAATATAATTTCAGGAATAATTATTATACTAATTGGTTCGTTAGTTTTAACACCTGTAACATCATCAATGTTTGAAACAAGTGGAGTTCAAATAATCTCAATCTCAGAAGACTTACCAATAAATAGTACAGAAGTGAAAATTGGAGAAACAATAAGATCAATTAATGGAATTAAAATTGAAAATGTAAAAGGTTTTATAGAAACAATGGACGTTTTAAAACCTGGAGAAATAATTAATCTAATGACAGATAATACTTCTTCACAAATCCCACTTGTACAAAATCCACAAAACACTTCAAGAGCATTATTAGGTGTTACAGTAACGCACACTAAGATTAATCTCAAAGAGAATATTAAAGAAAAATATGGTTCAATAATCCCAAGTTTCATACTTTGGCTGTCAGAACTTCTGTTTTGGTTATATGTAATAAGTTTAGGAGTTGGTTTCTTTAATCTACTTCCACTAGGACCGGTAGATGGAGGAAAAATGTTTTATGTGGGTATCCAATATTTTATAAAAGATAAAAAGAAAGCATTGAAGGTATATAGTTATATGACTTCATTTTGTACTTTCTTAATAATAATCAACTTACTACCTTATGTAATTAAAATCTTCAAATTCATACTTAGCCCAATAATATGAAACCACTAAAATTTTTATCTGTTTGTTTAATTTTCTTACTAATCTTAAATATAATTTTTTACGTCAGGAAAACAATTTCAACTTTAACATTTTGGATAATAATTGTAACTATAGGATTAATCACATACAAAGGAATTCCAATTTTAAAAAAGCTTTAATAATCGGATAGTTTCAAAAGATTAACATGTTAGTAGATGTCCATGCTCATTTAAATCACAAAGCATTTGAAAATAAGTTAGATCAAGTTATAGAAAGAGCAGAAAAAAAGGGAGTAAAATCCATAATATGTTCCGGTATTAACACACCAACGAATAAAGAAGTTTTAGAGTTATCAAAGAAATATAAAATAATCCACGCTTCAGCAGGAATCTATCCAATTGATGCGTTAGGTGACCAGAAACCTCCTGAAGATGAGGGTTTAACTTATAATAAAGGGCCTATCAATTTAGAAAAAGAATTTAAATTCATTAAAGAGAACAAAAAAAATTTCATTGCAATAGGAGAAGTTGGCCTGGATCAACTAGAAAAAATCCATTTAGAAGAACAAAAAAAAATATTCCAACAAATCATAGAATTTTCCAAAGAAATTAAAAAACCATTGGTGATCCATTCTAGAAAAGCAGAAAATGAATGTATAGAATTATTAGAAAAGAATAACTGTAAAAAAGTAAATTTGCATTGTTTTACGGGAAAATTAAAATTAGTTAAAAAAGCAGAAGAGCTAGGATTTTACTTTTCTATCCCAGCAGTTTGTGTAAGATTAGAACATTTTCAAGAAATTATAAAAAGAACTAACATTAATAATTTATTAACAGAAACAGATGCACCATATTTAACACCTGAAATCGGAAGATCATCAGAACCAAAAGATGTATTAGAAACAATAAGAATAATTTCTAAAATAAAAAATTTGGATCTAGAAGAAACAAAAAAGATTATTTTTAAGAATTATCAAGATTTATTTTTAAAATAACAAAAAGTTTAAATAATAAATAAACTCAAAATAAGTATGATTATCTTTTCTCCCCGGGAAAAGAAGTGATATGGGAGAATTTATTTCTCCCTATAATTTTAAGTTTTTCTCACACCATTCCTTCCAACTTCCAAACCATTTAATCTTGCATATTTCACAACAGTGGTTATAGAACAACCAACTCTTCTTGCAGTTCTTAATGAATTATTTCCTTCCTCAACAAATATAGACAAAATTCTATTTACTTCCTCATTAGATAAAGCGAATTCAGGCAAATTATACCCGGGTTTTCTAACTTTAAAATTAAAATCCTGGACCCACATCCTTCTAAGTGCAGGTGGAGAAATAAAACCTAAAGATCTTGCAGCTTTTTTTATACATCCCTCATGATCATAATACGCCTGTCTTGCCAATTTTCTTTGGTTAACATCAAAATAAACTGCTTGAGCTTCAGTTTCAATAACAACACATTTCTCTAAAACACCATAAAAAGACAACCTTTGATATAAAGAAGTGTCAAACAAATTTAAATCCGTTTTAGTTACTCCACCATAAACATTTTCATGTCTGAAAAAAAAGTCTTTAGAGTCGCCAATAATTCTTCTCCCATAAGACAATTTCCCATTAAACACTCCTTCAATAGGCCTTACAGGAATAACTAATTCATTATCTAAATTTCTCCTTACATAGACATCACTTACTGCATAAACTAATTTTTGCCAATTTTCTTCCCCCCTATTTAAGAATCTATTTCCATCCAAACCTTGAGAAAGCAACTGTGGCAAAACATGTTCTACTTCACCAGATCTCAATTTCCAAACCCTTTTCTCTCTTAATCTATTCATACATGAAAAAGATACCAAAAAAAATAAAAAGGTAAGGGATTCAAATTTCACCCAAATAGCCTAACATAAACCCTGCCTCCGCATCATTTATTATTCCCTCATCCAAGAACCTCATCAACAAGTCCTCATCATATATATCTCCCTCTGTTTTTTCAGAAAATTGTTCACAATCCATCCATTCCATTTTAAACACCTCCATAAATATTATTTTAAATTTTAAATTAAAAAGCGTTGTGACCATTTGTCAAATGGAATCTCCATTTTAAAATAGAATTTATAAACTATATATTAAATTTGCAACCCAGACATTACCATTCCAGAAAGGAAATTAAATAACATTGTTACAATAACTCCAATAATCAAATATAAGATTGTAGATTTAAACAAATTCTTTCCTAATAAATCTCTTTCAGCTAATTTATCAGATCCATTCTCAATACCGTTAGATAAAATAGTCAAGACATAAACGATTTGTACAATGTAAACTCCAACAATAATTTGAAAATAATAAGAAGGAATCAATTTAGTAATATCAAAAAGTTCGGTTATAACTCTCAACTGATCCTGAACTTCTACAGCAGAAGAATCTCCAAAAGTAAAAGCACTTATATTAGTTGTCAACCCAACAACAACATTAACAATCATAGCACCAATTCCCACTACAATTCCCGCAATAGCAGGTGCTAAAAAATTAATCTGTGCTTTCATAGAAGAGATTATTTCAGCAAGTAAATCCTTTAATCTCTCGTTTACTTTCTGAATTCGATTAACATAACTTGCTATACTAATTAAAGACTGTGCAACAATACTATTACCCTTTCTAGAACTTTCAACTAAAACTTTCATAGAAGTTTCAATCAAAGCAGAAGGATAAGATAAAATCGCACCTTTTTGTCCATTAAAAATAGATTCTTTAAGACTCATTCCAAAAGTTCTTATATTTCTATCTACTATTGAAAAAAAATCACCAGATGGAGTACCTTTCATAGATTCTGCAACTGAAGAAAATGCAGCCTCGGCAGGAATCCCATCTCCTATTCTATTTCCTAACTGAAACAAAGCAGACCCAAATTCTGTTTCTAAATCTTGAGTTTCATTTCTAATATCAATCAATTTCTGTGACCTCATCTTAAAATAAAAAGACATTCCTAACGCTAACCCAAAAGGAATAAAGAAACTTAAAAATAACGCACCAATCCCAAAAGGTCCATAATAACCTCCACCGGGACCTTGTTCAAATCCTAAAAATTTAAAAGGCTCAATAATATAAAAATCAAAACCAGGTTGTAAAAAATTAATTATTAATGGAAATAAACCCACTAAAATAAAAGCAAGGGTAATAAAGAAACATAACCAAAAAGGATTATAAAGTTTTTTCATTAAAGATGATGTTACTTCACTATCTCCATAACCGGTTGGCCTTTTAGAAAGAATACTCATTCCAAATGAAAATACAAGCAAAGGTAATACTAAATTATAAAGAAACATTAGATGATACCATCTTACAAACCCACCCATTATAGAACCTAGTAAAGGAAATATAACCAAACCTAGTATAGGTAAAATTACACCTAACATATGTAACATTGTAATAGGATTTTGTAAATTATGAGCATACCTTAACATTTTATCATAAGTTCCATCTAACATAACCTCAAGAGACTTATCAAGTAAAGTCAACCTTCTTGATTCAGAAGGTTCAAATAACGAACTTTCAATCAAATGAAAGCTGGTAACAAATTCCTGATTATGTTTTCTCCAAATAATTAAATAATTATCTAGAGATTCTTTCACAGTTGAATATTTTCCTGTTTCCACGTCCCAGAATAATTTCTTTAAATCCAAAGAAAGAGGTTCTTTCAAATGCTGGGTTGCAAATTTAATCGCATTCTCTAAATTAGGAGTATGGCGCATGTACATAACTACATAAAGAATACATAAAACCATTTGATTAGAAGCCCTTAATCTCCATCTTGTTGCAATATAAATTGGAACTCTAGGTAAAAAAAACATCCCTAAAACACCTAATACTATTAACATCAAAGGAATAGAAATTATCAACTCACCAAAAATCGTATAAAAAATACCCCCAATAATAAATCCAATCAAAACTAAAACAAACCCTGATAATGCTGCAAAAGCTGCAGAACCAGAAGGAGTAATATCCAGATGTACAGTTTCAATTGCTTCCTCAATTAATTTTAAATCTTTTTTAGGAGGTTCTAATTTAATTATTTTTTCTGCAAGATTACACCAGTTTTCATAAGTTGATCTCTGAAAACCCAAAGTCTCTTGTTTAAATTTAATATATTCAGAAGAAAAACTAGAAGAATCAAAACTTTCTACATCACCAAGAGATTCTTCATCAACATGATCTCCAAGTTTCTTTCTATATTTCTTAAGAATGTCATCTACCTCTTTTACCATTAAAACAATTAAAAAGAAAAAGATTATTTAAAACTAACTGAAAAATTCAAACTTCAAAGAACAAAATAAACTAAAAAAAATTATTCACAAATCCCTATATTGATATCTAAATGTACGAGCAGATGCTCTAGGAGTTGTACGAGCTGGTGCTGCTCTAAGTCTAGGAGTAACTCTCCTATCGATTACAGGAGAAGAAGATGAATCTAATAAATTATTACTAGTTGAACGAGAACATGTACCATCACGACAAGATGTACCATAAGGACAAGTTATACGTTCAAATTCACGCGGTACTCCAAAAACATCTCCACGTTCACAATGATATTCCGCCAACACTTTACTACTAATACAATAATCAGTACCAACCTCTTGCATTTCATACCAACCCCAATCACCTGTTCTAATAGCACCCATCATAGACTTAGTTCCTTTCACATAAATATTCTCACTATTATCATTCCCATAATTATCAGTATCCTCACATCCACTTGGGAACCTATCTTGACACCGACCCTCAACACAATAGCCCTCAGCTCTATCACAACCCCAATTATTTTGACAAGAATCACCTACAACCTCACCAGTGAATTCATTCTGACCATTAGAAGGAACAAAAATTAAAACACTAAATAGAAATAAAACTACAACCCCAACAACAACATGAGTAGAATTTATTTTTCCCATAAATCCAATTATTAAAACACGACTTAATAAACTTTTCTTATACCTCTAACTAAAATAAACCTATAAAACTAATATATTTCTCAACTTTGAAACTCTTTCTTAATAAATTTCTTTAATGATTCTTCCCAATCAAACAAGATCCTTTTAGAATCCAAATATCCCATTTCTCTTTTTACTCTTGCAGAAATTCTATGAAACTCATCATTTAAAAAAACAGTAGACTCTGCTTCCAATAGATTAGGAAATCCTTTAGAATATTCTAGTTGTAAATCCTTAATCTTAGACCTTAAGATTATATTTTCCCATATTGCATCCCATGATCCTGCAAATTCTTTTACGTTTCCACCAATAGATTTTATAATTTCAGAATCACCATTCAATAAAGCATCAGTAGGAACTAATTCATCAGTTTCAGGATCATACTTAAATAGATCAACAAAAGCACCTTCCCTTAATGGATCTTTTTCCCAATGTTTTCTAACTTCCGTAATTGAAACAACCCTTCTTTTCCTATATAATCCATCTGCACTTTTAATTGGATTTGCAATTACCATAATATCTATTGCTTTGAATGATGTCCTTGGAACTTTAAGATCATTAACTAACCTATCAAATACTCCATAAGGACTATCACCATGTATTGTACCTGCAACAACATTAGCTAAAGCTCCGACTCTCATAGCTTCAAACATTGCCAAAGCTTCTACTGATCTAACTTCTCCAACAATTAAAGCAGAATCTCCTAAACGTAAAGAAGTTCTTATTCCCTCATCAGCTGCAACTTCAGACCCGGATTTTAATAATGCACTTCTTACTTTCATTGGTTGAATATTAAATCCTAAATCTGATAATGCAGACGTAGGTAATTCTAAAGTATCTTCAATAGAAATTATCCTATGTTTTCTCATTATTTCCACCATTACGGAACCCAAGAGAGAAGACTTTCCACTTGACCTTGTCCCAGCAATTAACATAGTACGTGATCCATCAATCAAAAAAGATAATACTCCTGCTGCTAAAGAGTTTATCATTCCATTCTTAATAAACAATGCTAAAGTCCAAGGTTTGTCCCTATGCCTTCTAATTGCATAAGAAATCCCATAAGGATTTAATGGTTTTCCAATTGCAGCTACTCTCGCACGTGCACCTGGAATTTCCATTTCAGTATCCAATATTGGATTCGCTTCATCTAAAGGTCTTGCAGAAACTAACCTAAATTTCGTTGCCCATCCTTCAACATCTTCAACTGAAGGTATTAAATTAGTAACACATTCATCATGTACAGAATGTACTAAAAAAATGGGATTTCCACCAACAGGAGAATTAACCACAATATCCTGTACATTAGGATCTTGTAGTAATACTTCAATTAATCCAAATCCTACAGTATAACGAACAATAATTTCAGCTAACTCTTCAATTTCTTCAAACTTCAAACTAACTCCTTTATTATCAGCTAATTCAATTAACAAATCCCTCCCAATATTAAAAAAAGTCTGTCTCATTCTCTCAGTATCTAAAAATTCTTCAGCTTTAGGTTTATGTTCTGCTAAGACTTTTCTTGCCAATTCTATTAATTCATATTTGTCTTCAGAAATTTGAAACTCTGGAGGAATAAGATGATACAATTTTTTTATCGTAGTAGGTTGATCATAAATTTGTACATAAGTATTTTTACTTACCTGATAAGAATCAACCTCTAATGCTTCAATTGGAGGAATAGCCATCATCCTGGTATGCATAAAATCAGGAGTAATTACAGATTTGAAGATTGCCTTATATACAGTCCTATCACCTATAGAAAAACCATCTAAATAATTATCTGCTAACTTAATCAGTTTAGTATTTTCTAATAAATCATGTAACTCTTGTAACATTTCTGGAACATCCCCAGTGAATATTTTTTCATCTCTAAGAAATCTTCTAGACTCAACATAACAACCAATAGGATCAGATTTTAATAAGTTCATTACTAAATACTGTAAATTTTGTATTGTTTCTTGTGAAGCTCCCGTTAAAGCTAATCTGGAAAAGATTTTTCTTTGCTTAATAAAATGATTATAAATGGTTGCAATTTCTATAAGTATTTGTACTTGTTTAAATCCATACTCATATTTTTTCCGTTGATGATAAACAATTCTTTCAACATCCTGTGTTTGAGCTAATTTCTCAATTATCTCTACCATCATTGTAGGATCATCTTCAATAGAAGGAATTTTTCCAACATTTTCATAGTTAATATGCATTATTCTATCTATTCCTTCCTTCTCTATTAGGTGATCACCTTTTTTTGCAGTTTTCTTAAATAGCATCGTTACTTTCAAATACTCACAATAGTTTTAATATAATAGTTCATCATTTATTAAAATAAGTTTCGAAAATGGAATTACAAGAAACACAAATTGGATTTGATATAAATTCTAGAGTAAGAGAACTCGAAGGCAAGTACAACTTACTAAGAGACAGAGCTTTAATCATAAACCAAAACCTGATCACACAATACAAAAAAACAGCAACGGAACTTAATTCTTTAAATAGTGACATTAAAGAAATCAAAGGAGATATATTTAAACTTAAAGAAACTGTAAGACATTTGGTTTCAGAATTAAACTCTACTGCAAGAAAAGAAGACGTTAGAGTTTTAGAAAAATATATAAGTTTCTGGAATCCATTAAAGTTCATGACAGAAAATGATGTTCTAAAAATAATACAAAAAGAGGCTGAAAATGGAAGAAGAGATTAGAACTTTAGCTGATGATATTGCAGATATTAAAGCAGGGGTAAGTGGTGGAATGGATAATGTTCCCACACCTCCAGGATATGGTACTCCAAACCCGCAGGATTTATCCGCACCATCACCAGAAGAAAGAAGTAATTTTGAAGAACAAGATTTTAATGAAGATGATTTTAACGAACCTAAAGAATCCTTCTCACAAGGTGAACCAATGAATTTAACAGCATCACCTCCAAGAACTTCTGGTATTGATAGAGATTATATTCAAGAATTAGTTGAAACTATCCTAGAAGAAAAATGGAGTGAATTTGTTACAAAGACTGGAGATTTAAACACATGGAAAGAAAGAACAACTAGCGATCTAATTGCAACAAAACAGGAAGTATTAAGGTTAAGAGATTCATTTGAAAGATTACAACATTCCATGATTGGTAAATCAAAAGAATATGGCGAAACAATGACAAATGTTCATTCTGAAATGAAAGCCTTAGAAAAAGTATTTGAAAAGATTCTAGAACCACTAACAGATAATATTAAAGAACTACAAAGGTTAACACAAGATTTAAAGAAAAAATAAAATTCAACCACTATTCGAATTCCTTTCAAATTCAAAAAAGATAATAATTTTATTGGAAGGAATTGGATTTATTCTTTATGACACAAAAGGAAAATCTGAAATAATAAAATAAGAACTTTCAGATTTATCCAAGAAATATAAACTCCCTGCTTTTGGCGGAATTATCTACAACAAAAACAAGATAATTCCTTATGTTTACGTAGCAGGAGTTAATTCTTTTGTGAAAGAAACCGCTTGTGGTTCGGAGAGTGTCGCTTTTTGTATATTTTCGGGTATTAAAGATGTTGTTCAACCAACCGAGAAAGTAATCAACATTAAAAAGAAAACGGAATTTTTTGACATTTCTGCTAAAGTCACAAGTTATGAATAGCGATTACTTACTCTTAAATATTATTGCTTCGCAATTATTGATAAAAGAGAAAATCCGACTCACTCCGCTACGCTTCGTGCCACGCTGCGCTCTCGCTTCACTGCGTTATGCACTACTTCTCATAATCCTGATGTTAGTTTCAATAAATTTGAATTCCTAAAAAGGAGGATGGTGGAGTTTTCCTTAGTATTTCATTTTTCTTTCATAGTCTTTGTGGTTGAACCATTCTAAGATTGCAGATATTAATTCTACTTCATTTTCGGGAGTTACTGTGTAGAGTAATCTCCATCCATTTGGTAAGTCATATTTCCATAGGTTGTTAAGCTCATATTTTTGTAGGTATTCTTTTGGAATTAATCTTTTTGGAACTTGGATTCCAGAAAATGCGTTTTGCCGGAGATCTTTAATTGCCCTCACAATACCTTTCTTGATTGGGTCTTCTTCTTTTAGAGAGTTGAAATTTTCTTCTAGTTTGTCATCCATAAAAACTACTTTGGATGGTTTTATCATAGTTTGATCTCCTTTCGCATTTTTAACTTCTTTGCGAGCGCTGGATTCCAAATGTAAGCAATTTTGCCGTCTTTATCTACCGCAATTTTATTGATGCTCTCCAAATATTCAAGAACAACAAGATAAGTTTGCCACATGACTCTCTTAGGAAGGTGTTTCCAAAGTTCAGTCCTATTGTATTCTCCGCTAAATTCTTCGATAGTTTTCTCTACCATGAGCACCGTATCAAGAGTGGGTGATCTTACAAATGGATTTTCTAGTTTTTGAAGTGCCACAAATAGAGTATATCAATTGATATATTTAAATCCTTCGGAAAACTTGCCCTGTAGAACACTTTTGTATTCTTAGGCTATAAATGGTGAAAATAAAGAATTTGTTTGGTGCAAAAAGCACCAAACCCCTAACTAATCTAAATAGAACTAAGGCTCATATTTATCAACAATGAATTTAACTGCAACTGATGCTAGAATTAACATAAATAATGCACTTAACATCCTAGGATGTGTTAAAGCTTTTACAGTTTCAGATCTTGGATTTTGTTGAACTTCATTTGCAGGAACTACATTTCCACCATCATCTACCATCTGCCCTTGATCATTTATTTTATAAGGTGATACATTAGATTCAAAGACTGTAGTTAATCCTACAAATACAATTATTAATAAAATTACAAACACGGGCATTTCACCAATTAAAGTCCAAAAACTATGTTCTCCAATACCCTTTCCAATTACTCCTTTTGTAGGCTTTACACTAAAGAACATAAACATTGTTGTTATAAGTAATATAATTATGAAAACTAATGCAAACCATGGTGTAATAAATGCAATAAGATTTACCATCTTTCCAGTAAATATTGAAATTATAGCTAAAGAAAATGCTGCAACAACATTTAATGTTCTTGCATTTTCACCAAACAATTTAGTCTTTTCTAATATTGCATAAAGAACTACAAAAATAAAAAGAAATACAAAAACTGGCATAAAAACTTCCAATGCTCCCAAATCAAATATACTTGCCATTTTAAAAAATCATTCTCAATTCAAGGTGGATTAGCCGCAGGTGTAGTCCTTACTGGAGGTACAGTTGGTTTTTTAACCACAAGATAAATAATACCACCAATCAAAGCAAAAAACACACCTAACGAAATTAAAGCTTCTGTTTCATATCGTGATAATCTCCAATTAAATTGTGGAGCTAACATTGTAACCAAAACAATAACACCAACAATTCCAGCAGCCCACGTTACAAACTTCACAAAACCTGTAAGCTCATTTCCACTACCATGACCAGATATCATTGAAGCTACTAAGAGAAACATTAAAATAACAACAATTACCATTGCAACATTGGGTAAAAAAAGATTAAGAATATTCACAATACTCTGTTCGGCAATTAATAAAAGTCCCATTACAGATGCGACTACTGCATTAATCTGGGTTTTATCTTCTCCAAAGATTCCAACTTTTTCTAATATTGCAAATACAACAGAAAAAACTAACAAGAAAGGAAGAATATATTCATAAACACCCAAATCTTGCAAATATCTTATTGACTCTCCAATATTAAATTGTGCCACCATCTTTTTTCACAACTTATTCTAAGTTTCGTCCCCCTCAGTTTCGTCCTTATTCTTACTTTT